>Ga0247810_10001381_pt1 | contig 15439 bp, 9 predicted proteins | sample UWRJL119311C1_FD_179918 | JGI IMG/M metagenome (GOLD analysis project Ga0247810, IMG submission 179918) | Plant litter microbial communities from Arlington Agricultural Research Station in Wisconsin, United States - UWRJ-L119-311C-1 | ecosystem: Environmental > Terrestrial > Plant litter >...
AAATTACGTTCAGGACTTGAAAATTTCAATGAGTTATTGATAAGATTATAAAGTAATTGCCTGAATTGAAATTCTATTACAGAAAGCTTTCCCAGATCTTGTATATCAAAAGTTACATCTTTATTTTCAAATTCATTTGTAAGATCTTCAATAACATCTTTGGCAATGCTATTCAAGTCTTTTATTTCGAACTTTCTGTCATCAAATTTTGTTTTCGAATAAATTAAAAGGTCATTGATCAGGTTTTGCATTCGGAAAGCTGACGTTTTGATTTTATGGAATGCAGCTATCCCTTTTTCAGATAAGTTATTGACTTCTTCTCGCTCAATAATACCTGTAAATAACTGAATTTTTCGCAACGGCTCCTGAAGGTCATGGCTTGAAATATAATTGAAAGCTTCCAGTTCGCTGTTCATCCTTTCAAGTGAAATATTTTTCTCGATTAGTTTTTTCTCTATATCTTTTTTTTCATCGGCTGTTTTTTCAAGCTGATGCGTTTTTTCTTTTAAAACTAATTTGTTTTCAACTTGTTGTTCAATTGCTGTAACGTGAAATGAAATAAGTTCAGCAAATAAGTTGAACATTTCCCGAATTTTGAATTCTTTGAGACTGTTTGGTTTTTGATCAATAGCACATAATGTTCCAAAAAAGCTTCCGTCCTGACGTATAATTGGTACAGAAATATAGCTTTGCAATTTATACATGGCCGGAGTGTGATGATCATGATAATGCGGGTCTTCGCTTACATTGTCGATTATTACAGGTTTTGGATTTTGCCTGATTTCGTTGCAAATGGTTGTTTTTATTTTTAATTCGTCTCCGGGTTTCAGGCCAAACGATACATTATCGAGTACACTGCAGGTAATCCAGCGATCTTCTGTAACTCTTGCTACAGCCGCAAAACCCATTCCGGTAGTTTGACATATCACATTAAGCAGATTAGGGATAATGGATATGTTTTGAATATTGTCGATGTCCTGTTGGAAATTTTCTTCTAACACTTTGAAACTTTTTTATTTATTAAAATTAAGCTTTTTATTTAATGATTTTAGACGATTATAGTGTAAACTTAGAATTATTCCTTTAGATTTTATTTTTTGAAATTATAAGTTGTAATTTTGCACCGATTTTGCGTGAGGGGTTGAAGCGCCATCCTTTTATTTTTTTTCTTTAAAAAAATAAAAGATACAGCGTAAGACCCGACCCTTGTGGTCACGCCCAGATTATGAACACAATTAAATAGATATAATATGAAATTTTTTATTGACACAGCTAATTTAGCGCAAATTAAAGAAGCACAGGCCTTAGGTGTTTTGGATGGTGTAACTACAAATCCATCTTTAATGGCAAAAGAAGGAATTACAGGAAAAAACAATATTTTGAAGCATTATGTTGATATCTGTAATCTTGTAGAAGGAGATGTAAGTGCTGAAGTAAATGCGCTGGATTATGACGGAATGATCAAAGAAGGTGAGGAATTAGCTGATTTGCATGATCAAATAGTAGTGAAATTGCCTATGACAAAAGAAGGTGTTATGGCTGCAAAATATTTTTCTGATAAAGGAATTAAAACAAACGTAACTCTTGTTTTCTCTGCAGGTCAGGCTTTATTGGCTGCAAAAGCGGGAGCAACTTATGTTTCGCCTTTTATTGGCCGTTTGGATGATGTTTCTACAGATGGTTTAAATTTAATTGAAGAAATTAGATTAATTTACGATAACTACGGATATGAAACTCAAATTTTAGCGGCTTCCGTGCGTCATACGATGCATATTGTAAACTGTGCTAAAATTGGAGCTGATGTGATGACAGGACCGCTTTCTGCAATTTACGGATTGCTGAAGCATCCTTTGACAGATATCGGATTAGCTCAGTTTGTAGCTGATTTTGAGAAAGGTAATAAATAGTTTACTTTAAAATAAACAAATTAAAATCGTCATTTTCATTAGAACATGACGATTTTTTTTATCTTTATGTGTCTCAAAAAGAACTACATATGAAAAAATGTTTCTTAATTTTAGTATTTTTAATTGGTACTTTGGTATCAAACGCACAGGCCAGAGTTTTAAAATCTGTAAATGAAGCTGGTGATGTCGCTACTTTTGAATTGGATTGTACGACAAAATTTCAAACACTAGCCAAAGGTTTGAGATATAATATAACACGCCACGAATTTAAAGGTCCGGAAATGAAAAATACTTATCGATTGTTATTGGTAATGGATGGTTTTTATTCGAAAACATTGAACAAGGAAATGACTATTTCGGCAGTATTGAGTGATGGAACTGTGATTGAAGCCAGGAAAATAATTGAAGATGACGGTTTTTTTGATGGAGCCTGTACATTAAAAATTAAAGATCCGAAAGCACTTTTAGAAGCTAATATAAACAAGGTTATTATTCATGCTGATAAAGAAGTAGTCTATACATTATCAGAACAGAATAAAGCTATTTTCAAGAAAAATCTCAACGCTATTTTAACGGCAAAATAAAATTTCAAAAAAGCAATAAAAAAATTCCAAATTCCAATTATAGATAAAATTGGAATTTGGAATTTAAAATTTTGATTTTTATATAAATTTAGTGACCTCCGCCACCGCCTTCTACATGATTAATACCTTGTCTTTTTAATATTTTAGGACAGTAGTAGCCATAAAATCCTAAATAGGCAAAACCTATAAGCGGAACAATATAAGAGAAATGCGTCCATGTGATTCCAAAAATGCCTTCTGGACTTGTAAGATCAAAATCACAGATGCTTCCTTGTACTAAAGGAATAACTCCACCTCCAAGAATCATCATAATTAAAAATGAAGATGCTTTTCCTGTATTTTTTCCTAAACCTGCAATCGCTAAATCGAAGATTGACGGCCACATGATGGATAAAAATAAACCTCCTGAGATAAAGAAGAATTTAGCAATTTGAGGATCCGGACAAACTAATCCCGCAAACATCATCAATACACCCGATATTCCGAAAAGCATTAATGTTTTTCCGGCATTTTTACCTCCAACAAAACATACAGCTATAAATAATAATATCCAGATTGGATAAATATAGAATGAAGAAACATCATGTCCTGCAAAAATATTAGCTCCAATGATTACTCCAAATGCTATAGCCGGAACAATAAATTTCAAAGCGGTGTTTACTAAGTTTGATGTATCGAAAACGTTGACTCCTCCATTCCAACGCCCAATCATTAAACTTCCCCAATAAAGGGCAATAAAGGGTGCAATAGCATCTTCTAAAACATTTCCAAATTCAGCGGTATGCAACAAAGCCGGTAAATTACTAATGATGGTTACTTCCGTTCCAACATAAATAAAAATACCTAACATTCCCAAGTATAACTGTGGATAATCTAAGATGTTGAACTTTTCATGCACGGTTTTAATTACTGCTTCTTCCTCTTTTACAGGATCTTCAATTTTAGAAAAGTTCATAAAAATAGCCACAACAATAAAAGCTAATCCTAATATGATAAAAGGTAATTTAATGTCTTCTAATGAAAGGGATGTTTTTTTGTCATCTCCCATTCCAAATAAAGCGATTCCTAATAAAATTGCACCGATAGTCGTTCCGAAAGAATTGATACCTCCGGCTAAAGTTAAACGGTGGGCTCCGGTTGCAGGGCTTCCCATTTTAATTGCTAACGGATTGGCTACAATTTGTTGAATAGAAAACCCTAAACCTACAGTAAATAAAGCTGTTAAGAAGAAAGGAAAACTTTGCATTGTAGCAGCAGGAACAAATAAAAATGAACCAACAGCTGAAAGAATTAAACCAGCTGAAAGTGTTTTTTTGTATCCAAATTTTTGTAATACATCTAATTTAAGAGATACCAAAAAGAAGATAATTGATCCCACAAAATAAGCGGCGTAAAATGCCCAGGCTACCAGTTGTGATTGGACCTGAGATAGAGTAAAAACTTTTTTGAATACTGGGATCAGGATGTCATTGGCAGAGCCAACAAAACCCCAAAAGAAGAAGACAATTATCAACGAAATAAATTGTCCCCACTTGGTTTGTACATTTTCTGAATTCATAATGTAATAAGGTTTTTTTTAGTTTTTAAAGTAGTTTAAGCAGTAAATATATTTGTTACAATTCTCAAAAAAAAATAAAAAAGCATAAAAAAGGAAGAAATTATACAAACAACACAATTTATTCAACAATGTGTTAAATTTTTAAATAATTATGATAAATAGGAAAGGAATTTTTATTCCAGAATTTTATTTTTCACCTCTTTGCTGTAGTTTCGGCCAATAGGTATGGTGTAAGAAAGTATTTGAATTCTGTTTCCTTCGATGGATTTTACTTTATTAAGAGCAATTACATAAGATTTATGAATACGCAGAAATTTATCGCCTGGTAATTCTTCAGATAATGAAGTAAGTGATTTATGAGTGATATAAGTTTTATCAGGAGTTACGATTTTGATGTACTCTTTCATTCCTTCAACAAATAAAATTTCTTCAATATTAATCTTCATCATTTTCTTATCAACTTTGATGAAAATATGTGAATCTCCTTTCGGAACTTCGGCTTTAATATTGTTTTTTAAATTGTATTCGGTAGTTATTTTATTTATACATTTAATAAATCTGGGTAACGGAATGGGTTTTACCAAATAATCTAAAACATCAAGATCATAGCTTTCAGCAGCAAATTCTCTAAAAGCAGTTGTGATGATGACCTTTGTTTTATTTTCGATTAAGCTAATTAATTCAAAACCTGTCATCATAGGCATATTTATGTCTAGAAAAACGGCATCAACAGGTGTACTGTTTATAAAATCTAGTGCTTCTAAAGAATTATTGAACGTACCTATAACCTCAAAGTCCGGAAAATTGGTAAAGTAATTTTGTAAAACTTTAATGGCTAAAGGTTCATCATCGATTAACAAGCATTTAATCTTCATTATGAATAGGTATTTGCAAACTTATTATATAGTAATTTAGCTTTGTTTTGTATTCCAAGTTAAAATTATTTTTATAAATTAATTTTAATCTTTTCTTAGTATTAACTAAACCGATACCACCTTTGGCATCATTTTTTTGTGAAATTACAAAATTATTAAGGATTTCAAAATGCAGTAATTTATTGCCAACAATTTTGCAGTTTATTTTAATTTTGAGATTCTGATTATTTAAGCCTCCATGTTTAAAGGCATTTTCAACCAATGAGATAAAAATTAAAGGAGGTACTTTTATGTCTTCAATATTGGATTCAACATTAATAGTAACTTCAATATTCTCGAAACGGAGCTTTTCAATTTCGATATAATTCTGAATATAATCAATTTCTTTTATCAGAGGTACAAGTTTTGTTCCTTTTACATCATACAATACATACTCCATCAGGTTTGATAATTTAATAATTACATCAGGAACTTTATCAGAAGATTCTAAGGATAATGCGTATAAATTATTTAATGTATTGAAGAAGAAGTGAGGCTGAATCTGATTTTCCAGATATTTAAGTTTTATTTTAAATTGATTTTCTCTAAGTGATCTGTTTCTTTCTCTTTCGCGTAGCCAGGTCAAAGTCAGATAAACAGAAGATGCCATCGCCAATACATATAATTCACCAATACATACTGCAAGAATATGATTTATGTCAAAAGGATGGTATTCACGATTTGCCTCCGGCCAGATATTTTCTGAAATAAGATAATAGGTCAGAGCCGTTTTTAGTAAATAAATAGCAAAAAGACTTAGTAATAAGGCAATGGTATATTTAAAATACTTTTGTTTTAACACATAACGACGAACCAAAACAAAAAGATTGAAATAGACTAAAGGGATGTGAAGCGAAAATTCAATCAGATTTGACTTAAAAGAATATTCATAATCATTAAAGTAAGCACCCCATCTTAAAAAATTAAGTGTAAAATAAACACTCCAAAACCAAATATGATTCTGAAGTTTAATGTCAAAATTTAATTTTTGAATTTCACTCAATTTAACAGTGGATTAGGTATATTGTGATTGTTTAAATTATATGCAACTTTAAACAATTACTTGATGAAACACAATTTTTTTGAATAAAATTTTATAAAATTCGACAAACTGCATATTATTTTATTCATATAACGTTTTCGTAAAACGTATTATTGATTGTTTTATGTCGTTGGTTTAAAGTTTGAAGCAGTTGGTATAAATTATTTTTTTTAACAATACGTTAAGAATAAATTTACACCAATAACTAACAAAATAAATAGACATGAAAAAAATTTTATTAATCTTTATGATTGTTTTTACGGCGCAGGTTTCGCTTGCTCAGGTAAAAAATGTCAAGGGTTTGATTACTGATTCTGATGGGATGCCGTTACCAGGGGCATCTGTTTCTGTACAGGGAGGACAAAAAGGTACAACTACTGATTTTGACGGGTTGTACACAATTGAAGCACAAAGCGGACAAACATTAGTTTTTACCTATGTAGGTCTTGAAACACAAAAAATTGTTGTAGGAGATGCTGCTGCTATTAATGTGAAAATGAAATTAGCGGCTTCACATGCTTTAAATGAGGTAGTCGTTACTGCATTAGGTATTAAAAGACAAAAGAAAGAACTGGGTTATGCAGTTCAGGATCTTAAAGGAGACCAATTAAACAAAGTTATTACAACGAACGTAGCTACCGCGCTATCTGGTAAGATTGCCGGTGTCGATGTTTCTATTCCGGCTACAGGAGTAGGAGGATCAACGAGAGTTATTATTAGAGGTATTTCAAGCATTGGTGAAAGTAACCAGCCTCTTTATATTGTAGATGGGGTGCCTATTGATAACTCAGGTTTAAATAATGATACTGCTGCTACAAGTAAATGGTTTGACGGTAGAGATAACGGTGACGGGATTTCAAGTATCAACCCTAATAATATTGAAAGTTTAACTGTACTAAAAGGAGCTGCTGCTGCTGCATTATACGGATCGAGAGCTTTAAATGGTGTTATTCTTATTACAACTAAAAAAGGAAGCAAAGGCAAATTGCAGGTTGAACTTACAAGTGGTGTAAGTTTTGACAGGGTAAATGCTAAATATTCTGATTATCAGACTGAATACGGCTCGGGAACGAATGGGACTTTACCGGATCCTACAAAAGGACCTAATGAAATATATAATTATACTACTAGTGCCTGGGGACCTAAGTTCTCTGAAAGTGTTGGTCAGCAGATAAAAATATTTGATGGTTCTATGAAACCTTATGCTAAAGTAGAAAATAATATTCAGGATTTTTTCAATACGGGAGTAACACTTTCAAATGGAATTGCATTATCAACAGGAAGTGAAAATGCTTTTGTTCGTTTCGGATATAACAATCTGAAAAATGATGATGTCATTCCGGAATCTGGTTTAGAGAGAAATGATGCCAGTTTAAGTGGTAGAATAAAATCTGATAAATTTACTTTGGATGCAAACGTAAATTACATGGTTGAAAACACCCAAAACAGACCTGGATTAGGAGATTCGCCAAATAATGTTGGTTATTCATTAAGTTCATTAGCACCAAGTTTTGATCAGGCCTGGTTAAAAAATTATAAAAACGAGGAAACAGGTCAAATTTATCCTTGGAATACTAATGTGTATCAATTGAATCCCTATTTTACTACACAGGCAAATCATAACTCATCTGTAAAAAATCGTTTCATAGGAAATGTTACCGGAACTTATCAAATAAAAAATTGGGTAGCATTAACTTTTAGAACTGGTTTAGATAGCTATGCTTTCAGTTCAAAAGATTTTATGGCGGCAGGAAGTACATGGCCTGGAAGAGATGAAGGTTATTTAGGATTGGATAATATAAATGTTTCGGAGATGAACACGGATATTATTGCTACTTTCAGTGATATAAAATTAGCTACAGACTTTACTTTTTCAGGAATTTTAGGAACAGGAAGAAGAGATTTCAAAAGAGATTTCAATTCAAGATTTGCCACTAAAATTATTGAGCCGGGTACAGAATATATCAGCAATTTCGTTAACCAGACTGAAAATGCCCCTGTAGTAACCAGAACCAGAACAAATTCAGTTTACGGTTCTGCAAAATTTGACTATAAAGGATATTTATATGCTGAATTTACAGGAAGAAATGACTGGTTCAGTGTAATCAACAATAATGCTTTTTATCCTGCTGCTTCGTTAGGTTTTGTATTCTCTGATGCTTTTGGTATTCAAAGCGATGCATTCAATTATGGAAAATTCAGAGCTTCATGGGCGCAAGTTTCAAACGCACCGGGAGCTTATAAAAATGCATTAAATTATACTAGTTTTTCATCTTATGATGGGCAAAGTGTTATTAATATTAAAAACTCTGCAGCACCAAATGCTAATTTAACTTATCAGTCTAAAACAGGAATTGAATTTGGATTTGAAACTGGATTCTTTAAAAACAGATTAAAAGCCGATATTACGCTTTATCGTGAGGATACTGCTGATCAAACCCTTGATTTAGCTTCATCTGCTACATCAGGATATGAATTTCTTTCAGTAAATGCAGGACAATTAAGAAATGAAGGTATTGAACTTTTTATATCTGGTACTCCAATTAAAACAAATAATTTTGAATGGGGAATTGATTTGAACTTCTCAAAAAACAAAAACTCAATTATCTCTTTACACCCGGATATCAATACGTATGCTATTTCTGAAGCTCGTTGGGCAGGAGCGGCTATCGTAGCTCAGGTTGGAGGTCAATACGGAACTATTATCGGAAGAGATTTCCTAAGAACTCCATCAGGAGAAAAAATTGTGGATGCAAATGGTATGCCTTTGTTCACAGATAATAAAGTAAATTTAGGAAAAGGACTTCCTGATTGGGCAGCCGGTTTAACAAATAGATTTTCTTATAAAGGAATAACACTTCAATTTTTAATAGATATGAAATTTGGAATGGACGTATATTCTATGACAAATTCATTAGCAGCACAAAAAGGTCTTCTAGACGTTACGACTGAAGGTAGAGATGCTTACAATGAAGCAAGAGCTGAGGCAGTTGCAAATGATCCTAATTTTAGTCAGTCAACATGGATTCCTACAGCTGGTTATGTAGCACAAGGTGTTGTAAATACCGGAACTCCTGCTAATCCTGTTTACGTAGAAAATACTAAACCTGTAAATCCTCAGGATTATTGGACTACTGTTTTCAATAATACACCGGCACCTTTTATTTATGATGCTTCTTATGTGAAATTAAGAGAGGTAAGTTTAGGTTACAATATACCAAAGAGTGTTTTTAACGGAGCAAAAATCAATTCAATTTATGTATCTGCATTCGCAAGAAATTTATTGACTTTTAATAAGGATTTGCCAAATGTTGATCCAGAGTCTATGTATACTTCCGGAAATGGACAAGGATTTGAATATGGTTCATTACCATTCAGACAATCGTATGGTTTTAATATTAAAGTTGCATTCTAAAAAAAGAAATTATGAAATTTAAAGAAATAATTCTAGCCATAGTCATATTGTTTACTGCAGTTGGCTGTACCGAAAATTTTGATGAACTGGAAAAAGATCCAGTTGCATTGTCAGCAAATCCGGCAGGACAGCTAACATTTACCCAATTGTGTATGTCTGGTGACGGATACTACCAATGGAGAGCTAACTTAATATATTCTGGAGGATTTGTGCAGCATTATTCCGGAGCATGGAATCAAACAGAATTTGGTAACAAATTCAAGAAAAATGATGACTATGCAACAGCAATCTGGAGAAATGGTTATGCAAATGAGCTGAAAAATGTTGTGGATATTTTGGATAAAACCAAAGGTAATCCAGCTATGGTAAACATGAATGCAGTAGCTAAAATCATGAAAGTAATGGTAGCACACCGCTTAACAGATCTTTATGGTGACATTCCTTATTCTCAGGCAGGTTTAGGTTTTTCACAAGGGATTGTAACACCAAAATATGATACACAAGAAGAAGTTTATATGGCGTTTTTTAGTGAATTAGATGAAGCTTATAACCAGTTAAATGCAGGAGGCGGTACTGTTAAGGGAGATTTGTTTTACAATGGTGACATTGCAAAATGGAAAAAGCTGGCCAATACATTGAGACTACGTTTAGGAATGAGACTTTCTGAAGTAAAACCGGCAGAAGCAGAAAAACAAGTGAAAGCAGCATTACAAAATGGTGTTTTTGAAAGCAATTTAGATAACTGTATTATGCGTCATTTAGATGCAACTTTCAATGATAATCCTGCTTCTATTGATTTTAGAGGAAATGGTTTGGCATATGCTTTTATAGGTAATGAGAACGGAGATCATTTCAGTACATTAGTAATAGATTATTTGAAAAACAATGGTGATCCAAGATTAACTATGCTGGCTACTGCCAAAACAACATCTGCTTTGTCTGGAAAAGGCGGACAACCTGTTCAGCCAGGAGAAGATTTGTATGCGGGAGTTAAACCAGGATCTTTTCAATATGAAGCTCCGGGAGGTGCTACTGCAACTTCAGGAATCCAGTCTTATTACAAGCAAAAAACAACACCTTACTTGCATGTAAGTTATTCTGAAACACAATTATTATTAGCAGAAGCTGCTTATAGAGGATGGGTAACAGGTAGTTCTGCTGCTGAATATTATAAAAAAGGAGTTGAAGCAGGAATTAAGCAATTGGCAATTTATGGTGCACCATTACCAACACAGCCAGATATTGATGCATACTTAAATGCCAAGCCTTTAGTAGCGGGAACAGAAAAACAGCAAATTGGAACACAGCTTTGGATTACATACATATTCAACAGTATAGAAGCTTATTCAAACCAGAGAAGAAGTGGATTCCCTCAATTGATCCCAATAACAAATCCTGATTCAGAAACAGGTGGAGTAGTGCCAAAACGTTTGTATTATCCAAATGATGAAATGCAGAAAAACGAAGCAAATTATCTAGAGGCATTGTCCAGAATGGGTGGAACAAATGATTGGTTGAATAAAGTTTGGTGGGATGCAAACTAAAAAATAATTCCAAAGTTATGCCTAATAAGGTGTTATTTTCATTCTAATTAAATTAAAAAACATTTTAAATTAAAAATAATGATAAAAAATAAAGCCTTATTAGGCATCCTTTTTTTTATTGGTTCGCTTTTTACATCTTATAGCTGCTCAAAGGACAACGAGAAAGAAATTGATACTTCAAAAACTAAAACAGCCAGAGTTGTAGGCTATTTGTCATCGGATAATTTTAGTAAAATGAGTTCGGTACAATTTTGTAAACTGACTCATCTTAATCTGTCATTTGCAAATCCGGATAATACAGGTAATTTAATTTTTGATGGAGATATTGATGCCGTTATTAAACATGTAAGAGTTATCAATCCCAATATTAAAATAAGTGTTTCTATTGCCGGAGGAGTTATCTCAGCAGAACAGGCTGCTAATTGGTCGTTACTTATTGATAAACCGGAAAACAGACCGAATTTTATTAAAAAGATAACAAGTTTTGTAGACATTCATAATTTGGATGGTGTCGATGTAGATCTTGAATGGGATGCCGTAACAATAGGTTACAGTGGTTTTGTTATTGAATTAAAAAATGCTTTAAAAAGCAAGAACAAACTTATAACAGCAGCATTGCCAAACAATACACGTTTTACCAATATAAACAATGAGGCTTTAAATGCTTTTGACTTTATTAATATCATGGCGTATGATATGACAGGACCTTGGGCACCGGATAAACCGGGGCAGCATAGTTCCTTTAGTGACGCAAAACTGGGAATTAATTTTTGGAATAAATTACAAAGTGTTCCAAAAGAAAAGCTAACACTCGGAGTTCCGTTTTACGGATACAATTTTACAGACCCTGTTGCTACCAGTGCAACTTACGCACAAATTATAGCAGCCGGAAAACAGTTTGCAGAACAGGATGAATTGGGTAAAATCTATTACAACGGAAGACCCACTATTGAGCAAAAAGTACAATTGGCTTCAGAAATGACAGGCGGAATCATGATTTGGGAAATTGCCCAGGATTCATTTGATGAATATTCTTTATTGGATGTGATTCATAAAAAATATACAAAGCTGAGGTATGTGACTTCTGATTTATGCGGTAACTAAAAAGCTTTTTTAAAAAAATAAATCATACAAATTTTAAGCATAAAAGCTCATTTTAGAATTTACCAGATATAATCAATAGGATGATTATTAGAATGCGAACATCTTGTAAAACGTATTATTGATTGAATAATGTCGTTCGTTTAAAATTTTAAGCAGTTTGTATAAATAATTTTTTCGCCCCATAGTTTAAGAATAAATTTACATTAAAATGCATTAAAATGCTTTCGAAAATAAATGATTGATAAAAAATTGACAGTCTTATTTTATTATGAAATTTAGATTCCGGATGTAAAAAAATAAAAATAAAAAAGATTAAAAAAAACAGGAGTCAGATTTGTAAATAACGTAATTAGTGTGAGTTATTTAAATTGTTTACATAAAAATCTAACTTTCAGATATAATATAATAAAAAGAAAAAAATGAAAAGTGCTTTAGAAATAAAACCTGATATCAGCTATAAAAGTGCAGGAAAATTTGAAGAAACCAGATTTGAAAAAATCCATAACGAAATCTTCAAAAGTTCAACCGAAGCTTCAGTAATTGTTGCTCACGAAATCGCACAATTAATTAGATCTAAACAAGAAAAAAATAAATCTTGTGTATTAGGTTTGGCAACAGGTTCTTCTCCTATAAAAGTATATGAGGAATTAGTAAGAATGCACAGAGAAGAAGGATTAAGTTTTAGCAACGTGATCACATTTAATCTTGATGAATATTATCCGATGACAAAGGAGAATAATCAGAGCTATCACTATTTCATGCATCAGCATCTTTTTAACCATATTGATATCGATCCTGAGAATATTAATATTCCGGATGGTACCGTTACAATTGATGAATTAAATCAATACTGCATCGACTACGAAATGAATATAAAAAGCGCCGGGGGTCTTGATTTTCAATTACTGGGAATTGGGCGTACAGGTCACGTAGGTTTCAACGAACCGGGATCTCACATTAATTCAGGTACCAGAATTATTACCTTGGATCACATTACAAGAGTAGATGCTTCCTCTGACTTTAATGGTATAGACAACGTTCCAAAAAGAGCAATAACGATGGGAGTTTCGACCATCATGAGATCGAAAAGGATTGTACTGATGGCCTGGGGACAAAACAAAGCCGATATCATCAAAAGAACCATTCAGGGTGATATCAGTTCTGAAGTTCCTGCCACATTTTTACAAAACCATCCTAATGCAACTTTTGTATTGGATCAGTCTGCAGCAGTAGAATTGACGCGTTTCAAAACACCTTGGTTAGTGGGAGAATGTATCTGGAATCATGAATTAAAAAGCAAAGCGATTGTTTGGTTATGCCAAAAAACAAAACAATCTATATTGAAATTAACAGACCGTGATTACAACAACAACGGAATGTCAGATCTTTTGGCACAGGAAGGTTCTGCTTACGATTTGAATATTAATATGTTCAATGTATTACAGCATACTATTACAGGATGGCCGGGTGGAAAACCAAATACAGATGATTCTCACCGTCCGGAAAGAGCCAGTCCTGCAAAAAAACGAGTGATTCTTTTTAGTCCGCATCCGGATGATGATGTGATTTCTATGGGAGGAACTTTTTCAAAATTAATCAAACAAGGGCATGATGTACATGTAGTATATCAAACTTCCGGAAATATTGCCGTGACGGATGATGAAGCATTAAAATTTGCCGAAGTTGCCAAAGATTTTATTGGAGAAACAGGCAATGGAATAAATTTCAAATCGGTTATTGAATTTCTGAATAACAAATCTGAAGATCAGGTAGATTCATTGGAAGTCAGAAAATTAAAAGGACTTATCAGAAGAAGGGAATCCTATGCAGCTACAAGATACATCGGTTTGAAAGATGAAAATACACACTTTTTAGATCTTCCTTTTTATGAAACAGGACAAGTGAAAAAAAATCCTTTAGGCCCTGAAGATATTGCAATCGTAAAAGATATTATAGCCAAAATAAAACCGCATCAGGTATTTGCAGCAGGAGATTTGGCTGATCCACATGGAACACATGAAGTTTGTCTGAATGCCATCTTTGCTGCGATGAAGGAATTGAAACCTCAAAAGTACATGGACGATTGCTGGTTGTGGTTATACAGAGGTGCCTGGCACGAATGGGACATTCACGAAATTGATATGGCCGTTCCACTTTCTCCTTCAGAAGTATTGTTGAAACGCCACGCGATTTTATACCATCAATCCCAAAAAGACAGGGTTATGTTTCAGGGAAATGACTCAAGGGAGTTTTGGGTTAGGGCAGAAGACCGAAATAAAAATACAGCAATTCTATACGATGAATTAGGATTGGCAGAATACGAAGCTATCGAAGCTTTCAAGCGTTTTGATTACTAAGATTATTTTTAAGATTTGATTTTAGAGCGAATCAAATTGCAAATTCAGATTGATTTCATACTGATGGTGAGGATCAATAGAGATCATTCTGGATTTTTTTAGCTATTTATTAATGTTATTAAGAAATAACAACTTTTCAAGCGACATAAATGAAATATATACTAGTCCTACTATTAGCAGGTTTAACTTCTAGTGCTCAGATTAAAAAAGAGCAGCTAAATCTTATGCCTTGGCCTCAAAGTGTTGTTTTGAATGATGGCAATTTTGCTTTGAATAAAAATTTTAAAGTAAACATTACAGGAAATCCGGATCCCAGAATTTTTGGAGGTGTAAACCGTTTTTTACGTCGCTTAGATGGAAGGACAGGTTTGTTTTTCGCACAGGATTTTGTTACGAAACTAAACGAAGTTCCAACAGCAGAACTTCAGATTAACTGTACCAAAAACGGAAAAATTGGTTTGTATGAAGATGAAAGTTATCATTTAGATATCAAGCAAAACAAAATTACAATAAACGCAACTACCGATTTAGGAGCTTTACATGGCCTTGAAACGTTATTGCAAATGTTGCAGAATAACAGCACTTCATTTTATTTCCCGAATTCCCAAATTTCAGATTTCCCGAGATTTACATGGAGAGGTTTAATGATAGATGCGGCAAGACATTTTCAGCCGGTTGACGTAATCAAAAGAAATCTTGACGGATTGGCTGCTATGAAAATGAATGTTTTTCACTGGCATTTAGTAGATGATCAGGGTTGGAGAATCGAAATGCCAAAACATCCAAAACTGATTGAACTGGCTTCGGATGGAATGTATTATACACAGGAAGAAATTAGAAATATCGTAAAATATGCTGATGAACGCGGTATTTTGATAGTTCCCGAAATAGATGTTCCGGGTCACGGAACCGCAATATTAACGGCTTACCCCGAAATTGGAAGCAAAGCAATTACACTAACTGGCGGAACTTCAGAAAAAAATATTCAGGGAACTGCAATAAAGACTTATACAG
>Ga0247810_10001382_pt1 | contig 15436 bp, 6 predicted proteins | sample UWRJL119311C1_FD_179918 | JGI IMG/M metagenome (GOLD analysis project Ga0247810, IMG submission 179918) | Plant litter microbial communities from Arlington Agricultural Research Station in Wisconsin, United States - UWRJ-L119-311C-1 | ecosystem: Environmental > Terrestrial > Plant litter >...
CTTTAACTGCTGCGCCCAGAGCGACGGGAAGGTATAAGACAAGGAAACATTTTTCAGTCGCACAAATGATGCGCTTTCTATCACCGCGTCTGAGCCCGTGTAATAGTAAAAGGCATCGGTAGCGGCAGTACCATAACTTGCAGCGTATTTCAGTGGCACGTCCAGAAAGCTTTTTGGAATATTATAACCGGTACCCGGATATGCCGTAAAGTTCAGATCACCTCGTACTGCCCTCCTGTTCACAAACTGGAGAAGAAAATCGAGTTGAAATCCTTTATAAGTAAAAGTATTGTTCAGTCCGCCAAAAAATTTTGGATCGGAACTTCCGTCTACAATAAAGTCCCCACTCCCATTAGCTGCAAGCCCAGCGGTGATCATTCCGTCTCCATTCACATCCTGAGCTGTAGCAATACCATCTACAATGCCAGTTGAATGGAACACCGTAGTCAGGTTAAGTGATTTACCAACCACATAAGTATTGGCATAAACAGAGTTCTCCAGATCCTTGAATTCAAGTAATTTATTGCGGGGGGCAGAGATATTAAAAGAGGTGCGCCACGTCAGGTTTTTAGTTTTAATATTCACAGTAGACAGCTCAAACTCCAAACCCTTATTTTGTACGGTAGCCGGGAGGTTGGCATTATAATCGCTAAATCCGTCCTGTATCGGCAAAGGCATGCTGCCAAGTAAATTGCTTGAACGGTTACGGTAATAGTTGCCGGAAAGGAAGATGCGGTCATTCAAAAATCCAAGTTCCAGTGCAACATCAAGTTTTCTGGTCACTTCCCATTGTAAGTATGGGTTGTTAATGCGCGTGGGCGACAGACTGGGGGTTGGACCATAAGCAGGACCGGCATAATAGGTACTTAGTGTAGCGTAATCTCTGATAGATTTATCACTGCCTATAGTACCATAACTGGCGCGCAGCTTTCCAAAGCTTAACCATGGCAAAGCTGACGAAAGAAAGGCCTCTTTAGAAAAAATCCATGCGGCAGCACCACTGCCGAAGGTTCCGAAAGGCTTTTCCGCTCCAAACCTGGAGGAACCGTCACGGCGGATGTTCCCGCTGAAGAGGTATTTACCGTCGAAATCATATTCGATCCTTCCAAATCCGGAATCATATTTATAATTATTGTATCCGGATGAATTAAAAAGTACTGTAAGTGCATTCAAACTCGTGGCCAACTGTGGATTGGAGAAGATACCGGTCAGAAAGTAAGGCTGTGTACTTTCCATCTGCTGCCAGCTTCCGCCCAGTAAGGCGGTCAGCTTTCCCTTTCCCCAGGTATGGGTGTAGTTCAGCTGTGGCTCAGCGATATAGGTCTTGATAAAATTATTGCCAAGTGTGGATGTTGGAGAATAGTTATAAAGCGGATTAGTAGCATTGGCTGGCATAATCGTGGTACTAAAAACATTATTATAATTGTAACCCAGGTCAGCTTTCAACGTCAGCCCCTCTAAGATCCTGTAGCTCATATTTAAACTGCTCACCAGATTGGTCGACTTCAGACTGCTTGTGGAGTTAAACCGGGCTAATGGGTTATCGTAACCGGGACCGAAATACAGGCTGCCATTGGCATCGTAGATGGGGTAATTTGGCGGCAAAGCATAATTCGTCAGTGTAATATTGTAATTAGGTACACTGTTATTGTCTGTATTGTAGCTTGCCGAAAGTGAAATGCTGAACCTACCATTCTGGCTCCTGTGCTGCATGTTACTGTGGAATTGTATCGCTTCATCTCTGGTTGATGTTTTCATTACAGTAGATTCCCTCCGGTAGTTTCCGCCAAAAAGAAATTGATTATAGAGATCTCCTCCAGATATGTTAAATGCTGCCTTGGTCTGGTGTGCCGTGTGGCCCATTAACAAATCAGGAATATCAGTATAAGCGGACCGATCCCAGAGGAGCAGGTCTGGTGCATTAGCAGCCGTCGGCGTGATACCATCATTGGCAAAAGCCTGCTGTCTGATCCTTAAATAATCCGCTGTGCCCAGCATATCGATCATATTGGTTACGCCGCCAAATCCCGTATTCATATCAATAGAAAGACGGGTATTGCCCGGACTGCCCTTTTTGGTAGTGATCAGAATTACACCATTTGCTCCACGGGAACCATATATCGCAGTAGCATCAGCATCCTTCAGCACGTTGATGCTCTCTATTTGATCTGCACTAATGTTGTTTAGTGGACTAAAACCAAGCATGCTAAAACCTCCGGCAGTCTGCTCTACAGGTTTATCACCGAATGGGATCCCATCAATTACATACAATGGAGAGCTGGACTGAAAACCTAAACTCGTTTGTCCACGGATAGAAGCAGAATAAGTTGCTCCCGCATAGCCAGCACTTTGGGTAATGAACAGGCCAGGAACGCGGCCACTTAACCCGAGAATAGGGTTAGAAACCGGCTGCTGGGTAATCTCGCTGCCTGAAACTGTACTCACAGACCCGGTATTTAAGCGCCGGGTTGTTGTGCCGTAAGCTATCACTACGACTTCATCCAATTTGGCGTTGCTGATGTCCAGCGTTACATTCCCGAGATTTACGCTGACATTAATTTCCCTGGTCAGGTAGCCGACTGAGCTGATAATTAAGGTAGATTTTTCATCAACTCCTTTGAGGCTGAAATATCCGTTTGCATTGCTGAGGGTGGACATACTGGCTCCTTTCACCAATATGGTTGCGCCGGCGACAGCGTTTCCGCTCTGATCCACAATACGGCCGGTAACATCAATGACAGAAAAAACATGCATGACCCTTTCCAGCAAGGAAGCTGTCCGTTCTTTTATAGTGATCGTTTTTTCATTGAGGCTGAATGTTAAAGGCTGATTGGCAAAAATCTGCTCCAGCACCGCGCTGAAATCCGCATTCCTTACCTGGATATTTACAGGCCGTGCATGTCTGATTTGTCCTTCATTATATAGAAAAACATATCCGCTCTGCGTTCTGATCTCTTTCAGTACAGCTTTTAAAGATGCGTTTGATTTGGATAAAGTAATTTTCTGAGCCAGGCTAGCTGCACTAACCTGCATTAGAGATAAAATCAGTAACACGGTGGTGAGTCGCATAATTAGCAGTAATTTTTGGAACAGCCGTACTCGCGCACAGCGTTTCCTGGTATAATTTATATACATTTGTTAGGTTTGGTTTAAGCAGGTGCCTCCAGCCTCGAAAACTTTGGCGCCTGCAGTTAAGTTGATTTTGAATTGATTTTGCCGGACTGCAACCGGAAGTGTGAATAGCACTTCTGGTTCGTTTTTTTTCCGGCCATCTAAGAGTAATTTTTGTAGATTTTTATCTTCATATTTATGGATTAGTGATCAATTGATTATTTAGATACATAGATTTTTCTACCTTCAATCTTGAAGTGAACCTTTCCGGTAGCTTCAAGGGATTTTAACAGTTTAGCAACACTATCAAATCTGGAGACACCGCCACCAAAGCGCTCATGCGCAATGCTGTCGCTATAGATAACTTCTACATTATACCACCGCTCCACCTGTCGCATAATGCTCCCCAGTTCTTCATTTTCAAATAAAAACAAGTTGTTTTTCCAGGCTACTGCCAGTTCAGTATCTACCTGACGCACAACAATATCTTTTCCATCATTGCTGGCTTCGGTTCCGGGTGTTAAGTTTTTACTTTGATTCGCAGTGGTAATCTTTACACTACCCTCAAGTAAGGTGGTTTTTGAGTCGGGGTTGTTACTGTAGGCGTTGATATTGAAATGTGTGCCCAACACCTTTACTTCCTGCCCACTGCTTTCCACAATAAACGGATGTGCTTTATCCTTTGCAATTTCGAAATATCCCTCACCAGAAAGAGTTACTCTCCGCTCCTCCTGATGCATAAATGATGCAGGATACTTTAACGAAGAAGCTGCGTTCAGGTAAACAGTACTGCCATCAGGTAGTCGCAACTGTGTCTGCTCTCCACGTGTTGTTTGCAGCGTATTAATCGCAGGAGCAGTAGAATTGATAGCTGCTGTCACTGTGTAGACGATTTCGCCATCAGCATTCTTCGAAATATTAACACCAGATTCATTTGCCAGATGACCAGCTGCCAAATGAGTGAGGTAGATTTTCTTTCCATCAGCCAGCGTGAGGGTAGCACCATGTTTACCAGGTGCAACGTCATTGGCATAATTGATATCTTGTTGTTGTATCTGGTAGCGTGAACGGATGAATATGCCTGTTCCAATTACCATCACCGCTACAGCTGCGACAGCAATACGTTTAACATATAGCGGTATAACCCAAGGCTTTCTGACAATATTACCTTGAATGCGCGTCAATATTCTTGCCTGGATCTCCTCAAGATTTTTAATCTCTGATTCATGACCCTTGAAAGAATCACACCAGCTATTGAACCGGGCAATTTCATCATCACTAGCCGTGGAGTTGGACACACGCTCCATAATAAGGAGCAATTCATCGTTAGCTGTCATTTGATTTATGGTCGAGTTTAATATCCCCTCCATTCATAAGAGAACTCAACTACCATCAGCACCCAAGCCTATGAAAAATATTTTTAAATGAGCACAAACCAAAAAGACATACGTCCCAAATGTATCTTCAATTTCTTTAAAGAAATATTCATTTGGTTCTCGACTGTCTTTTCCGAAATTCCTAAACGCAAAGCAATTTCTTTATTGGTCAGGTAAGATTTACGCGACAATTCAAAAATCTCCCTCGCCCTTTCTGGTAAACTTTCTGTAAATGATTTAAGGATGCCAATCAGTTCCTTCAGCTCCAGGCTATCTTCCTCTATAGTTTCCTTCAGAGCCGGAGCATCTGCTAAAATTTCGTGCCGGCGTTTACTTAACCTGATTACCCCGGCAAGATTAAATTTTACAGCGGCAAAAAGATAGGCTTTTAAAGAAGTAATTTTTAATCCCTCCCTGTTTTCCCATAGCCAGGTGAACACATTTTGAATGATATCATCACATTCAGCTTCATTTTTTAAAATACTGAATGCAAATTTGTACATAGGCCCGGAATGCCTGTGATAAATCTCATTAAATGCAGATAAGCTTGACCGCCTCAATAATTCTATGAGTTCAGAGTCGGTTTGTACGGTAGAGGAAGACATTATTATAAATTCCTGTATTATTTTGTGGTTCTAAGCACAAAGATACTGATTATTCCAGTTCAATTACCGATAGCTAAAGAAATACAGTCCGCATTTATTTATCGCGGATAAAAAAATCAAATTTAGTGTCATTTTCAACTATCTGTATTATTTTTTCACAAAAAAACCTGAATTTCAAGTGTAGATTCAAAAAAATAGCTCCAAAAGATAAATAATATTTAATGATTAATAGCACTAACATTGATTTTGCTGTCGGTGCCATGATCACAAATCAATAACAATTACATATAAATCAATATGTTAATATGCAAGAATAAATAAATTATTTCATTAAATTTAAACTTTCCAGCTACAAAGGTATTGCCATCAAATTTATAGAGAGTGATCTTACCAGACTGATGAACCATACTAACAATTGTTTGTACCTGAAATAGATAAACTATTGATAACCTTTTAACAATTATACATTGATAGGAGAACAACATCATACAGGCCAATCTATTGTTTTCATCGATACTGAAATTGAGCCTAAAAGTAAAAGGGTTTTAGATATTGGAGCAGTAAAAAGTAAAGGAGATTACTTCCATAAAAATTCAATTTCAGCTTTCGCTCAGTTTATCCATGGCACAAAGTTTCTATGCGGTCATAATATTCTTCGTCACGACATCAGGTATATTGGACATGCGCTGACTGATGCCAATGTAAATGCCGAAAATATTATAGATACTTTATTTCTTTCCCCACTCCTGTATCCTACAAAGACTTACCACGCTTTACTCAAAGACGATAAGCTTCAAACAGAAGAATCAAACAACCCTGTTAATGATTCGATTAAAGCTAAGGACTTATTTTATAAGGAAATTGAAGAATTCAACAAAATTGATAATACACTCAAGGAAATCTTTTATCTGCTGCTAAAGGACAAAAAAGAGTTCTCTGGCTTTTTTCGCTATATATCTTTTACCACTACACATACAGATCCCAAACCACTCATTTTGCAAAGGTTTGCAAATGAGATTTGCGAACAGATTGATTTATCAATCCTGATTGCCACACATACGATAGCACTGGCTTACTGTTTATCACTGATTGATTCATTTATACACCATAAAGAAGATCATTCCATCACCCCACCCTGGGTGCTCAAAAATTATCCGGAAGTTGAACTCATCATGTTCCAGATGAGAAACAAACCTTGTTTAAGTGGTTGTACTTATTGTAACAATGCACTGGACATCCACAAGGGATTAAAAAGATTTTTTGGATTTAATACTTTCAGGAAATATGGTGATGAACCTTTACAGGAGAAAGCAGTTAAAGCAGCGATAGATAACAAATCATTAATTGCGGTCTTTCCTACCGGAGGCGGAAAATCTATCACTTTTCAGGTTCCGGCATTAATGAGCGGTGAAAGCTCGAAAGCATTAACAATTGTCATCTCTCCATTGCAGTCGCTAATGAAAGACCAGGTAGATAATCTTGAAAAAGCGAGTATTACCGATGCAGTGATGATCAACGGATTGTTAAACGCAGCGGAAAGAGGACCATCTTTTGAAAGAGTTGCAAATGGCTCTGCATCAATACTCTACATTTCGCCCGAGTCATTGCGATCCAAGGTTGTAGAACGGTTGATCTTAGGTAGAAAAATAGCACGTTTTGTCATTGATGAAGCGCATTGTTTTTCTTCCTGGGGACATGATTTCAGGGTGGATTATCTGTATATTGGTGACTTCATCAAATTAATTCAGGAACAGAAAAATCTGGCGGAGCCGATTCCTGTTTCCTGTTTTACCGCAACTGCAAAACAAGAAGTAATAGCAGATATCAGGGACTATTTCAAAAGTAAACTTTCACTCCACCTGGAACTGTTCAATTCTAAAGCCTCCAGAACAAATCTTCAATATCAGGTGTTCTCAAAAACAGACGAAGAAGAGAAATATCAAACCTTGAGAGATCTGATTGGGCAGAAAAATTGTCCGGTAATCATCTATGTATCCAGAACAAAAAAAGCTTATGCACTGGCAGCAAAGCTGCTTAAGAATGGCTTTAATGCAAGGCCATATCACGGAAAGATGGATAAACAGGAAAAGTCGGATAATCAGGATGCCTTTATCAGGGGTGAAATCCAGATCATAGTAGCTACCTCTGCTTTTGGAATGGGGGTCGACAAAAAAGATGTGGGTATGGTGATCCACTATGAGATATCAGACTCCCTTGAAAACTACATTCAGGAAGCAGGCAGAGCGGGTCGTGATGAAAAAATTGTTGCTGATTGTTATATATTATACGATGAGGATGACCTTGGAAAACATTTCATCTTGCTGAACCAGACAAAACTCTCCATTAAAGAGATCCAGCAGATCTGGAATGCAATCAAAGGAATAACTAAATTTCGCTCCAGCGTATCCAATTCTGCCCTTGAAATTGCAAGAAAGGCAGGATGGGATGATTCAGTTGTAGAAATTGAAACGAGAGTCACCACAGCCATCGCTGCATTGGAAGATGTGGGCTACCTGAAACGTGGTCAAAATATGCCGAGAGTGTTTGCGGACAGTATCTTATCCAGGAACGTAGAGGAAGCTGTAGTAAAAATCAATGCTTCGGAAAGATTTGAGAAAAAACAGAAAGTAGATGCCATCCGTATCATCAAGAAACTCCTTTCCAGCAAGAGCAGGAAAAATGCAAATGACGAAACTCCTGAAGCAAGAACTGACTATATCGGTGAGCATCTGGGTCTTGAAAACAAGAGAGTGATCGAAATTGTAAATCTTCTCAGGGAGGAAGGCATTCTGGCTGATGCCAAAGATTTAACGGCCTTTATCAAAAAAGGTGAAAACAGCAATCGCTCTGCTAGTATACTGGAGTCATTTCGTCAAATTGAAAACTTTTTTCTTTCTGTTTTTGAGGAGCAGGAAAAGACATACCGTATCAAAGAATTAAACGAAAGCGCAGAACTCAATGGTTGTGACGAGGTAAACATCAAAAAGATAACAACGCTGCTGAACTTTTGGGCAATCCGCTCCTGGATCAGCAGAAAGAAAACGCACCAGGCGAGAAATCGTGTACAGGTCCGCTCCCTGCACTCAAAAGAAGTGCTGACTGAAAAGTTGGAAAAGCGGCATGAACTGGCCAGATTTTTTATCGCATTTCTTTACGAAAAAAGCATTTTAAATGGCACCAATGGAGAAGCTGACAAAGAGGAAGTACTGGTTGAATTCTCCGTTCTGGAGCTAAAAACAGCTTATGAAAATGGTATTAATCTCCGCCTGAATATTAATATCAAAGATATTGAAGACACACTTTATTACTTGTCAAAAATTGAAGCCATCAAGATGGAGGGTGGATTTTTAGTGGTATATAATCGCCTGACTATTCAACGGACAGCAGTTGATAATAAAAAAGGTTACACTAAAGAGGATTACCAGAAATTGCATCAGTTCTACGAAAATAAAGTTCAGCAAATTCATATCGTTGGTGAATACGCAAGTAAGATGATGACGGACTACAATCATGCTCTACAATTTGTGGACGACTATTTCCATTTAAATTATGACTCTTTTATAAATAAATATTTCAATAGTAAGCGGCAGGAAGAGATCAGGCGTAATCTGACGCCGGCTAAATACAAGCAGCTCATCGGAGCACTCTCTCCACAACAAAAAGAAATTATTAATGATGATAAAACAAAGTATATAGTCGTTGCAGCCGGACCAGGAAGCGGTAAAACAAAGGTGCTGGTCCACAAACTTGCTTCGCTGCTTTTGAGGGAAGACGTAAAACACGAACAATTGCTGATGCTTACTTTTTCAAGAGCTGCAGCAACAGAGTTTAAAAAACGGTTAATACAGCTTATTGGGAATCCAGCTCACTATATTGAAATAAAAACCTTTCACTCCTACTGTTTTGACTTATTAGGAAAGGTAGGTAGTCTGGAAACGTCACAAGCGATTCTAAATGAAACAATCGAAAAAATTAACAACGGCGAAGTTGAAGTGAATCGGATTACCAAAACTGTTTTGGTAATTGACGAAGCTCAGGACATGAATGAAGAAGAATTTAACCTGGTCCTGGCTTTGATAGCGCATAATGAAGAAATGAGAATAATCGCAGTTGGAGATGACGACCAGAATATCTATGCATTCAGAAAGGCTGATTTCGAGGCTCTGGCAAAGCTTATAGCTAGAGACAAAGCCCGCAAATATGAATTGGTCGAAAATTACAGAAGTAAAAGAAATCTTGTGGATTTCGCCAACCAATTCGTGAAGCAAATTGATAAGCGATTAAAAGAAATCGAGATTGTTGCCAACCAAAGTGATAATGGAAAGATAAAGTTATTTCGTTATCACAGCCAAAATCTCATTGACCCGCTAGTCAATAATATGCGTACAACTGAACTTACCGGATCAACCTGTGTACTCACCACGAAAAATGAACATGCTGCAATAATTACCACTATGCTCCTGAAAAATAATATGCAAGCAAAGTTGATTCAGGAAAACAAAGGTTTTAATCTATACAATCTTTTAGAAGTCAGGTACTTTTTGAGTAGATTGAGTCTGGATGATGGTATATTTATCATCAGCGATGACAGTTGGAGAACAGCAAAAAGAGAATTAGTGCAAAAATTTCGAGACAGTACAAAGCTGGAAGTTTGTAAAAATATAATAAAGGATTTTGAAGCCACTAATCCAACCATAAAATACAAATCTGATCTGGAAGTATTTGTAAGGGAATCCAAAATTGAAGATTTTTTCATGGAAAATGGAGAAATCATATTCGTTTCAACTATACATAAAGCAAAAGGTAAAGAATTTGATAACGTTTTCCTGCTGCTTGAAAATTTTAGCGTCCTGAAGGAGGAAAAAAAACGGGAGTTTTATGTTGCGATTACACGCGCCAAAACCAATCTGACCATACATCTCAATACTAATTTTCTTGATGCGCTTTCCACGGAAAATATGGAGCGGATCGAAGACCACAGAATTTATCCCCCTGTCACAGAAAAAATCCTTCATTTAAGCCATGAAGATGTCAATCTTGGCTATTTTAACTTTACGCAACACCGTCTGGATCATTTGATCAGCGGTGATTCCCTGGTCGTCAAAGCAGACGGCTGCGCCAATTCACATGATGAATTGGTATTAAAATTCTCCAAAAAATTTCTTGAAATAGTCGAGAAAGAAAAAAGTAAAGGATACCTCATCAAGGAGGCTAAAGTGAATTACGTCGTTTATTGGCCGAAAGATGGTTCAGCGCATGAGCTCAAAATAATATTGCCAGAACTATATTTTGAAAAAAACAACATCTAGATCATCCAGCCTTTTGCGCGCCCTAAACAAATCCTATAAAATCACACAGCATATTCAACCTTTGAATGAATTAAAAATTGGCCAATTGAAATATAAACTACTAATTCCGTAGATTTAATATGCAATACCAATAATATTAATATATTTGTATTGATAATCAACTGTTATACAATACAAACCAGATGAAAACTGATCTGCATTTTATTTCAATTCACACAGAATTACCTATAGAAGAAAACCTCTTCCATATAGGCTGTTGTTGTTGATTTATCTCTCCGGGTTGCTGGCCATTTAACAAAAAGGCCAAACCCTGCCCGCAAATTTTGAGACGAATTTATAAGATTACAAAAGCCTTATAAGATCTGAATTTGCAATTCTACCCTAAGCCATAATAGTATTTAAATCAACCAAGGCGCATCAAATGCGTATAACCAGAAACCAAATTATATACTCTCCAGATCATGAAAAAAAATTTACTCCTCCTCCTCACCTTTATACTTTCGGCAAGTTTCGCTTTTGCCCAGAGCACCATAAAGGGTATTGTAAAGCACAGTAATGGCTCAACGGTACCAAAGGCTACCATTAAAATAAGAGGTACGAACATCTCTGTAAGTGCAGATGAAAATGGCGAATTCAGTATTGATGCAAAGCAAGATCCTCCATTCTACCTGCAGGTGAGTTCTGTGGGACATAAAGCGCAGGACTTTCAAGTCCTGAAAATCCAGGATAGCCCTCTTGAATTAATTCTGGTAGAAAACGCATTACTGGATGAAATAGTGGTCACCTCGAGAAGACGTTCAGAGGCATTGCAGGATGTTCCTATTCCAATTTCAGTAATCGGCGGCAATCAGATCGATGAATCGGGTGCTTTTAATGTAAACCGGGTAAAAGAGCTTGTGCCATCGGTTCAGTTCTATTCTTCTAACCCAAGAAATACCACGCTAAATATCCGCGGACTAGGCTCAACATTCGGACTCACCAATGACGGTATTGATCCCGGTGTAGGTTTTTATGTAGACGGTGTCTATTACGCACGTCCCGCAGCAGGTACGCTCGACTTCATTGATGTAGAACGGATAGAAGTATTGCGCGGACCACAAGGAACGCTGTTTGGTAAAAATACCAGTTCCGGAGCCATTAGCATCACCACCCGCAAACCAAGTTTTACGCCGAATGCAAGTTTCGAAAGCAGCTTTGGGAATTTCGGATATATTCAGGCTAAAGCGTCAATCACAGGTCCTTTAACTAAGAAAATCGCCGGTCGTCTGTCCTTTTCCGGCACGCAGCGGGATGGTTTGATTGAAAACATACGTACACTGAAAAACATCAATGATATCAATAACCTGGGTTTCCGTGGTCAGTTGTTATTCCAGCCTGCGGATAATTTATCTATCCTGCTTGCAGCAGATAATTCGCGCCAGCGACCGGATGGGTATGCCCAGGTGGTTGCAGGAGTGGTCACGACACAGCGACCAGCTTACCGCCAGTTCAACGCAATCATAGCGGATCTGGGTTATGCACTGCCTAGTCTGAATGCTTTCGACAGGAAGGTAGATCATGATACGCCATGGAATTCTGGTAATGATTTAGGGGGTATTTCCCTTAATGCAGACCTTAAAATTGGCCCTGGAACCTTAACATCCACCACTGCATGGCGTTACTGGAAATGGGAACCATCGAACGACAGGGATTTTACAGGTTTACAATCTTTAGCCAAATCGAATAATTACTCCAAACACCAGAACTGGTCACAGGAAGTCCGTTATGCGGGTGAACTTTCTGATCAACTAAGTGGTGTGGTAGGTCTCTTTTATATCAACCAGGAAGTGCAGACCGACCCGGTAGCGATTGAGGAATCCGGTTCGGCGACATGGCGTTTCTCGCAAAGTACCACCAGTGAACTATGGAAAACTCCGGGACTGTTTGAAGGCTACGGTGTCAGAAACCGGTTCTCGATCAAGTCCTCCAGCGCCGCGGCATTCGCCAACCTGGACTGGGAACTTTTACCTGGCTTACACTTATTACCGGGCATCCGTTTCAACTATGATAAAAAAGATGTTTCCTATGATAGAACTACCTATGGAGGTCTGCAAACTACTGATCCTGCATTGCTCGCATTAAAGAACCTGGTCTATACCAACCAGTCTTATGTAGCGGATGCTGATGAAAATAACTTCACTTATTCCCTTACTGCTTCATACCGTCCAAACAAACGTGTAAATGCTTTTGCCACGTATTCCACTAGTTTTAAACCAATTGGGGTAAACGTGTCTGGCCTGCCAACGGTTAATGGCGCAGCAGCAACAGACCTGGCTGTAATCAAACCAGAAGATACAAAACATTATGAAGTTGGCGTTAAAACCAATCCAACCGACAACATTACTTTAAACGTCACGGTCCATAACTCTGATATCAAAAACTACCAGACCAATGTACAGTCGCCCGAAATTGGCGTGAACCGCGGTTACCTGGCTAACGCCGAAAAAGTACGTGTTCGTGGTGTGGAACTGGATGCAAACATCAAAGTAGATCAATATTTCTCCTTCTACGGAAATGCTGCTTATACCGATGCCAAATATGTGAGTTTCACCAATGCTCCACTCCCGCTTGAAGAAACAGGTTTAACAGTGAACGGTGCGCAGGTGGCTTTCAAAGACATTTCCGGTGGCCGTCTGCCAGGCATCTCCAAATGGGCCGGATCAGTAGGTGGCGAGTTCGCTATCCCGACTCAATTTTTCGGTAAGGAATCGAAATTCTTCATAGCCGCAGATGGCTCTTTCCGTTCAGGTTTCTCTTCCAGTCCATCGCCATCAGCGTATCTCAACATTGACGGTTATACCTTAATCAATGGAAGACTAGGTTATAAAACGATCAGCGGTTTATCCGCTTATTTATGGGGACGTAACCTGCTGAACAAAGATTATTTCGAGCAACTCTTGCCGGCAGGTGGTAATGCTGGTCACTATGCCGCAGTACTGGGAGATCAGCGGACATATGGCGTAACACTTCGTTATACTTTCTAGTGTTTCAACATAAGAAACGCAGTTGATACTGTTTTAATGCTGCAATCGATAGGAAACATTTTGATGGGAGCAATAAGCAAATAAAATCAAAAGCAAGCCTTCAGATTTATCAATCTGGAGGCTTCTTCAATTATGGGCTGTCCTACTGCTAACAAGCTTAAACAAAAATTACATTAGAGATTTTTATGAAATTAATGATACTTTAGCAATACGGGGATAATATGTATGCAGATGACTAAATACCAACCCCTTATCAATCATAAAGACGCTAAAGAATATACCTGATGCTTGCAATGACAAAAAAAACGCTGATCCTATCGGGATTTATTGTAGCAAAATTTCTTCTGCAGTATTTTCTCCTCAATCCCAATTACGATTTACAACGTGATGAGTATTTGCATCTGGATCAGGCAGACCATCTGGCCTGGGGTTATTTGTCAGTACCTCCTTTTACCTCATGGATCTCCTTTATCATCAAGTCTCTCGGCAATTCTGTTTTCTGGGTTAAATTTTTCCCTACACTATTTGGCGCGCTGACGATGGTCATCGTATGGAAAACTATCGAAGAGCTGAAAGGGAATCTTTATGCATTGATTTTAGGAGCAAGCTGTATGCTGCTCTCCGTGCTGTTGAGGGTCAACTTATTATTTCAGCCTAATTCCATGGACATTTTCTGCTGGACGGCGCTCTATTTTTCGGTGATCAAATACTTCAATCAGGAAAAACCAAAATGGCTATATATAGCCGCCATTGTTTTTGCATTCGGTTTTCTTAATAAATACAATATCGTGTTCCTTGTTATCGGAGTAGTTCCCGCTTTGCTCGTCACTGAGCAAAGGAAAATCTTCCTGAATAAACATTTATACCTATCAATTTTATTGTCATGTTTATTGATCTCTCCCAATCTCTATTGGCAATATAACAATGGTTTTCCGGTCTTTCACCATCTCGCAGAACTAACCGCAACCCAGTTAATTTACGTAAGCAGATGGCTATTTTTAAAAGAGCAAATTTTCTATTTCATTGGCGCATTACCAGTGATTATTGCCTCACTATATGCAGTTCTATTTCATGAATCCTTAAAAAGGTTCAGATTTTTCTTTTGGTCGTTGATATTTACATTGGTCACTTTTACCTATTTCAGGGCAAAGGGTTATTATGCGATAGGAATCTATCCTATCTATATTTCTATAGGCGCAGTTTTTCTGGGTGATGTGCTGCAAAATGGTTGGAAAACATATTTGCGCCCGGTGCTCCTGGCGATTCCAATTATTTTTTACATGTTGTTATTCCATGTCTTTTTTACAGTTGAAAGTCCGGGAGAAATTGCAGAAAAGAAAGAGAAATATCAGAGATTAGGTCTATTACGCTGGGAAGATGGAAAAGACCATGCGCTACCACAGGATTTTGCAGACATGCTCGGCTGGAAGGAATTGGGCGCAAAAGTGGAGACCATTTACAATAACTTACCAAAAGGTACGCAAACCCTAATTCTTTGCGACAATTATGGTCAGGCTGGTGCGATCAATTATTACGTTAAAAACAAAAATATAAGAGCGGTCTCATTTAACGCCGATTATATCAACTGGTTTAATCTTGAAAAGAAGACCGACAATTTTATCAGGGTCAAGGAGTTTATTGGCAGCAATGATGAGTTCAAAAAAACAAGTCCTTTTTTCAGGAAATCGTTTGTGGCCGACTCAGTAAACAATCCATTGGCCAGAGAATATGGAACAAAGATCTTCGTTTTTATGAATCCAACCATAGATGTAAATCAAAGGCTGAAAGCGGAAATTGAAAAAGAAAAAAGGCATTAATAAAAAATAATTTCATCCACTAAATAAAATAATTTACTACCTGCACAATATTCCGGATTTAATTACGCTTTAGTATATGAGAGCGTTAATTTAGATAAGCGGAAATGGTCGGATTGATCATTTCCGCTTTCTTGTGTGCTGGGCATGGCAATCAGCTATAGGGTGCAAGTCCCGAACACACTTTGCAGTAGGAAG
>Ga0247810_10001383_pt1 | contig 15433 bp, 15 predicted proteins | sample UWRJL119311C1_FD_179918 | JGI IMG/M metagenome (GOLD analysis project Ga0247810, IMG submission 179918) | Plant litter microbial communities from Arlington Agricultural Research Station in Wisconsin, United States - UWRJ-L119-311C-1 | ecosystem: Environmental > Terrestrial > Plant litter >...
CATCTTCTAAATACGGAAGATTCAAAATTCCAAGAGGCTTGAATTTTTCATCTTTTATTAAACTGTAAGAAGATCTGTTTTTAACGCCATCTATAGTTTTAATATCCACAAAACGCTTTTCGATAGAAAAACGAACTAATTTTAGGATATAATCCGGAACCGGTGGCGCTACTTTATCAACGGCAAAAGATTCTTTGGATGATTTCAGCAATTTTCCGTCAAGGCTGTAAATGTTGATTTCAATTTTATGAATCTGGGCTAATTCGTGGATTTTATCTTTAAAAATCAAATCCAGATTACCGGTTTTTAAAGGATAAGTTGTCGTTGCCAAAACGTAATTAATATTCTCTTTTACAGCATTTTCTTTTCGCTCTAAACGTTCCTTATGGTATTCTTTGGCTTCATTTTTAAACTGAATAATCGAAATCGAAGCCAATAAAAAAGATGCCACAACAATCAATACAATCATCGACAGGAAAATCCTGGTACGTAGTGAAAGCATTGACATTTTGAAGTTCTTCAGCATTTTTTTAGTTATTGGTTATTGGTTGTTAGTTGATAGCTATAAACTAGAAACCAACAACTATAAACTATTTCTTCTCTCTTATTCTTTTATAAAACTTATAACCCAACATTAATAAAACCGAGAATAAAATGATTCCGACAACGCCGAATATCCAGTTAAAGGCACTTTTTAAAACAACTAAAAATACTACAGCAAAAAGAATAATTGTGGCTCCTTCATTAAATAAACGCATATAATTGCCTGAATATTTCACCTCATTATTTTGCAATTGTTTGAAAATCTGATGGCACTTTAAGTGATACAAATACAAAAGAAAAACGAAACCTAATTTAATATGCATCCAGGGCATTTTGAGCCACGCATTTCCTAAATCGGTAAAAAACAGCATCCAAAAAGCAAAAATACTCGCCAAAATTGCAGATGGCCAGGTAATAATATACCATAAACGGTAACTCATTATTTTGAATTGTGCCTGTAGAATTTCCTTTTCCGGAGATGGTTTGTCGTTCGCTTCAATTTGGTACACAAAAAGGCGCACAATATTAAACAATCCCACAAACCAGGTCAGTACAAAAATAATGTGCAATGATTTTAAGTAGTTATAATACTCCATTTCAGTCTTTTTTCTTTACTCTTTGTTCTATTCTCTATTTAGCCCAATCGTTGATCCAATTTCCAACTGTTTCACACCATTCATCGTCATCATTCAAACAAGGAACGGCAAAGAAATTCTCTCCTCCGTTTTTCTCGAAATCCTCTTTGGCGCGCATGGCAATTTCTTCCAGCGTTTCTAAGCAATCCGAAACAAAAGCAGGTGTTACAACTGCCAGATTTCTGATTCCTTTTCCGGGCATTTTATCAATTTCAATATCTGTGTAAGGCTCTAACCATTTATCACCTGCCAAACGAGACTGAAAAGTCAAACTGTATTTATCTTCAGGAATTCCTAATAATTTTACAACTTGCCTGGTGGTTTCATAACATTGGTGACGGTAGCAAAAAGCATGTGCCGGAGATGTCGTGTTGCAACAGGAACCATCGATTTTACAATGTGATTTGGTTATATCTGTTTTACGGATGTGACGCTCCGGAATTCCGTGATACGAAAACAACAAATGGTCGTAATCATATCCAACTAAATGTTTTTGAATGGAATCTGCCAAATTTTTAATGTAATCTGGTTTATTGTAAAATGCCGGAACATCCGTAAATGTCATATTAGGGAATTTCTTTTTGCGGATTTCTTCTGCTTTAACCAAAATAGTCAAAGTTGAAGCCATCGCATATTGCGGATATAATGGAAAAAGCAGTACTTCTGTCACGCCTTTATCATGCAATTCCTGAAGCCCTTTTTCGATAGTCATGCTTCCATAACGCATCGCTAATGCCACCGGAACATTTACCAAAGGCTGTACTTTTTTCTGCATTCTTTCAGAAAGAACAACTAATGGAGAACCTTCATCCCACCAGATTTTCGCGTAGGCATGTGCTGATTCTTCTGGTCTTTTTCTAAGAATAATTCCACGAACTAATAATGCCCTTAATAAATACGGAACATCGATTACGTACTTATCCATTAAAAATTCGTCTAAATACGGTTTTACATCTTTTGGTGTTGGACTATCCGGAGATCCAAGATTTACTAATAATACGCCTTTCATTCTTTTTTTGCTTTAGGCCTGAAGCTTGGAGCTTGAAGCTTTTGTTTAAATTTTCGTCAAAAGTAAATCTTACTACTTTTTAGAAATATGATAAATGTTATTTTTTATTTATGTTTTGATATATAAAATTGATGCTTTTAAACATTCGTATTAATCGACATCAGATATTTTTTAGGAGTTGTGGCAAATTTCTTCTTGAATGCCGCAATAAAGTGGCTTCCCGTGCTATAACCTATTTTCAATCCAACTTCGTTTACATTATACGATCCGCTGTCGAGTAATTTCCTGGCAAAATCCATTTTGTAATCAAACAGGAATCCGTAAACCGTATCGCCGTAAATTTGTTTGAAACCCATTTTTAGTTTCTTCAAAGTCAAACCAATTTCATCTGCCAATTCCTGTAAACCCGGAGGTTCGGCCATATTGGCAATGATGATTTCTTTCGCTTTTCGAATTTTAAGAACATTGTCTTCATCAATCAAAAAAGGACATTGTTCAGCATTTGGATCTTCGGTTCGGTTAAAATACAAACTCAACAATTCGTATCCTTTTCCTTTATAATAGAGGTTTTTTATTGATGGATGAAGATTGTAATGAAACAGCTGACTCAACACAATCGCCATTGAAGGACTTATATTTCCTTCGTTATAATATTTTTTGTCCTTATTATCAGCACTTAAAAAAGTAATATAATCTGCTTCTGCAGAAAACAATGCGTGGAATTTTTTGATGGATACAATTACTGAGATGACCCACGAATTTGGAGCGAGTTCTAAATTCAGCGGTAATTCTTTCTGAGGATTGTATAAAAGCAGTGATTTTTCTTCCTTCAAATCTAAAGCATAAGTGCCCTGATTAAACAGAAATTTGGCATTGCCTTTTATACCGAAGTGAAACTGTATCAGACCACTACCCACTTCATGCTGTCCAAAAAACGGTTCCAAACTGTCGTTTTGAAAACGAATCAGCGTAAAGTCATCTTCAATTTTTATAATTTCCTGAGAACCCATAGCGATATTTTTTTGTTCATTAAAAAGAAGTAAATGCTAAATGTTATTTAGAATCACTCTAAACAAATCGTTTCTAACAACTTGGTTTTGCTACAAAAATAATGCTTTTTGCCTAAAAACAGACGATTAGAAACAAAAAAACACATAGCGATACAAAAAGTACTTTGAGCGTTACTTTTATAAACACTATAATGATAATTTTGTTGCACTTTTATGAAAGTGCCTTATGGAAAACAATAACATACCGAAACATCTCTATTTTTACTCAGTTGGTCTGAGTTATAAAAAAGCTGATGCTGAGGTTAGAGGTCAATTTAGTCTGGATGCCATTGCCAAAACCCGTTTGCTGGAACAGGCGAAAAATGAAGGAATAGAAAGTTTAATCGTTACTTCGACCTGCAACAGAACCGAGATTTACGGTTTTGCAGAACACCCTTTTCAATTAATAAAATTAATATGCGATAATAGTAACGGATCTGTTGATGCTTTCCAAAAAGTGGGATTCGTTTATAAAAATCAGGAAGCAATTAATCATATGTTTCGTGTTGGAACTGGCTTAGACAGTCAGATATTGGGAGATTTTGAGATCATTTCTCAAATAAAAACCAGTTTTGTTCATTCGAAATCAATGAATTTGGCCAATACTTTTATGGAAAGATTGGTAAATGCCGTGATTCAGGCAAGTAAAAAAATCAAAAACGAGACAGAAATCAGTTCCGGAGCTACTTCGGTTTCTTTTGCATCGGTACAATACATTATGAAAAATGTAGAAGATATCGGGAATAAAAATATTTTGCTTTTCGGAACAGGAAAAATCGGAAGAAATACTTGCGAGAATCTTGTAAAACATACTAAAAACGAACATATCACTTTAATTAACCGAACTAAGGACAAAGCTGAGAAATTGGCAGGAAAACTGAATTTGATTGTTAAAGATTATTCGGAACTGCATTTAGAACTTCAAAAAGCCGACGTTGTGGTTGTTGCTACGGGCGCTCAAAACCCTACAGTTGACAAAGCCATTCTAAATCTTAAAAAACCTTTATTGATTTTAGATCTATCTATTCCGAAAAACGTCAATGAAGATGTAGAGGAATTAGACGGTGTAACTTTGATTCACATGGATTATTTGTCACAATTGACAGATGAAACTTTGGAAAACAGAAAATTGCACATTCCGGCCGCAGAAGCCATTATTGAAGAAATCAAGGAAGAATTTGTTACCTGGACAAAAGGAAGAAAATTTGCCCCGACTATTAATGCTTTGAAAGAAAAACTGAATGCCATTAAAAATTCGGAATTAAACTTCCAAAGCAAAAAAATCACTGATTTTAATGAAGAACAAGCTGAAATCATCAGCAACAGAATCATTCAAAAAATCACTACCCATTTCGCAAATCACCTAAAAGACGACGATACCATGGTCGATGAAAGCATCGAATGGATCGAAAAAGTCTTCAAAATAAAAGCATCTTAAAACATAAATTTTCCACCAAATAGGTTATATAAGTTCATTTAATAAAAACTGCTGTTTTTACCCAACTACTTAAATTATCTTATATAACTTATATGGTGAAATTCAACAAAATGGCTGAAAAAACAATCAGAATTGGAACCCGCGATAGCGAATTGGCACTTTGGCAAGCACATACTGTCGAGAAGAAACTAAACGATTTAGGTTATAAAACTTCAATCGTTGCTGTAAAATCTACAGGTGATATTATTTTGGACAAACCCCTTTACGAACTTGGGATAACCGGAATTTTTACTAAAACCCTGGACATTGCCATGATCAATGGCGATATAGACATTGCAGTTCATTCTATGAAAGATGTACCAACTGCATTACCAAAAGGAATTGTGCAGGCAGCTGTTTTAGAAAGAGCCAATGTTCTGGATATTTTAGTTCATAAAGGAAATACTGATTTTACCAATCCAAGTACGATTGCTACCGGAAGTTTACGTCGTCAGGCGATATGGCTCAATAAATATCCCAACAATACAGTTGTTGACTTACGCGGAAACGTGAACACTCGTATGCAAAAGTTACAGGAAAATAATTGGGAAGGAGCTATTTTTGCCGCTGCAGGTTTAGAGCGCATCAACCTTAAACCGGAAAATTATATCAATTTAGACTGGATGATTCCTGCGCCGGCACAAGGAGCTATGCTTGTTGTCGCTATGGAAAATGACAATTATACTTTAGATGCACTTTCGCAGTTAAACCATATTGAAACTGAAATTTGTACGTATATCGAACGTCAGTTTTTAAGAACACTTGAAGGTGGCTGTACTGCGCCAATTGGAGCTTTGGTAAAGTATAATGAAGACGAAGATACTTTACATTTTCAGGGCGTTTTACTTTCTGTGGATGGAAAACAAAAACTGGAAATTGACAAAAGCGTTGACATTTCAGAATGGAAAAAATTAGGATTCTTCGCTGCCCAGGAAATTTTAAACAATGGCGGAAACGAATTGATGCAATCTATTAAAGAATCTTTGAAAAAATAATGACAAAATCAATTCAGATATTATCCACAAAAAAGCTATCGGGCGAACAAAAACAAGCATTAACAGCTGCCAATTTAGATGTTATTGATGCCGATTTCATTCAGACTCAACATAAATCTTTTGAACTAAAAGACCTCAACGAAAATCTAATTTTTACCAGCCAGAATGCCGTTCACAGTATTTTATCACATCCAAAAGCAGAAGAACTAAAAAGTAAAAACGTGTTTTGCGTTGGCTTAAAAACCAAGATTTTACTTTCTGAAAACGGATTCAATGTTGTGGCTTACACCGGTTACGCTTCAGATTTAGCTGAAATCATCACTTTGATTTACCGTAACGAAAGTTTTACTTTTTTCAGCGGAAACCTTCGCAGAGAAACTTTACCCCAAGCTTTAAAAGATGCTGAGGTGAAATTTAATGAAATTCAGGTTTATGATACGTCATTAATGCCTCAAAAAATAAAAACAGCCGTTGATGCAATCTTATTTTTCAGTCCGTCTGGAGTTGAAAGCTATTTGAAAGACAATACAATCAAGAAAGAAACCTGCTTTTGCATTGGAGAAACCACTGCAGACGCTTTACATAAAATTACAAAAAACATCATCATAGCAGATCAGCCAACGGTTGAAGACGTTATCGAAGATGTTTTACAAGAATATAAATAAACCTTTGCAACTCTGTCACTTTGTGCCTTTGCACCTAAAATAAAAAACATGTTAAAAAACGACCTATTTTTAAAAGCATTAAAAGGAGAAACTGTTCAACGTCCTCCAGTTTGGATGATGCGTCAAGCCGGGAGATATTTGCCTGAATTTAGAGCTTTACGTGACAAATATGATTTTTTCACCAGATGCGAAACTCCGGAATTAGCTGCAGAAATCACTGTTCAGCCGATTCGCAGAATTGCTCCGGATGCTGCCATTTTATTCTCAGATATTTTGGTTGTTCCTCGTGCAATGGGAATTCACGTAGAACTGAAAGATAATTTGGGACCAATTATTCCGGACCCAATTCGCACTATGGAACAGGTAAATCAGGTTTTTGTTCCGGATGTGAATGAAACTTTAGGGTATGTTTTTGACGCCGTTAAATTGACCAAAGAAATGCTAAACGATGAGGTTCCCCTTATTGGTTTTGCAGGTTCTCCATGGACCATTTTCTGTTATGCGGTTGAAGGAAAAGGTTCTAAAAGTTTCGATACAGCAAAAGCATTTTGTTTCTCAAACCCCGTTGCAGCCCATACTTTATTACAAAAAATTACAGATACAACGATTTTATATTTAAAAGAAAAAGTAAAAGCGGGAGTAAATGCCGTTCAGATTTTTGATTCCTGGGGCGGAATGTTGTCTCCGGTTGATTATCAGGAATTTTCATGGAAATACATCAACCAGATCGTTGATGCTTTAGCTGAGGTTACTCCGGTTATTGTTTTCGGAAAAGGATGTTGGTTTGCTCTTGGCGAAATGGGTAAAAGCAAAGCTTCTGCACTTGGTGTAGACTGGACTTGTTCGGCTAGAAATGCGCGTTATTTGTCAGGTGGAAATGTTACCTTGCAAGGTAACTTTGACCCTTCAAGATTATTTTCTCCAATTCCAACCATCAAAAAAATGGTTCATGAAATGATCGACGAATTCGGAAAAGACAAGTATATAGTAAATTTAGGTCACGGGATCTTACCAAATATTCCTGTTGATCACGCCAAAGCGTTTATTGACGCTGTGAAGGAATACGGAAACTAAATAGTTTTTCCAGTCAGTTTACTGAAACTGGAACTGAGACTGATAGCTTTAAAAAACATACTCTGAATGTTTGCAAATATAAACTTCAATCGAAATTCGCCATTTTCATTTGTAGAATATGGGTTTAATGCCTATTATGCATTTGTATTTTTCATGGTTTGGACACACCCGGAACAACATCCTGTGAGTCTTATCAATGACCTGGCAATCTTAATGGCTTTTGAGTTTATAATGGTACATTCGGGAGTTTTTATGGCCGTAATGCCAAAAAAATGGTCTCTTTTTATATTTTTTCCGCTATATGGATTATTTGCATTTGGTTTTAATGAATCAGTCGTAAATACTAATATTTTATATATTTATTTGCTGACGGTTTTAAACAGGATGCGATTTGCTTTTTCTAATGTCTCTCCAGAAGTTCGAGCATTGCAAATGGGAAAATCTGCTTTAAAAGCAATTTTCTATTTTTTCTTAATTCTGGCTGTTTGTATTGGAAATGCTATAATCCCTCCATTTGGATTAACAGAAGAGTTTTTAGAAAAATCACATTATTTCCAAACTGTTAAGTCCAGCGGGTTATTTATAGAAAAGCCTTATGTACCAATATGTATGGGATTTATATATTATTCTCTGCCGGTTTTATATTTTATTTACCGCATAATTAAGAACTTTGGCGCAAATAATAATACGGCCTTTAAAGAAGAGAAAATGATTTTTAGCAAAACAACATATACTCAGAAATTTATATCTGATAAAAAACAATAAATCATGTTGAACAAAGGCCTAAGAGACAACGAAAGCATCAGAATTGACAATGTACTGAAAACATTGCGCTCGCTTGATTTTGTGCCTGAACCTTTTTCTGATGAAGAAAAATTGAATGTGGAAAATCAACTTAAGGAATTCGGTTTAGACATTTCAACTATATCTGATTATCAGGATGAAGCGTTAATCGAATTATTGTTTCGGAATCATTTCGACTGGAATCAATTAGAGCTTTTTGCAGATTTCTTATTGGATTTTTCAAAAGTCAAAAACTATAATTTTAAAGACAAAGCTTTAGCTATTTACCATTATATTCAGAAGGAAAGCAAGGTTTTTTCTTTTGGAATAAATGCTAAAATCGCTACAATTGTTCATTAAAATCATTTACTATTACAGAATGAAAATCCAAATAAGAAATAAATTAAATACTTTACCTGCCACAATAAATATTATTTGGTCAGTAATTCTTATATTTTTGTTCATTTTTCGTGTACCTGAATTTGAAACACAAAAACCTGATGGTGCTGGTATCTTAATATTTGGAATTATTATAATTTCTCTTTTCCTTTTTATCTCTTCGTTGCTTTTTATTTCTCTTGTTAATTTATATTTCAAATCCAAAATATATTTGGATATATACTTTGCTTTTATACCTGTTATTCTTTTAGTTATAATTATTTCATTAAGATTATGAAAGATACATTTTACGCCTACATACAACAATTACAAGACCAGATCTGTGCAGGATTAGAAGCTGTTGACGGAACGGCAAAATTCCGTGAAGATCTTTGGAAACGTCCGGAAGGCGGTGGCGGAAGAACACGTGTTATTGAAGACGGTGCTGTTTTCGAAAAAGGCGGTGTCAATATTTCAGCTGTTCACGGAACATTACCGGAAGCCATGCAAAAGATGTTTGGTGTTGGCGAAGCTGATTTTTTTGCCTGTGGATTAAGTTTGGTTTTACATCCAAAAAACCCAATGACACCAACGGTTCATGCAAATTGGCGGTATTTTGAAATGTATGATGAACACGGAAAAGTAATCGAACAATGGTTTGGAGGCGGACAGGATTTAACGCCTTATTATTTGTTTGAAGAAGATGCAACCCACTTTCATCAAACCTGTAAAACAGCTTGCGACAAACACAATCCGGAGTTTTATCCGAAATATAAAAAACAATGCGACGCTTATTTCTGGAATGCTCACCGAAATGAAGCCCGAGGCATTGGCGGTTTATTCTTTGATTATTGCAAAGCAAATGAACAAATGTCAATGGAAAGTTGGTTCAATTTCGTTTCTGAAGTTGGAAATAGTTTCTTAGAAGCGTATGTTCCGATTGTAGAAAAAAGAAAAAATCTTGAATATACTCCGGAAAACAGAAACTGGCAGGAAATTCGTCGTGGCCGTTATGTGGAATTCAATTTGGTTCATGATAAAGGCACTTTATTCGGTTTAAGAACCAACGGAAGAATCGAGAGTATTTTAATGAGCCTTCCTCCGCATGTGCAATGGGTCTATGACCATCATGCAGAAGCAGGAAGTGAAGAAGAAAAATTAGTAACTGTTTTAGAAAATCCCCGGGAATGGATTTAATAAATTGAATTCAATATTCATAACTACTTTGTAATCATAAATTTAAATTGTAATTTACTCTAAAATTCCGTCTAAATTTAAAATATTATGGAAAGAGAAATGAATATTGCACAATTAGATCGCATGCATTCCGGTAAAGGATTTATCGCCGCCTTAGACCAAAGTGGCGGAAGTACTCCAAAAGCCTTAGCATTATACGGTGTTCTGGAAAGCAGTTTCACGAATGATGATGAAATGTACACACTTGTGCATGAAATGAGAACCCGAATTATCAAGAGTCCTGCTTTTCAAAGCAATTATATTCTCGGCGCTATCTTGTTTGAAAATACTATGGACCGCAAAATTGAAGGGCAATGGACCGCCGATTATTTGTGGGAAAAGAAAAATATCGTTCCGTTTTTAAAAGTCGACAAAGGACTTGCTGACCTTTCCAATGGCGTACAGCTGATGAAACCCATTCCTAATTTAGATGAATTGTTGACACGAGCTGTAGAACGAAACATTTTTGGAACCAAAATGCGTTCTGTCATCAAAGAAGCAAATGCAGAAGGAATTCGTGAAGTAGTAGAACAGCAATTTGAAGTTGGTTTACAAATCTTCAAAAAAGGACTTATTCCCATCATTGAACCCGAAGTTGATATTTATAGCTTTGACAAAGAAAAGTCTGAAGAAATACTGAAAGAAGAAATCAAAAAACAGCTTAATTCTTTGAATAAAGATGTAAAAGTGATGCTGAAATTATCCATTCCTACCGTAAATGATTTTTACAAGGAATTAATGTCAGATCCACATGTTGTTCGTGTTGTGGCATTGTCCGGAGGATATTCCAAAGAAGAAGCCAATCATAAACTGGCACAAAACCACGGATTGATTGCCAGTTTTTCAAGAGCCTTGTCTGAAGGTCTTTCTTTTGGTCAATCGGATGATGAATTTAACAGCAAGCTCGGTACAACAATTAAAGAAATTTACGACGCATCTATTACCTAAGCATTTAAAAATTAATAATTTAGCGGTAATTTTATGGCAGAATGAAAAATAAATGTAATTTTCATAATAATAATAAACTTTAGAAGACTTACTAAAAAACAAAAATAGTATGCCAGCGATTTTAATAGAAGTTAGAAAAGATTATAACGAAGAAGAAGGAATGAAACTTATTGATGCAGTTCATGCAGCGATGGTAACAGCCTTTCAAATTCCAATAGAAGACAGAACTATTAGACTTTTAGTTCATCCACCCTATAGATTTGCAGTTTCGCCAACTAAAACTAAACCTGAATTATATACTTTAATAAGTGTTGATGCATTTTCTGGACGTTCAATTGATGCGAAAAGAAAATTATTTAGCGAAATAGTTAAAAATTTGTCTGAATTAGGTATCCCAAAAGACCATATTTTAATTGTTGTTAGAGACAGTAATAAAGAAAGTTGGGGTGTTCAAGGAGGACAATCAGGTTATGATGTTGATTTAGGATTTAAAGTCGAAGTTTAAATAAAAAAACAACTACCCTTAACAATTACTTGTATTAAGTTACAAAACATAAAAAAGCCCTAAAACATCAATTTTAGGGCTTTTGTAATTTAGATTATTTACTTTTTACTCAGTTCGTCAACTAAGTCCAACGTCTGTAAAATAATATTTTTATCTGTTTTTTTCGAATTTAGTTTTAACTCAAATTTCAGTTTATTATCTATCAATTTCTTCGAAGAATACATCGTAACATCACTAAATTGCTGCGCCATTCGGTTCAGGGATTTAATTTCAGACTCCTTCGCTTCGCCTGAATTAGAATAGGCGGTTACCAATTTATCCAAACTTACTTTTGCCGAAATATAATTCTGTTTCAGTTCCTTTTTAATTTCTTTCGAAAATGAATTGTCTTTTGGAAAAATAGCATCAATGTTATTTCCTATAATTACCACATCTTTCTCCTTAAAAATAAACAAATTACCGTATTCCTGTGTTCCCTTTATTTCGTAATAATTCCCTTTTTGAGTTAATCCTTTTTTACGAACACCCAATTGGATCAATTTATCCGCAAAAGTCGGATGCGTAGAAGTAAAAATTACTGAAAACTGTGGTACTGCTTTTTTTATCGTTTTCACAACTTCTTTTGACTCATAATTCTCATCGTATTCAAAAGTTTTTGTCGTCACTTCCATTTCCACAACATCGTAAAGAAATAAGCTTAAATCGCCATCAAAAAGAGTTGCTGTAGCTTCTTCATCAATAATGGTTGAAATAAGATCTGTTGCAACACTAATATCTTCTTTTAAAATATAAGGATTACTGAAAATTTCGGCAGTCAGTGTCGGAAAACTATTGAGCATTTCCTTTGCATTAAAGTGATACGTCATATAACCCAGCGGTTTTTGAGCAGGAAAATAATTAAAGATATTTTTATTGACTTTCCGGTTACTAATTTTGCCCACTAAATCTGCAATTGGTTTTGAATATTCGACAATTTCCTCAATCCGCGCATTATCATTATCAAAATAAAAATCGACATTTATTCCTTTTACAAAATTTCCCAAGTTCTTTTGATTGGGTAAAAACTTGTTATAAGTCGTAAACTGGGCCAAAGCCATATAAGCCGAATTAAAACTTGCCATTGCTGATGCATAATCAATCCAGCAGGAAATATCAGCATTTTCATGAACCTTGTCAGAAGAAGGAACTGTAAAACCATTTTCAAAAAGCAATTTTATAAATCTGTTTTGACTGATGGACTGAATGCTGTCAAAAGCGGTTTGTTCTTTTTGAAAATTAGCATAATAATTATCCGTGTAATCCACATACGCCGTATCAACAACAGGCTCTTCACTTGTTTCTACAATAACTACAGAAGAATCACTAACAGTTGCAGCACTATCAATCGCTGTTGTTACAGGATAATCATTGTAAGTATATTTTTTAGTAAGTCCAAAAATCACTAAATGACTGTCATTCCAGGCAATAGTAGTTTTTTTATCACTTGAATTGTATAACGAATATTGTGCAAAATCCTCAATGGTTGGATTAGCCAGGGAATCGTTTTCTTTATCCTTTTCAGCTAAAAATGTTTTAATATCATTTCTGTTTTTTATCGGAATTGTAATTTGATAATACGGAATACTGTCTGAATAGTTCCCGTGAACAGTGATTTTTTGGTCTAATTTTAAAAGATTAGCATATTTTTCAATATTTAAATCTGCTTTCCCATCTTTATAATTTTTTAAAACAGAATGATTTAAAACCTCAGCAACACTTACTTTTTTCGAAAGCTGATTGCCATTAAACTGAACAAAATAATCCTGTTTTTTAGAAAGTGTCTGGCTGTACGCTAAACTGAATGCAAACAGAATTAAAAAAGTAAAAAATTGTTTCATGTGTAAGTATCTGATTATTGATTTAATTGAATAGTATTGTTCATTAGTGATGATTTTTTAAGAACGCTGTACATGCTTTGTTTCAAGAAAACGGTCTTTTTGTTTGAAGAAATTTTGCAATTAGCATTACTTACGGCTGAAACATCACGGTCAAAAGTGTAAATTGATATAATATTGGCTTTTTCCAGATCTTCTTTTTTCTTTTCATCTTTCAGCAAGTTTTCCGGAATCGGATACGATGCAATTCTTTCAAAACTCTTGGAGTTCGCATTAAAATGAATCTGATTTTTTTGCTTATTTAAAGTGTTAACAACTTCGTTCAAGGCTTTTAGACTTTTATAATCCAATTTAATGATGAAAATATAGCGTTCAAAATCGGTCTTTGTCGTAACATTTGAAATGCCTTCAATTTTAGAAACTTTAGATTTAAAGTCATTCAGTTTCTGTGTGATTTCCTGTTCATTCGGAATTTTCACTCCATCTACTTCTTCGAGCCAAATAGCCGATTTTGTTTTTACCCATGATTTGGAAAAATCAACCATTAATGTGTATTCGCCACTCTGATCATCATGGTGCTTGATTCTTTCTGTTATTTCAAAACAACTGGTGAGGAGCAAACAACAGCATATCGCAAATATTTTCTTCATTGGGAAAATTTAAATTTTGGAAAAACATTCCATAAGAAGATTCTTAATAGAAATTTAAAAAACGATACGAATTTAGATAATATTAACGAATTCTAACCCATTACAGAATCTTTATTTATTTGATTTTTCTTTACCTTTGCACCACTTATTTTAATTTCAGTTTTAGATTGAATATAATGCTCTTTTGCAATTGAATATTCTTTTTAGGATTTATAAAAAACACCTATGTTCCCACTACAAAGAAACCGCCGTTTAAGAACTAATGAGTCAATTCGTTCTCTAGTTCGTGAAACTACTTTAAGTCCAAATGATTTTATGCTTCCGATGTTTGTTGCCGAAGGAAAAGATGTAAAAGTCGCCATTCCATCGATGCCGGGAATTTATCGCCATTCATTGGATAACACGATCAAAGAAGTAAAAGAAGCCTGGAATCTGGGAATTAAAGCGGTAAATATTTATGTAAAAGTAAGTGAAAATCTTAAAGACAATAAAGGCGTTGAAGCCTGGAATAAAGACGGATTGATGCAGCAAACCATCCGGGCTATTAAAGACGCAGTTCCTGAAATGATTGTAATGCCCGATGTGGCTTTAGACCCGTACTCAATTTATGGTCATGACGGAATAATAGAAAATGGTCAGTTAATAAACGATGCCACAGTTGATGCCTTAACCAGAATGAGTTTAAGCCACGCTGAGGCCGGAGCCGATTTTGTAGCACCAAGTGATATGATGGACGGAAGAGTTTTAGCCATCAGAAAAGCATTAGAAGAAAATGGCCATCATAATGTAGGTATTATGAGTTACAGCGCTAAATATGCTTCGGCATTTTACGGACCATTCCGTGATGCTTTGGATTCTGCTCCTGTAGATTCTCAAAATATCCCAAAAGACAAGAAGACTTATCAAATGGATTATGCCAATCGAATCGAAGGAATTCGTGAAGCTTTATTGGACGTTGAAGAAGGTGCAGACATCGTAATGGTAAAACCCGGAATGGCCTATTTGGATATCGTTCGCGAGGTAAAAAATGCCGTTCATGTTCCGGTTGCGGTATATCAGGTATCTGGTGAGTACGCTATGGTTAAGGCCGCAGCTGAAAAAGGATGGCTGGATCACGACAAAATTATGATTGAGCAACTTTATTGCATTAAGCGTGCTGGAGCCAGTATTATCTCTACCTATTTTGCTAAAGAAGCTGCTGTAATTTTAAATAAATAATCATGAAAAAAATACTATTCTTATCTGCCATTTTAGCTTTATCGTCTTGTAAAAAAGAAAATCAGGAACCTATTGGAAAAACTACAGAAAGCACAGAAGCTTATTCTGAAGGAGAAACTGCAGAAACAAAAACACCCGAAGAATTAGGAAAATCAATTTTTGAAGCAAAAGGAAACTGCGCTTCCTGCCATCAGGTCGACCAAAAAGTAATTGGACCAAGTATTCAGGAAATTGCCAAAATCTACAAAGATAAAAATGCAAACATTGTTACTTTTCTAAAAGGAAATGGAGAACCAATAGTAGATCCAAGTCAGTTTGCGATAATGAAAACCAATTTTCCGGTAACTCAGGCTATGTCTGATGAAGAATTAAAAGCAATTGAAAGTTATATTTA
>Ga0247810_10001384_pt1 | contig 15431 bp, 17 predicted proteins | sample UWRJL119311C1_FD_179918 | JGI IMG/M metagenome (GOLD analysis project Ga0247810, IMG submission 179918) | Plant litter microbial communities from Arlington Agricultural Research Station in Wisconsin, United States - UWRJ-L119-311C-1 | ecosystem: Environmental > Terrestrial > Plant litter >...
GAGGTGTACAAGATATGTAATGATTTTGTAGATAAATGAGTATTTAGGATAAATGAAAGAAAAAACAATCTTAGTTTCTCTTCTTTGCTTCTTCTAAATCATAAGTAATCTGCAAACGTACAAAGAAATCTGCTTTACCTCCAAAAACAGTTTCGAATCTTAATGATATGGTAGGAGAGATTTTTTCTTTACCATTTAAAATATTAGAAATATTAAAAAGGTTAGTACCTAATAACTTAGCAATTTTACGCATTGAAAGTTTTCTTCCTTCAATAAGTTCCATTTTTAAAATTTCTCCAGGATGTATGTTTCTCATTTTTCTTTCCATATTATAATCAGATTTTTTGAAAAGGAAACTTATTACTGCATTCTATTAACAGTTTCAAAGTTATAAAATTATTTCTATTAAATTTTACTGCTTTAACAGTAATTACTTCAAGGATGTAATTCAATACAGATAATATTACGATTACACTTTGTTTTTTTACTGTAATAACAGTAAAATTAATATGTTTTTGTTTTTTTATTCTGTTTTCATTTTAAAATTGATTATTTTTACCGCATAAACAGTAAAAAATGAAAGATTTCAATTTAGGTACTTTAATCAAAGAGCATCGAAAAATGGCGGGACTTACACAGCTTGAGTTAGCGAACTTAGCAGGAGTAGGGAAGACCACTGTTTTTGATATTGAAAAAAGTAAGGAAACTGTTCGTTGGAATAATCTTCTAGCGGTACTACAAGTATTGAATATTAAAGTAGAATTCAAAAGTCCGTTAAATAAATAATCATGAGAAGAGCTATTGTATTAGTACACGGAAAAAGAGCTGGTGTTTTAACCGAATTTACTTCAAATGATTATAATTTCGAGTATGATGAGGATTACGATGGTGATGTAGTTTCATTGACCATGCCTACAAATCATAAAAAATATGGTTATAAATCTTTTCCTCCATTTTTTGAAGGTTTACTACCTGAAGGCGTAATGCTTGAAGGTTTATTGCGTATAGCAAAAATTGATAAAAAAGATTATTTCTCTCAATTGATAGCGACAGGAAATGATTTAGTAGGAGCAGTAACGGTTAAATTGATGGAAGATGAATAGATGTCCTATAACTTATGAATTATGTGGAACTGATAAGTACAGCGAAAAAGGACTTAGAATGATAGCTCCTAAACTAACTTATTTAAAGGATTTACCATATACAGCAGTTGAACTTCGTCAGGAAGCCGCTAATAGAGCAAAAAAACTATCCATTCAAGGTGTGCAGCCGAAGCTTAGTGCAGCTATTTCAGTAGTAGATCAAGAATTTAAAATTGTTGATCAATTTGGAACTTACATTATAAAACCACAAAATGATTTATTTCCGCAATTGCCAGAAAATGAAGATTTGACTATGAGGATGGCTAATGTGTTTGGTTTAGAAGTGCCATTTCATGGTATGGTATATGCCAAGGATGGTAGTTTATCTTATTTCATTAAGCGTTTTGATCGCTATGGGAAAGGTAAAAAACTTGCAACAGAAGATTTTGCTCAATTAACAGGTAATTCGAGAGATACTAAATATCGTTTTACGATGGAGAAACTCATTCCAGTAATTGATGAATTTTGTTCGTTTCCTGCAATTGAAAAAGCCGACCTTTTTAAAAGAATACTTTTTTGTTATGTTACAGGTAATGAAGATATGCATTTGAAAAACTTTTCTTTAATTACCAAAAAAGGAAAAACCATGCTAACTCCTGTATATGATTTTTTAAATTCGACCATAGCAATTAAAAATCCTGAAGAAGAAATTGCACTGACGTTGAAAGGAAAAAAAAATAATTTAAAAGCGGCTGATTTTGTTGATTATTATGCAAAAGAAAGGCTTCAGCTTAACGAAAAAATAATTGGGAGCATACTCCAACAAATGCACCAAGTAATTCCAAAATGGAAAGAACTAATTGAAATTTCGTTTCTTTCAGGTGAAATGAAAGAAAAGTATTTTAATTTATTGGAAATCAAAACACAAATGTTTAAATATTAAAATGCGGTGAATTAGTAGCTTATTCACCGCATTTTAATATTATATCAATCTAAATATCTTGTAGTAGAAGTAATTTCTATGAATGATTATTAATTGATGTCGTGACTTATTTTAGAGTAAGTTCGATAATCATTTAAAGTGTAACAGATTCTTCCTCTAACAATACATGGGTGTGTTTTTACTTTTTTTGCAAAAGTTTTTATAACTGTATCATTGTTTTTGGATGAGAGGTTTTTATTAAATTCTCTCCATTCTATTTCGTCAATTAAGCCATTTTGTGCAAATATATTTGCTTCCTTTTCTTCAGATGAGTTTTTGTATTCTTCCTCCTCATTTTTTATATCAAGGTCAATGAATTCAGCTGTATTATTATTTACTAAATGCTCATAAATATGCCCCAATTCATGAAAAAGGGTAAATGCAAAATTGTCTAAACGATTGTGTCTTAATGTCATTCCCATTGCAGGATTTCCTTCGCTCCAAAAGGACACACCATCAACTGGAGTTTTTTCTCCTTTAGCTTGATACACGAGTTTAATACCATATTCCTGTAATTTCTCATGTACTTTATTTAAAACTTCTTTGTTTTTTAAAATAATAACTCTCAATTCTGATATTAATTGATCTTTATTTTCATGATTGAAAGGTGGAACTATTACATCTTTGGCTTTGTATTGAACTAATTTAACCCAACCAATTATGTTAACTACATCATATTTTAGTTTAGTTGATTTTTTGAAACGGGCGTAGGTACTTTGCACTCTTAATGCTGCTAATTGATCTAAATTAGTTACACCATAAATATCTCTTACGGTTTGGTTGTCAATAAGAGGATTACCTGTAACTATTTTTTCCTTTTTATAAAAAGCTACAGGAATAAAATCTTTAGCTACTTTCCAAATCTCAATTGCTTCTAGTTGTTGTTTGTTTTTAGCATCAATTCTAGCTTTGTCTAAGTCGTAGTTCTTTTGTGCTTCCATCCAGTAGTCAGCATCTACACCTAAAGTTTTTTCCAGTAATAAAGCTAAATCTGCATTGATGTTTCTTTTGCCTTTGATTATCTCATTTAACTGACTTCTACTGTATCCAATCATTTTTGCAAAATCTATTTGTGAAAAATCGTTAGCTTCAATTTCATCTAAAAGTATTTCGCCTGGATGTGTTGCAAAAGCAGGGATATTTGTGTTTTTTGTTGTCATTTTTTCAATTGTTTCGGTTCTTACTATTCGTAATGTTTACTCAAATCTTCAATTTCTAAAATATCGATTATAAGTTCATTTGAAGTGGAAGCTACTTCCTTAAAGATTATTCTGTATTGCATGTTTACAGCTACAGAACTCAATCCTTTTAAATTACCTGAAAGTTTTTCATATCGTAGTGCTTTTAATTGAAATAATTGATTTATGTGTGTTATTGATTTTAGTTTATTGACTGTTTTGACATACTGTGCTACGAGTTGCCTATTGGATTTGTATTCCTTATAGGGCTTTGTGTTTCCTTGGTAGAGGTCTTCTAAATATGTTTTCTGAAATTTAATTTCCATATTGGTGGTGAAAGACTTTTGCAAAGATATGCATTTGTTCACGAATAAGTGAACAAAATTAAAAATATTTTTAAATTAGGGTCATTGGTTCGAATCCAGAAATGATGTAAAGCCTTGATATGTATGCAAAGTTAGCTACCCACAAGAATTTTGTGTGTCAAAAAAAGTTAAAAAAAGGTTTTTTTAAAAAGAGAAAGTAAAGGTGTATCATTTTTAGCAGCTACTAAAATTGCCACTACATTTGCTAAGATTGCTATGATACTTTCTAAATTCATATTATAAAATTTAACAAAATAAATTACATCAAACAGGATTTATTTTTTTGTCATTTCCCCATATACATAAAAAGTTTTCGATTTCATATGGTTCAAGAATTTGTAGTTCTTTTGGAAAGTTGTTTTTTTCTTCAAATCTATTTTTGGAATTTTGATTGAATATTTTTTTATATCCTTTTTTAACCCCTGCTTGAATATAAACATTTTTAGGATATAGTTTTTTTTGGAAACCAATTCGTAAAGCAGTATCGTAACTCCATAATGGACCTAATCTGTAGATTTGATTTGTTATTTTATCTGTAATTGATAAAATTTCTTCAAAATTTCGACATCTTCTCAAGTCGTCTTCTCTTTGTTTTAGTAATTCATAACTACTATTAGCAACTTTAAAACCAACCCGTCTTTGATGACTAAACATTTTATTGTCATTAGTTGGATCAATAGACTTTGCCGCTTTTTCGATGGCTTCTTTTAAATTTAAATTTTCAAAAGCTATTTTTACATTTTGTAAATGTTTTCCACAACTGATTCTATAATTTTCTATTTCCTTTTTTTGCATCCTGACTTAAACCACTAAAGTTCCTAATAAATTTGCTTCACAATTTGGATCATTTATTACAAAATCATTAAACGATTTCATTAAAATACCATTAGAAATATTTAAATAATCATTAAAATCATCTAAAACATCATCTTCAAATTCAGCATAACTTCTTCCATTTTTTATACAGATTTTGTGGTGCTTTAAAAATATTCTATCCTTCCAAAATTTAGAATGTTTTGAAATTATTGCTTTATATCTAGTTTCAATATCAAATACATCTTTCCATGTTTGTTTGCAATCTTCGTAAGCTGGGTTTGTGGTATTTACTTCTAGTTGCCATTGTGTTGGGTCTTTGAAATCATTATTGGGAGAAATTATGTTAAGATTAATTTCATGATTAGTTTCATTAGAATAAGGATAATAAAAACGTCGTTGTGGCGCAACTAAATTCTCATAAACCAAATCTTTTTGATTTTTATTTTTTGAATTACACCTATGACACATAGGAAATAGATTATTGAAATTTATTGATATAAAAGGATATTGTGATTTTAAAAGATAATGATCATAATCATCTCTTCCGTCATCATGCTCACACAATAACGATTCTAGACCACAAAATGGACAAACTAAAAATTCATTAATTTCTCGAAATCTATTAAAATGCTGTTTAACAGTACCACAAGAATTTACAACTTTTGAATACCCCAATATTTTATTATCACCCCAAAGTTCGTCATAAAAACTTTCTATTTGAGCCGAAATAACAGCTGGTAATTGTGAATATTTTATAGGTGTATTTGTTGCGTTTGAAAGCGATACAATATCATTATTTATATTATAGGCATCTTTTACAGTCTGTTGTTCTTGAGGTGTTAACAAAAAAATGTAGGCGTTAAAAATGGTTTTTAGTTTATCATCAATTTGAGTTTTGTATGTATCAATAATCCCTTGAAAATCGGGATGAATTAAATACGCATGTGAATAAACAGTTTGAGAATCATCAAACATTTTTGTAAAAAAGAAATCTAAATAGTTATTTAGATTTTCTATAGGTTGTGGCGATATGGATTTGTAGAAGTATAGCATTATTATTTACCACTTTTTTCAAGTTCGTCTTTTATGTTTCTAAGTTTGCTGAATAAATCAAATTTTTCAACAGAATCACCAAAATCTCTATTTAATCGTTCCACGACATTTCTCAATTCATCAGTAGTTGTAATTTTTTCGACCATGTCTTTCAATTCTTTTTTTGCCATTTCAGAAATACCTTCCGATTTTTCGAAAATTTCATCTAAAATAATTGACACAGAAGTTCCGTAAACTTGAAATTCAGGACTATTAAATTGGACCAATCCATCAATTTTCTCAAATTTATACACGTCTTGACTGTATGAATCCGAAATAACAAATGGTGAATGTGTAGTAAGTATCAGCTCTTGATTTCGGACTTTAGTTATATTACCCTCACTATCATAAGAATTGGCAGCTGCAAGATTTAAGGTATTAATAAATTTGGCTCTCCACTGTGGATTAAAATGTGTATCGGGTTCATCCATTAAAAACAAACAACCTTCATCTTGCATCATCACAACCGTTCCAACTACTTCATTAAATTGGTGTTCTCCATCGGATAGTGATTTATAATAAATATCTTTTTCAGATTTTCCATTTTCAAGAATTTTACTTATTACAATTTTTTCAATTCTAAAAACTAATCTTGATGGATCGGGTTTAGGCATTTCGTCTGAAATATTTAATGTTTTATTTGCGTTTAGAATTTGTCTTCTTGTTGTTGAGTTAACTAAATATAAATTAAAAATTTCTAATTCATAAAATACTTTAAATAAGGAAAAGGCATTTTTAAAATGAAATTGAAAAGTGTCTTTTATAGCATCATCAATTGAAAAATCTAATATTAAGAGATTATATTTTCCAACTTTTTTCTCTTTCCAAATCGAAGCACAACATTTTAGTTTTTCTAAATTTTCAGCAATGTTTTCACTTACTGGTAAAACTTTTTTAAATAAATCATCTGTGTTGAGCGTAATTCGAAATGAAACTAAGTTTTCAATTTGAAGTACTTTCTTTAGAATATTAGCTTTAGTTTCTTCTCCCAACAGCATATTTGCAATGAAGATTGAAAAATTTGCATTGTAATCCAAAAAGAATAATCTATGGTTTTCCGCTAACTCTTCTCCTTTTTCAATCTTACCTTTGTTTTCAAAAGCCTTAAAATAGTGGTATTTTAATTTGTAATATGGATTACTCATCAGTTCATTTTGACCTGAGGTGTAAGCTATAATTTTCTTTGGCAATAATAAATTACTTTTTAAAACAGTTCTATCCGATTTTTTAGAATCAATATTTCTAATAGAAAATTCAGGATTCTTGCCCAAAGGTTTTGAGATTTTTATATGAATTTGATTCTTATTTAAAAACTCAGATACGATTTTTTGCAACTCAGACTTTTCTAAATCATCAATTTCTTTATAGTATTTAACTTCAAAATCTTCTTTTTGTAAACCTGTTATTTTGGAATTATTATTTATGAAATCCTCTATTAAATAGTTGATATCATCTTCAAATATTTCTTTAATATCTTCTACAGTTTTTGTCAAAAAATATTCAATTTCAAACCCGAAATTCTTACTGCTTTTTTCTTCATCGCTTACTGTATCTAAATGATATATTTCTAGGAAGTAGAAAATCTCTGAAAACAATTCTAAAAAATTGGACTTACCGCTTCCATTTAATCCTGCAAATACTTTTGTAGATAGTCTATCTTGCCTAAATGACACATTAAACTCATAGAGTTTGTTTGCTGCGAGACTTCTGAAATTATCGCCTAATATTTTTATGCTTTTTATTTTCATTCTACAACTTTAAAATATATGCCTGAGCGTAATTCCTTTTCTTTGTCTTTTATTATTTCATAGTCATCACTACGCAACTTTAGCTGCACATTCTCACTTACTGCATCATAAAAAAACTGCTCTAGTTTAATGAATTGATTTTTACCTTTTAAAGCTGAGAAAACAAATGATTTTATATCATCTGCTTCATTTAATTTTGGATTGGTTTTTAATTCTTCAGATGAATGATAATTAGAAAAAGTAACTCGTTCATTTTCTAGAAAATTAATTAGTATTTCGCTATTAAAATGATACTCTGAATATTCATCTTTTATCCAATTGGCTACCATTTCAAAATTGACCTCTTCCCAAGTTAATTTTGTTTGAAACTGCTCTTTTGCTTCTTGATTGAGTTGACTTGTTATGGATTTAATTCCATCAAACGATTTCATTGCCAAAGCTAATTGTTCAGGAATTTTATTTAAATTTTGGAAAGGTTCTATTGTCTTGTTTATGTTTTCAATTTGCTGAAATAAAGCTTTTGGTATCATATTATTAGCCAAGGCAAGTCTTTTTTGAATGTCAGCAGTTTGTTTGATAAATTGCTGCATTTGTTTAGTTAGCTTGGTTTCTAAACTAATATCTAAACCGCTTTCTGCTTCAACTTTTTTTTCAATTTCTCGTATTTGAGTACTAACATCTAGTTTACTTAAATCTAACTCTCCTTTAAACGCTTTTTGACTCAATGTCCCAAACAAATTTTCTAATTCTTTTAAGCTCTCTTTATATTGTTCTTTAACTTTTTCTGCTTTTTCTACTATTAAAGCAAATTTGTTTTGGAGGTTAATAGAAGGTTTAATCATTAAAATTTTTTCAAATATTCCCTTGGTCAATATTTTCTTCATTCCCTGTGTAGAATGATTTTGAATATAAGTCCTTGAAATTTTAAATAACCAATATAAAAAATATGAGTTTATATCCTTATTTGGTTGGATTGCATTAATTTGTTGATTAAATGATACTTTTCTATCTGTTAAGCTAGCTCTTCCAACTGATTCGATACTACCAGCAATACAAGCAACTAATAAAGCTCCTTTGTCAACAAATCTGGATTTTGATAATCCTTCTTTGGAAAGATATTCTTTGGATTTTGTTGCAAATGTTTCATCTAATAAAATATTATCAGTTTTTATCCATTCTATATGTTCTTCAGAGAAATTATTTAAATTATTTCGTGGAGGAGTATTTCCTGTTATTATTTTACCAAATTTATTAAGTGGTACTTTCTCCCATTTCTTTTCATTTTTAACAGGATCACCAAACATATCTAAAAAAGTACTTCTCAAAAAATCATCTAACAAATCAATACTTTCTTTTCTTTGTTGGATTAATGTTTCAACTTTTGTTAATACTTCTGCTATGCGGATTTGGTCTTGTCTTGAAGGAACAAATATTTTTTCATTGATATAATTATCTAATTTTAGATTTATGATACCAGTTGTTTTATTCTGGTATTTTAAAGTTTTACCTCTAATATGTCCAACAAATAATTGGTAAAAAAAATATTTTGGGTATATTTTTAATTTGTTTGGTCGTAATACCGCGGTAAAATTATTACATAAATAAATTTTATCTGTTTCTAAATCAAAATATACAACTCTTCCAACTGGTTGTGTGGGAGAACCACCAGATTTCTCAATGATTATATCACCTTGAATTAGTTGCTTTTGTTCAATTTTCCTCTGATCAATTCTCCTTTGAACAATATTTGAGAAATTAATAGTACCAAGATTGGTAAAGTTTGTTGTTCTAATTATGTTTGTACCGATCCCATTTATTATCTCTTCGCCCCATTCTCCAGATATTTTATCGATAATTAAATCTTTAATTTTAATATCCATTAAAAAAATTCTTTTAAATGATTAATACCACTTGAAATCTCGACTTCTAAATCCGAAAGTTTAACTAATATTTTTGCAGGCTCATCATACATGATTTCTTCATAAATATCTTCTTTATATTTACTTATACTCAAATCATAATCTTTGTCAATAATTTCTTGTTTAGGTACAAAAAAATGTTGTTGTGTTCTATCTGTTTCTTTTTTAGAGTCTCTTTTTTTGTACTTATCAATAATAATATGTAAGTCTTCAAAATCACGTTCACCATTAGTTAATACTTTTGGATTACGTTTATCGTCTAAACTATAACCATCGCCTTGCATTTCATAAAACCAAACATCTTTGGTTTCACCACCTTTTGTAAATAATAAAATAGCAGAAGTTACACCTGTATAGGGTTTAAATACACCGCTAGGCATTGTAATAACCGCTTTAAGCTCACTTTTATCAATCAACAACTTTCTAGCAGTAACAAAAGCGTTTCCTGCTCCAAACAAAACACCTTGTGGCACAACAACTCCAGCTGTTCCACCCATGCGTAGCATTCTATAAATTCTTTCTAGAAATAGTAATTCACTCTTGGTAGAAGAAACAGTAAAACTTGGGTTTAAATCTCCTTTGTCCATACTACCCGCAAATGGTGGATTTGCCATTACGACATCGTAAAAATTATCTTCGTTGTAATTTTTACTTAGGGTATCTTTATAGTCAATTTTAGGTTGAGTAATGCCGTGCATCATTAGGTTCATCAACCCAATACGTATCATCGTTGGGTCAATATCAAAGCCATAAAATGTTTCTTCGTTTAGCATTTTTTTGGCTTGGTCGTCCACTAATTTATCTGCAAGTGTTCCTCTTACAAAGCCATTATCATCTTTTTGTTTGTAATCATCACTTGTAAATTCTGATATAATGTATTTGTACGCTGCTAAAAGGAAACCTGCCGTTCCACTTGCTGGGTCGGCAATTTTATGTCCTAATTTTGGTTCAACTAATTCTGTAATTAATTCAATAATGTGCGTTGGTGTTCTAAATTGTCCGTTTTTACCAGAGCTACGTAATGAGTCCAAAAGAAATTCATAGAAATCTCCCTGAGCGTCAATAAAACGATTTTCTTTTTCCAATTCCTTGTAAATTTCATCAATAGTTTTAACAGCTTCTGTTAACATTCTTCCACTAGGAATCAAAAAGGCAGCATTAGCCATGTGTTTTGTGAAAAACGAATTTGCATCGTCTAATTGCTTTATAAAAGGAAATACTCTGCTTTGAATGTGTAGTAACATATCATCACTAGGCATATTTTTAAAAAAACTCCAACGAAGTGTTTCTTTTTCTACCGCATTTTTTTCGTCTTTTTCATCTACACCTGGAGGAAAATATTTTCCAGAAAAAATAGATTTAAACTCTTCTCCTAAAAAATCGGCATTGCTTATTTTTCGTTTATCGGTTTCATCTAATTGCTTCATGAATAGCAAATAGGTGATTTGTTCTATTGCATTTAATGGGTTGGATATTCCACCACTCCAAAATTTATCCCACAATGTTGCAACTTTACTTTTTAATATTGGTGTTAACATTTTTATTAATCGTTTTTGAAATTTTTATAATTTGTTGAATTGGTCCAAAACTCAAAGCATTTTGCAATTTGGTTGTTTTCCCATTCTTTGTCTGTTTTTAATTCTTGCCACGAAATTCCTAATAGCTCTTCACATAACTTATAGAAGCCATCTCCTTGTTCTCGCATTTTATCTTTATGGGTTACTAAACTGCTTAATAGTGGTCTGCCTTTTTTGTGTTCATGAATGGATATTTCACCGAGCCAATCGCCAATTAAACTTCTGTCTGAGACATCAGAAAAATTGAGGTGTAATTGCAATTGTTCATTTAGTTGCGAGTAGGTGCAAGTGGCTTTAAGACGAGCCAACTCAATTAATTTTAATCTAATTTCTTTATCCATTATGCTGCTAATTTTTCTATGAATACAATTATTTCATTTATCTCTGCATTTGAAAAAACACCTCTAATTCCATCAGGATGAATTCTAGTGAATGGAGCATTTATTAAATCTCGTTTTTCTACTTCACCTTTTTCAATTAGGAATGATTTTAAAAGATTTAAAAATTCTAATTGACGACTGTTTAAATAGCTATGTTGCTCAATAAATAAATCGAAAGATTTTGAAACTGTATCGGGAAACGCTTCTAAAAGTTCTATCCCTAATATGTGTTTAATGAATTGTACTAATTGTGCTTTTCTATGATTGTAAACCCTTCTCAACAAATCTACAGTAATAAAAGGTTTTTCGTTGTGTAAATCTTCTGCTAATTGTTTGGCTTCTTCCTCTGTAATATTAACACCTAACTTTAGCTTTTGCAACAGAGTATTTGCTTTGACCAATTCATTTACTTTTTGCTCGACCATTTCACGATATTTTGCAATACTTAATGACTCATGTTCTGGGCCAAACTCAATATATTCTTTGCTATGCAATGCATCTTTAAAATTATATTTAGCAGTTCCCAATGGCACAACTAAGCTTTCTCTGAAATACATTAATGGACATAACTTTTCAATTAACTCATCAAAATCTGTTTCTTTAATTTTCGACCAATAGTGATTGGTTTGTGCTTGTCGAATTAATTTTTCTTCTTTTGCTACTGTATTTACTGTTAAAGGCAACTCAGATATTTCTTCTATAATGCTGTCTTTTAAAGCTTCAAATTTATCTTTTTCATCAGCTAAATGAGCTAATGAAACTTCAACAATATCTTTTTCAAAACGCATTGCTTTGAAATCAACATTTGAAATTGTTCTTAAAAGCGGTTTTACTACATTTCTTAAAAAATCAATTTTATCTTGAGTTAAGAAATTCCAGAAGTTCTGATCTTCCAGTCTTTGAAGTTCGTGTTTGGCATCTAAAATAACTACTGAATTTTGAGGTAAATTTTCAATTTGTTTGCGAAGTTTTATACTTTCATTTTTAGAAATTTCATTTTCATTTAGTTCAATAGCTTTTTCAATTTTATCTAAACGAATACCAAACAATCGAACAGGTAACGGAATTTGACTTTTTAATTCTTTTCCTTTTGGATTCAATTTGAAGTAATCAAAATTATCCCAACAATCCAGTATTAAAAAGTTACTCTTTTCAGTACACCACGGTTTCATTTTACTTGGTTCAAGTAAACGAGTACCACGTCCAATCATTTGCCAAAATTTAGTGTATGAATAAACCGGTTTTGCAAATACTAAATTTACTAATTCACGAACATCAATACCAGTATCTAGCATATCCACACTGATAGCAATTCTTGGCATGTCTTGATGGGTAAATTGGTCTAGCAATCCACCTTTTCCATACACTCTTGGATCATCACTAACCAGAACTTTCGCTAATTCTCCATTGTATTCTGGATATAAAGCATCAAATATTTCTTCCATCCTTCTTGCATGCGCTTTTGTCATACAGAAGAAGATAGTTTTACCAGGTAAAACACCATTCGCATCTTTGATTGATTCTTCCATGAATTCGCGAACAATCAAAGCATTAGTTCCTTTATTTGATACCTTCTTTTCTAAATCAGTTCCTTCAAAATTGATCTCTTCAATTTCTTTTCCTTCTAAGATTAATTTCTTTTGGTCTTCTAATGAAACTGTTCTTTTACTAATCCCATCTTCTTGAAATTTTGTTTTAATTTTCATAACTTGAAAATTACTCAAATAAGGAGGAATATTGTTTACAGCTTCTTCATATGTGTATGCAAACGTTGGTAATCCGTCTTCACATTCAAAAAGCTGAAACGTATTATGATCGACTACATCAGTAGGTGTTGCAGTCAATCCTAAGGTAATTGTATTGAAATAATCTAAAATTTCACCATAAGTGTTATATATACTTCTGTGACTCTCATCTATAATAATTAAATCGAAAAAATGAGGTGATAATGATTTTTCTTCACTTCTAATAATATTTAGCATTGTTGGATATGTAGAAATATAAATCCTTCTATCTGCTGAAATTTCTTTTTCACCTTGATGAGGCCACCTTGGTTCGTTCGGTAAATGCTCTTTGAAAGCTTCTAAAGTTTGGTCTCTTAACGCTATTCTATCTACTAAAAACAATACACGTTCCGCCCAGCCCGATTTCATAAGCGTTTCAACTAAAGCAATACAAGTTCTCGTTTTTCCTGTACCAGTTGCCATGATTAGTAAAAACTTACGCCTTCTTTTTTCAATGGCTTCCATAACGGCTCTAATAGCTGCTATTTGATAATCTCTACCTGCAATTTTTGTATTAATCAATTCACCAACTAGAGATTTACGAGCTTTTTTGATATATAAATAACGTTCTAAATCTTCACGAGTTGGAAAACCATATACTTTTTTAGGTGGATAGTTTTCTAAATCCCAATAATAAATGTCATGTCCATTAGTGTAAAAACAGAAAGGAAGTAGTCCTGTTTTCTTTTGTATGTGGTAACAATATTGTTTTGCTTGTTCTCTTCCAATTGCAGCATCAACAGCCGACTTTTTAGCTTCAACTACTGCTAATGGTTTGCCATCTTTACCTAATAAAACATAATCGCTATATTGATGACCAGAATAAGGAGTTGGAGCTTCTCTTACTAGATTTTCATCGATAATGATATCAAACTCTTCCACTACTTGAGTTCTATCATTGATATTCCAACCTGCTTGTTTTAAGCGGTTGTCAATGATTTCTTTACGTGTATGTTTTTCGTTGTTCAAAAAGACATTTTAGCTTAGGATCAAAAATAAAAGATCATGTAAATACTTTAAAGGAAATATTGACATAAACTATTGATAAAAAAAATTATGCTAAAGTATTGAATATATCCTGAATTGTAATAAGGAAAACCGTAAATAGTAAAGAAATATCTTTCTCTAGTTTCTTTTATTGGATTCTAGTTTTTTTTGCAAGAGTCAGCTGTATTATAAATTATCTGATAATCCTCATTCAAAATTTTGGAGATATTTTCGGGATCATTGTTTTCCTTTAACAACTTTGATTGAATTTAAAATAGATGTTTTAATCTCTAATAGGCTATTGCCACCTGCATAAAGACCTTCAACATTTTCTGCATATGCGGTAAAGCCATCTTTGGTTCTTTCAACTTTAATTATGACAGTTTTCATTAAATTGCTTTGTGTTTCATCATTTGAAATCATAAGTAATCTTTTCAAGTTCTTGCTTAAAAAAACTTTCGTACAAATCATTATACCTGAAATCAGTCAAATATTTATCTTCAATTTCATTTTCGTACTCAGTAGTAAATTTTCCCAATGTAAAAGATGAAAATATAAATTGATACTCTGTTTTAAAACGTTGATAATCTTCAGCTACACTGAGATATAATGTTTTTAAAGATTTATGGTTAAGTTCATTGTCTGGTTTCTCCAAGTTGCATTGACTTAAAAACTCAATACTGTGTAATATAAATTCGGCTGCAGAAAAGCCAACTTCACGATTGGTTTTCCATTCAGGAAAAGAGATTTCCATAAAATGAATGATTTCTTTAAATAATTCTGTTTCGGAATATTCATCCATAAGTTTATAATACAGTTCCATAGTGCCTTGACAAGTCTATTTTTGATTGAACCACCATTCATTTTTGTATTTTTTATTAAATTCCTTCAGCTCTTTTTTATACTGTTTTATATCAAAATCAGAAAGTAAAGTAAGCATGTTTAAAAATGGCTCGATACGCTTATAAGTGATTAATAAATTTACCAAATTTTAGGATCTTGATGTGTATATAGTTTTAAGTATTTTAAATCTCTTAAATGAACACGTTTGCCAGCTGCATTAGCAGTTGATCCTTTATAGTATTCGAGATATAAACTAAATCGACCGTTTTGTAATTTCTTCTTCTTTAAACTAATTATCATAAGGTGTACATTTTTACACCTTATTTTTGATAAGGTGTACGAGGAGTGTAACAAATGTACAAACTAAAGATAATGTAGAAAGTCAAAATACAGCTAAATCAATGGTAGCCCAGTAAGAGAAAGTATTAGAAACTTAAAGGAAGCGCAATTACTTTCCAATACAGAAATTAGCAAAAATATTTCCCAGCAATTCGTCGTTGCTGACCTGACCTGTAATGAGCCCAAATTGATATAAGGCTTCACGGATATCCAGTGCAATCAGATCACTGGAAAGATTCGTTTCAAGTCCAAATTTTACTTTTTGTATTTCATCTAAAGCTTTAAGTAACGAATCATAATGTCGTGTATTTGTGACAATAGTTTCATTGTTTCGTAAAG
>Ga0247810_10001387_pt1 | contig 15420 bp, 10 predicted proteins | sample UWRJL119311C1_FD_179918 | JGI IMG/M metagenome (GOLD analysis project Ga0247810, IMG submission 179918) | Plant litter microbial communities from Arlington Agricultural Research Station in Wisconsin, United States - UWRJ-L119-311C-1 | ecosystem: Environmental > Terrestrial > Plant litter >...
CTGGTAGGAGAAGAACAAGTTGATGTTGCTTTTAAAGTAATTAAAGACTTAAAAAATTAATTTTCTTTCGAGAAAATCCCAATCCAAAAAAAAGAAAAAAAAGACAATATACGAAGAGGCTGTTTCACGACAGTCTCTTTTTTTTATGCCGTTTCGCAAGTGGCATCATGCAGGACAGGAAAATTACAGGAGTTCGCGATAAAACACAATTGATTGGCTTTTGTATGCAGCTCTAAAGCTTCCTGAATTTTATCCGGATTTGCAATTTTAACTTTGGGGTTCAAGCGAACTTCTGTAAAACGGCCGCTTCCATCTGGAGCAACTTCAAGAATTGCTTCAGCGTTATCTGAATAATCTACAACTTCTATTCCGTTTTGGGAACACACATATAAGTATGACATCATGTGGCAGGAAACCAAACTGCTTAAAAGCAAATCCTCGGGATTGTATAATTCCGGATCGCCTTTGAAAGCTTTCGCAGCCGAAACATCCAAAACTGGTTTTCCTTCGATTTTAATTTGATGACTTTTACTGTAAAATTTTCTTCCTGATTGTTCCTGATTTTGGTTGGAAGTCCAGTTTATTGCTGCTTTGAAAAGGTGTTTGAATGTCATAATTATTTAAGTAAGTTAGAGAGGAATGAATAAATCAGCTCTTAGTTTTTGACTATAACATTTTGAGCATTGGCTAATAGTAGCAGATTTATTTTTTAATTTCAAAATAATAAAGTTCAACATAGTTTCTACGTTAAGTATAGCTATACGATGCTATTTTTTATTTTCTTCATAATAATTCCTTTGTGCAGTACTTAGAGCTCCCTTTATTCTCGCATATTGTACTCTCTCTAATTTTAACAACTTAATTTTACTTTCATTACTTCTAATACTAATTGCAAAGAATCTTTTATCATAACGAATATCTTCTTCATCAAATCTTAAAAACATGTAGTTAAGCATTTTGGGATCAAGCTTTTCATCCCAACTGAAAGTAGAAACACAATAATGGTCAAGTTCTCTTTTGCTTATGCCTTTTATTATTCCAATTGGATTTGATTTATTTAAAAAATTCAATGCTTGTTCAACATGTCTAATTCTTGCTTGTTTTTGAAGATAAATATTTTTATTTTCTCTAATTTCATTTCCTTCATTGTCGGATACAGTAATGTCAAATTTCTCAATGCATTTGCTCCCGACTAATAAAAAATTATCTAATCTGTTTCTGATTTCAAAATGATAACGAAGTTCTTCTTTTTCACATAATTCACACATTTCTGTTGGAATATGATAATCAAAGATTTCACCAGTATAAAACCATTCTTTTGTAGCTTTAGTAAAATTCTCTTTTTCCTCGGAAAGTTCGAGAAGATTCTTTATAGAATTTTTTAACCAAATATTCATCGACTTGATTTTTAGAATGTAGCTGTCAGTAATTTTGCATGACTTATTTTATACTCGAATATATTTTCGGGTATGTATTTGAAATAGGCGAATTAGGGACAATTATTTTTCGTTCTATAATCTATAAATATAAGAAAGAATTATACAAATTGTTAGGGTAATATTTTAAATAAAAAAACTTCGAAAGTTATGATTTCGAAGTTTTTATTAAACTTTAGTCTTATCACTTCCTCTGATTAAAATCATTTTGGGAAATCTTTAGTCCTTATACTTTTTTAAGTCATATACACTTAACAACTTCCTATATTCAGTTGATGTCGTTGAAGGATTTTCTCTTAGATAAGCTTCTACTTCATCTAGCGGAATATTTCCATAAAAAGTATTCCATAAAACACAATTCATTTTACTAGATGGGGAAATATGTTCATCCTTAATAATATCATCTATTGCTACATGTTTAGTTTGACATTGATTAGAAATTTGTTTCATCGAAGCAACAATATTATCTTCCTGCTGTTTTTTTAATTTTATAGATGATATTAATTCTGAATTTATTTTTGAAAAACCAAAAATTGCAAAATATTGAGTACTTTGAATTTTATATTTATCTATTAAATTCAAAATCTGAGAGTTTGATTCATCGATAATTTTAAAGTAATTTGCTAGCAATTCTGGCCCGGTTTCATAATGGTAGCTAATTGTCTTTGTTGAACCAATTGCTAATATTTTATCACCATTTTTTAAAGTATCTAAATCTTCTGTTATATTCACCTTAATATCTCCACCAGCATATATTTCTTTTACAATATTTTGAACTTTTCTAACATCAAGAGCTGTTACAGGCAAGTTTAAATTAGAAACAGAATTATAAATTGAAGAAAAATTATCTGTCTTAATTTTATTTATTCTTATCGTTAATCCACCTTCGAGAACTATATCATGCTCACTTATTATTTCATTATCCATTTCTTTACCATATTCAACCAATAAGAAATTGTTTTTAATTTTTGTTGCTAATTCAGAATTTGGTTCAACATACGAAAATATTGTTTTTAAAATCTTTTTTATATTATCATCTCCAACACTATAACCAAGAAAAATGATTGGATTATGGATAAATAAGGATAAAAGTTGAGCTCTTATTAATTCAAATTTATTGTCGAAAATTTGATAATCTTTTTCTGTGATTATAATTTTTTCAGGATTTTCGTAACAACCGTGTATCTTATAGACAGAACCATATGGGTTACTTAAAAGTATATTATTTCCTATAAGCTTTGTGAATTCAAAAATATTTTCAATTAAACCATCATAATTTGTTGTTATTATTGAACCAACGTTTTTTCTTATTTTTTTTAAATCTTTAAGTTCATCAGCCATTTCTTCTTTGAATTCAAGACTAGAAAACAATTCTGAAATATAAATTTTAAACCTACTTAAGTTAACACTTTTATTCATGTTCTCATAAAAAACATCGTTAATGTGCTTAAACTTTCCGTTTCTATCTTCTTGTAAAACTAAATTAAATTTATCTTCAATTATTGCAGCAATTTTTAAATAATCAAATTTATCATTTACATGACATGCTGCTTTAACATCAAAATAATATTCCGGATTATCAGTCAGTTCAAATGCAATTTTACTTAATAAACCGTCCCATGTAAACGAGTTTTTTAAATATCTTAGACTGATTCCAGTCCCAACGAAAAGAATAGGATGATTTTTATAATGCCCGATAAATTCTTGAATTGTCATATGAATTAATTATAAATTTTTATTAGAGTTTTTGACATTTGCCACATTTTAACAAAAATACTTATTGTGTGCTATATAATCTTTCAAATGTAAAAAACAATTAGACAAATCAATCAAGTATAAATACTCCAAAACAAAAAAACCTCGAAATCACAACTTTCGAGGTTTTTTGAATTAAACTAACAAAACTGATTTAACTTATTTTTTTACAGAAAACTTAAAAGTTGTCTTCGTTTTATAATTTTCGCCAGGGTTTAAAACTGTCGTTGGAAAGTCTTTCTGGTTTGGAGAATCCGGGTAATGTTGTGTTTCTAAACAGAAACCTGTTCTGTGAGCAAAAGTTCCTCCTTTTGGATTTGGCAACGTTCCGTCAAGGAAATTTCCGGAGTAAAACTGAATTCCAGGTTCGTCTGTTGTCACTTCTAAAACTCTTCCACTTGCAGGATGATAAGCCGTTGCAATAACTGTCTTGCTTTTTTCAGGATTGTTCAATACCCAGCAATGGTCGTATCCTTTTCCTCTTTCTATTTGTTCGTTTTTAGCGTCGATTTCTTTTCCAACTAATTTTGGTTTTCTGAAATCGAAAGGCGTATTGGTAACGTCATCTAATTTTCCTGTTGGAATTAATGTCGCATCAACAGGAACAATTTTATCAGCATTTAAAGTAATTTCGTGATCTAAAATTGTTTTAGAGAAATCCCCTGATAAATTGAAATATGAGTGCTGCGTTAAATTCACAACGGTTTTCTTATCGGTTGTTGCCTCGTAAAGTACTTCTAATTGATTATCATTTGTCAAAGTGTAAGTCACATAAACCTGAAGATTTCCAGGATATCCTTCTTCTCCGTCTTTACTTAAATAAGATAATTTTAGCGAAGCTGTGTTTCCTGCTTTTGCCTCATCGGCTTTCCAAACCACATTAAAAAAACCTTGTGGTCCACCATGCAAAGCGTTAGGTGTATTGTTGATTGCCAATTGATAATTTTTTCCGTCAAGCGAAAATTTTCCTTTAGCAATTCGGTTTCCGTATCTTCCAATCAAAGCGCCAAAGAATGGATTTTCTTTCTCATATTGTGCCAAAGAATTAAATCCGATAACCACATTTTCTGAAACACCATCTTTATTTGGTACTTTCAAATCTGTAATTCTTCCGCCAAAAGTGATGATATCTACTTCCATCCCATTTTGGTTTTTCAGTTTGTAACTATCGACTTTTTCTCCTTTTGGAGTTGTTCCGTAATCTGATTTTACAATTGTTACAGAATCTTTTGTTTCTTGAGTTGTGGTTGCCTCCATTTTTTTATCGCTTTTACATTGAACAGAAAGTGTTGCCAAACTGATTATTGTAATTCCGAAAGCACAACGTTTTAATACATTCATAATTTTTTTGGTTTAAAGTTGTAAAGTCTAAAGTCTTAAAGTCTAAAATCTAATGCCGAAGTTACAAAATTTACCAAGGTTCCATTAGTTACATTGGCACTTTTAGACTTTCGACATTAGACTTTTGACTTAGTTCATATTACAATCCGTGTTGAAACGTATGGTAGTACGCTTCGTTTGCATTCAATTTATCTTTAAAATCTCTAATAGTCGTTTTATCATCAATAACCAATAATTCGATTCCTGCGATATCAGCAAAATCTTCCATGAATTCTGTTGTAACAGACTGGCTGTAAACAGTATGATGCGCTCCTCCTGCCAAAATCCAGGCTGTCGCTGCAATATCAAGGTTTGGTTTACAATCCCATAAAACTCTTGCAACCGGAAGTTTAGGTAATTCCGCCATTGGTTTGATTGCTTCAACTTCGTTTACGATTAAACGGAAACGGTTCCCCATATCCACCAAAGATACATTGATGGCATCTCCTGCAGGTGAATTAAACACCAAACGAGCAGGATCTTCTTTACCTCCAATTCCTAACGGATGTACTTCGCAAGAAGGTTTTCCATCAGCAATAGAAGGACAAATTTCCAACATGTGTGATCCTAAAACGTATGATTTTTGAGGTGTAAAGTGGTAGGTGTAATCTTCCATAAAAGAAGTTCCTCCTTCAAGACCAATGTTCATCACTTTTAGTGCTCTCACCATTGCTGCTGTTTTCCAGTCTCCTTCGCCACCAAAACCGTAACCATCTGCCATTAATCTTTGTGTTGCGATTCCCGGCAATTGTTTCCAGACTCCAAGGTTTTCAAATGTATCTGTAAAGGCACCGAAACCTCCTTCTTCAAGGAAAGCTCTTAAACCTAATTCTATTTTTGCTGCTTCAACCAAAGAACTTCTTTGCGCTCCGCCTTCTTTCAAGGAATCCGTTAAAGAATAAGACAATTCATAAACTGCCAATAAATCATTCAATTCCTTATCGGTAACTTTCTCAATATGTTTGGTTACATCAGAAGAATCAAAACCATTTACTGACATTCCAAAACGGATTTGAGCTTCTACTTTATCCCCTTCGGTAACGGCAACTTCACGCATATTGTCTCCAATACGGGCTACTTTTAAGTTTTGAAGTTCATCCCAACCCAAAGCAACTCTTGTCCAGATGCCTAATTTTTTCTGTACTCTTTCGTCTTCCCAATGCCCAACAACCACTTTACGTTTTTTACGCATTCTTGACATGATAAAACCAAATTCACGATCTCCGTGAGCGGATTGGTTTAAGTTCATGAAATCCATATCGATAGTTCCCCACGGAATTTCAGCGTTGTATTGTGTGTGTAAATGGCATAATGGTTTTTTCAGAATGCTTAATCCGCCAATCCACATTTTAGCCGGAGAAAATGTATGCATCCAGGCAATGATTCCGATACAGTTTTTAGTATTGTTTGCCGCTAAACAAACATCTAATATTTGAGATGGAGATTTTACCACATCTTTATAAACCACTTTTACAGGAATACTAGATGTTGCATCTAATCCTTTTGCAATTATCTGAGAATGTTCTGCTACTTTTCTTAGTGTTTCTTCACCATATAATTCCTGGCTTCCTACTACAAACCAAACTTCTTTTTGAGAGATATCTATCATTTCTTCTTTGTTATTTTTGTTTCAGGTTTTCTTTGTTTCAAGTTTTGAACCGCCGAAAATCTTTGTTTTATATTCTTTGTTCTTTTATCTAAAATTTACTGTCCGTAATACGAATCTTTTCCGTGTTTACGGTTGTAATGTTTCTTTATTAAGGAATCTTTTAATCTTGGTGCGTTTGGATTTATTTGTAAAGTCAGATACGCCATTTCGGCAACCACTTCTAAAACCTTGCTGTTGTAAACTGCTTTTGCAGCGTTTTTTCCCCAGGCAAACGGACCGTGATTTCCAATCAAAACCATTTCTACTTCTTCGTACGAAAGGTTTTTTTCTTTGAAACAATCCAAAATCTGAATTCCTGTATTGTGTTCGTAGTTTCCTTCAATCAGCGCATCTGCCATTGGCGGAGCACACGGAATATCAGCTGTTAAATGGTCTGCATGTGTTGTTCCAAAAATTGGAATATCCTGCTGAGACTGTGCCCAGGCTACCGAATATGTTGCGTGTGTATGTGCAACACCTCCAATATTTGGCCAGTTTTTGTATAAGTAAGCATGCGTTTTTGTGTCTGATGACGGACGCATGGTTCCTTCGATAATGTTATTGTCAAAATCAACAATCACAATATCTTCAGGTTTTAAATCTTCGTAAGGTACTCCGCTTGGCTTAATGGCAAAAACACCATTTTTTCTGTCGACTGCACTTACATTTCCAAAAGTATAAACCACCAGATTCAATGCATTTAACTGCATGTTGGCTTCGTAACATTCTTGTTTTAAATCTTTATAAAGAGAACTCATTTTCTGTAATTTTGATAGATGGATCTGCGAAAGTGCTCAATTGGTCGTATGCTAAAAGTAATTTGTTGTAAGCAGCCACTTTGTCAAGTTCTGGTGTATATTCACTTTCAAAAGGACTTCCCATTTTTTGACTGGCTTCAATTACATTTGAATAAATTCCGGAAGCTACAGCGGCATAAATTGCTGCTCCCAGAGCCGGAGCCTGATCTGATAAGGCTACTTTTATTGGTTTGTTTAAAACGTTTGCCAAAGTCTGCATGATAAAAGGAGATTTACGGGCAACACCACCGATACCGATAACACTGTCAATTTTTACACCTTCTTCTTCAAAACGATCCACGATTTTTTTAGATCCAAAACAGATTGCGTTTACTAAAGCTTTAAAAATATGAGGTGCTTTTGATCCTAAAGATAAGTTTGAAATAGCGCTTTTTACTTCCTGATTCGCATCCGGAGTTCTGCGTCCGTTGATCCAGTCTAAAGCGGTTGGTACACTTTCAGACAATGGAATCTTTTCAGCTTCTTTCGTTAATTCTACAATTAATTTATCGCTGAATTCTTCTCTTAATTGTTCTTTTTGAGCATCATTTAAAAGAGATGAAGAACTTAATAATTGCTCCGTTGGCCACATCAATAATTCTTTGTACCAGGCTAATAAATCTCCAAAAGCAGATTGTCCTGCCTCAAGACCAATAAATCCGGGAATCACAGATCCGTCAACCTGTCCGCAGATTCCGCGAACGGTTTTTGTCCCTACTTCATCATAAGAACCAACCAAAATATCACAGGTTGAAGTTCCCATAACGCGAACTAAAGTATTTTCGCCAATTTTAGCTCCAACTGCTCCTGAGTGTGCATCGAAAGTTCCTACCGCTACCACTGTATCGGTCGTAAGTCCTAGACGATCTGCCCATTCTTTGCTTAAATTTCCGGCAACTAAATCTGATGTATAGGTTTCATCATATAAATTTCCGCGAAGCGTTGCTAAATATGGATGTAATTTTTCTAAGAATTCAACCGGCGGAAGTCCGTTCCAGTCTTCGTGCCACATGGCTTTGTGTCCCGCTGCGCAACGACTTCTTTTAAAGCTTTTTAAATCTTTATCTTCAATTAACAAATACGTCATTAAATCGCAATGTTCCATCCAGGTGTGCGCTGCATTTTGAACGGCTTCATCTTCTCTTGCAATATGCAGGATTTTTGCCCAAAACCATTCTGATGAGTAAATTCCACCCACATATTTGGTTACGTTTTCTCCGCCCCAGCTTACTGCCAGTTCGTTGATTTCGTTTGCTTCGTGGATTGAAGTATGATCTTTCCACAATACCATCATCGCATTTGGATTCTCCTCAAAACCTTTTGTCAAAGCCAATGGAATTCCTTCTTTCGTAACCGGAACCGGAGAAGATCCTGTAGTATCGATACAAATTCCGCGAATTAATGATGGATCAACACCGCTTTCTTTTACAACAGTCTGAATCGTAATTTCCAATCCTTCAATATGATCCAAAGGATGCTGCCGAAACTGATTGATCGATGCATCGCAATATTGCTTATTCTTCCATCTTTTGTAATGAGAAACATTGGATGCCAACTCCTGCCCATTTTCAGTATCTATTAGCACCGCACGAACAGAATCTGTTCCGTAGTCCAATCCTATAACGTAATTTTTCATTCGAATTTATTTTTAATAAAGAGGACAAATATACTACAAAATATATTAAGTGTATAAAAAACACTTAACAAAAATATTTACTGCTTTTTTTACAGATAATGCATCTAGAGAATGATTTATGTTTGAAACAAAAAACAAACGTTAACCATACATTTATTCTGTTGCGATTATTTCATTTTTATTTTTAAAACCGTAACCGAATAGGCAGGAAAATTGTATTGAATCTGATTGCTTTTCAGTTTAAATTCAGTTTCTCTAGGACTGATTTTGGTTGGCGCCTCAAAAGAATTTTCATCATTTAATCCATCTCCTTTTAAAATCAGAGCCGTTCCTTTTGGCTCTAATTTGGCTCCTTTCAAATCAATTGCTACGTTTTGATCTGCCGATGCTGTATTTACTATTTTCAGAATTATCTCTTTTGAATTCACATCTTTTACTGCCGATGCAAACAAATCATTCTGACCTGTAATTGCTTTTCCGTCTTTTGTAATCGTGATTAAATCGGTTCCTTTATTGTTTGAAAATAATTTTTGTACATAATAATTTGGCGTTCCGTATGATTCTAAATTGTTGAACCAAATCATGTCTGGTGCCCATTGCCAAGCGTCGACATGAGCCATTAAAGGAGCATAGGAAGTCAGCTCTACAATGTCTGAATTACGTTCCAAACCAGTCATAAATGCGGATTCAGAAAGGGCTGACAACCAATTATTTTCTTTACGTCCATCTTCTACACCTTTAGGATGTGCAGCATATTCTCCTGCAAAAATTTTGGGTCCTTTTCTGTCATAATTATCATATCGTGTTGCATTTTCCTTAAACCATTCCGGGCTCTTGTAATAGTGCTCATCGACAACCTCCACATTAAGTTTTTTTAGTTCGGTCATGCCATAATCAAAATAATCACCATCAGGAAAAGGACCTGTTCCGGAAACGATTTTGATGTTTGGATATTTATCTTTAATTGCTTTTTGAAAAACTTTGAAACGCTCAATATAATCAGGTCCCCATTGCTCGTTTCCCACTCCGATAAATTTTAGATTGAATGGTTTTGGATGCCCCATATCGGCTCTAACTTTTCCCCATGCTGTACTTAAATCTCCGTTGGCAAATTCAATTAAATCCAACGCATCCTGAACATACGGATCAAGTTGATCCATAGGAACCAATTCTCCAGTGTTAAACTGACACGCCATTCCACAACTTAAAATCGGCAATGGTGAAGCGCCAATATCCTCAGAAAGCTGAAAATATTCAAAAAATCCCAAACCGAAACTCTGAAAATAATCCGGAACTTGTTTGTTTGCAAACTCGGTATTCCATCGGTTGATAATTGTTTCTCTTTCTTCAATATCTCCTATAGATTTTTTCCATTGATAACGCAATGCCAACGTTTTTCCCTCTACGATACAACCGCCTGGGAAACGTAAAAATCCCGGTTTCAAATCATACAATAATTGTACTAAATCAGAACGAAGACCATTTTTTCTGCCTTTCCACGTATCTTCCGGAAATAATGAAATCATGTCCAGTTTGATGATACCGGTTCCTTCAAAAGTAATTTTGATTTTAGCCTTAGCCTCAGTTGCTGTTGCTGTTAATTGTGTGGTGTAATTGGCCCAGTCATTTGATGTTGGCACAATGGAAGTTTCGCCCAATACGTTTTTATTTTTATCAATAAACTGAATTTTGATTTTAGATATATTTCCAGATTCTTTTGCCGCTTTTAGAGATAAATTATAACGAAGGTCTTTTTTGATTCCCATTCCCCTGAAACCCTCATTGATCAGTTCAAAACCTGTGTCATCGTTTATTGTAATCCTGCAATAATTATGATTTGTACCCTTTTTAGAATACTGAACGATATTGGCAATTCCGGATTGATTATTTAATTTATGTCTGTCGCTGTTGGGCTGATTCCAACCCATCATAGGAAGTTCAAACTCGAAGGATCTGTTCTTAATCATTTCGGCATACAAACCTCCATCAGCAGCAAAATTGATGTCTTCAAAAAATACTCCATACATTGTTGGCTGAATTTTAGTTACCGTTTTGGCAACATCAACCTGCAAATTATTTTTTTGTGCCGAGACATAAAAGCCGTTAAGCAATAAACCGAAAAGGGTAATTTTGGTAATTAAATTGGACTTCATTTTTTTATAATTAATGTGTTTTATGGCACGCGGATTACACTGATTCACTAAGTGAAAACGCGGATAAAAAACGGATTTTTATTTTCTAAACTTTGACTTCATTTTTTAAACACAGAAACATAGTTTTTACTTTGTCTGTAAAGGCGTTTAACTTTTTTTAAAAATCACATAGCTAAATGTGTAAATCTAAATTTGTTTTACACTCTTTTTATTCATTTCAAATTTTATAATCTATGTGTATAATTTTTTTACCCGCAGATTCAGATGATCAAGCAGATTTTTTTCTAATCTTTTTAATACTTTAATCTGTGATTAAATCTTGTTTCTTTCTTCTTTGCTCTATATTCCTTGCTCTATTTTCTATGTTCTAAATTCTTTACTCTATCATCTTAATTTCCTTTATAATCCAGCCAGACTTTCATTTTTCCAACACCTCTATTTGACCAGCTGTAATATGGAATGGCTTTGAATTTTGAATTCTCAATTACATTTACACCCTGCAATAAATTCACTTCTTTTCTTACTCTGAAAGTGTCTTCGGCTTCAATATCTATTTTGTCAAAATTGGTTTTGTTGTCAATTTCTTCGACTGCATAAACGATTGGTCCGTATTCTAATGAAACCTTATTTTTATTGGTTTCTACTTTTGAATTTGTCTCCACTTCCTGAACTTCCATTGGGAAATTAAGATTGATTTTATCTCCTTTTTTCCAATTTCTGGTCACAACGAAATAACCTTCTTCTGCCTGAATGGCCAATCTTTCTCCGTTCAGATTAATGGTTGCTTTTTGAGTGGAAGCTTTTTTATACCTGTATAAATCGCCTGGCAAAACTTCATTTCTTGCCCAGCCCGGAACACGAAGTTTAATGGTGAATGGGCTTTCTTTTTTCGGGTTAACTGAGATTGCTACTTTTCCGTTCCAGGGATACCCGGTTTGCTGAGAAATTTGTAAATCTGTTTTTCCAAGTCTGAAAGATGCATTGTTGGATGCATATAAATTCACGTACAAAACATCATTTGATTTCGAATAAATCAGTCCCGGAATCGAAGGCACAAAACGAATTAAATTTGTCGGACAACAAGAACAATCAAACCACGCCTGACGTGTGCAGGAACCTCTGTTCGATTTATAGACTCCATCTGCTTCTAATGCATTCGGGTAAAAAAACTGTTTTCCGTCTAATGAAATTCCGGAGATTAAACCATTGTACATTGTTCTTTCGATGACATCAAAATATTCGGATTTACCATATAAATTATGCAGTCTGTGGTTCCAATACACATCTCCAATTGCGGCGCAGGTTTCGTTGTAAGCCGTTAAGTTTGGTAATTCGTAATTAGGGCCAAAAGCTTCTCCATCATGTCTGGAGCCAATTCCTCCTGTGATATACATTTTTTTGTTGACCATATTACTCCACAAATTATTTATGGCATCGGTATAGCCTTTGTCTTTTGTTATGGCTGCGATATCTGTCATTCCTGCGTACATATAAACCGCTCTAACCGCGTGACCAACCACTTCATTTTGCTGCACAACTGGCATGTGATCCTGAGCATATTCTCCGTATAATTTATGATTGTTTGGATTTCCGCGATTATCTAAATAATATTTCGCCAGTTTTAAATAGCTTTCATTTCCGGTAATTTGATACAATTTGATCAAACCCGTTTCCACAATCTGATGTCCCGGAACGCCTTTTACCTGACCTGGACCGTCGCCAAAAGTTTTTACTAATAGATCTGCATTTTTAATGGCAATATCAAGGAAATTTCGTTTCCCAGTTGCTTCAAAATGCACCACAGCCGCTTCAATTAAATGTCCTGCATTATAACATTCGTGACTGATTTGTAATGATTCCCAACGTTTTCCTTCAATAACCGGAACCCACGTACATGGCGGTTTTGCAGGATTAATGGTTCTCCAGGTTGTTAAGTAACCGTCCTTTTCCTGACCAATTTTTACGATGGCGATCAACGAATCTAAAACGCGTTCTAATTTCGGATTTGGTGCACTGATTAAGGTATTTGAAGCGCCTTCAATAATTTTGTAAACATCCGTGTCGTCAAAAGGCATTTCTCCTCTTACTGTTCCGGTTTTTTGTTTTCCTGCAATTAAAAAATTCTCAAAACGGCCTTCTTCATTACATTTTTGAATGGCATAAGCAATCGTAATTTCCTGCACTCTTTTGATAATCGGCAGCCAAAAAGAATTCGATAATTTTACATTTTGAATGTTAACCGGCTCAATTTGATAACCCGCTTTTAAGGCAGACGTTTTATCGTTCGATTGTACTACATTGTTTTTGGTTTCTTTACAGGAAATCAAAAACAGAAGCGACATGAAAATTGTTACAACTGGAAATTTATAATTTTTCATTTTTTGAATATTCTATTTTAAAATCGGCCATAAATCGGTATCCCAGTTTATTTCCTTAACTATTAATCTTGGTGCTCCGTTGGTTTTCTTTTCGTACCCATGGTAAAAAATATAATCTTTGCCATCAAACGTATAAGCGCTGTTATGACCTGTGCCAAAGTAATTGTCGTCGCCCTGAACTACTAAACTTCCACCGCCTTCATTTAATGGTTTTCCATCTTTGTCCAGATAAGGTCCGGTTACGTTTTTTGATCTTCCAACGACTACTTTATACGTACTTTTTTCTCCACGGCAGCAAAAATCCCAGGAAAGAAATTGATAATAATAGCCATTTTTCTTAAAAATAAAAGGGGCTTCAAGTGCGGCGTCTCCGGGATCAGAATCTGCTAATTCGAAAGTTCTTTCACGCTTTGAAATCGTGTGCCATTCCTGAGGCTGTGCGATTGATTTTAAATCGGAATTCAGTTTTACCAATTTTAAGCCTTCCCAAAAAGAACCGAAAGATAACCATGGGGTATTATTTTCATCAAATATTAAATTCGGATCAATGGCATTCCACATATCGCGGTTTGGCTGCGACTGAATCACAATTCCCTGATCGACCCATTTGTAATTTTTATCTTTTGAATCTAAAGTGGTATTTGTTGCCACGCCAATCGCCGAAGTATTTTTGGCAAAAGCCGAAACCGAATAATACAGATAATAAGTGTTATTGTGAAAAGAAATATCCGGTGCCCAGATATGATTTTTAAAATTGGCTGCAACACCATCTGCCCAAACGGGTTTTTCTGTAAAAATCTGAGGCTCCTTATCCCATTTTTTTAAATCTTTCGAACTAAAAACACTGATTCCTTTACCGGTACAAAATAAATAATAAGTGTCTTTTTGTTTAATGACAACCGGATCATGTACAATTTCCTGCGCCAATGAAGCTGAAGCTATTAGCATCATAAAACCAGAAATTCTATATTGCATGTGTTTGTAAAACCTCATAAGCAATTAATTCAAATAATTATTTAAACTCTAAATAAGCGGTTATGTTTTGATTCGATTACTTTATCAATAATTTCCATCAGCTTTTGAATTAATTAATTATAAGGAATTATATATTTCACGATTTTTCATCCCTTAAATAAAATATAAGGCATGCCTTTAAATTGCATGCTTTGTAATCTCGCTTCAATCAGAATAAATAATTAATTTATTTTCCTTCTAAAACAACTACTGAAAAAGGCGGAATAGTAATTTCAAGTTTGCCCTTTTTGTTTTCGAAACCTTTAAAAATGGTTGGGATAATTTTATTTGGTGTATCGAATGAATTGTAATCCTGCAATTTAGATGATGTAATTACAGTTCCGGTAAAATTTTTAACTCCCAAATCTTTAACATCAATTTCAATTTTATTTTTGTTTTTTGCATCCACATTTACCAATGAAATATGAATCGCGCCATTTTTATCTTTTGAAGCCGAAGCTGATACTGCAGGAAGTGTTTCTCCATTAACAGTATACAATGGCGATTGAAAACTTAACGGTAATAATTTTGCGTCCTGATGCACACTGTACACTTTCATTACATGATAAGTAGGCGTGGTAATCATTTTGGCTTTATCTGTTAAAATAACTGCCTGTAAAACATTAACGCACTGCGCTAAATTTGCCATCTGAACCCTGTCTGCGTGATTATTAAAAATATTAAGTGTAGCACCTGCCAAAACTGCATCTCTCATAGTATTTTGCTGATATAAAAATCCCGGATTTGTTCCTTTCTCTACTTCATACCAACCACCCCATTCGTCAACCATCATCGCTACTTTTTTCTCGGGATCGTATTTATCCATTATTGCAGAATGCTTCGTAACCAATTCTTCCATTTTTAAAGCAGATTGCATTGTTTTGAAATACTGCTCTTCACTAAAATCAACTCCATCTCCTTTTTTATTCCAGTTGATTACAGCATAATGATGAACTCCAACTCCTCCTAACATATTAAGTGGAATGTTTTTCATTAAAACTTCTGTCCAGTTATAATCAGAACTATTTGATCCGGATGCAATACGGGTGATCCCACCGGTATTTTCCCAATCTGACATGAATGTGGCAAATTTTCGGTATTCTCCAGCGTAGTATTCGGCTGTCATATTTCCTCCACAACCCCAAGCTTCATTTCCAATTCCCCAGAATTTTACTTTCCATGGCTCAGTTCTTCCGTTTTTTTTACGCAAATCACTCATCGGA
>Ga0247810_10001388_pt1 | contig 15417 bp, 15 predicted proteins | sample UWRJL119311C1_FD_179918 | JGI IMG/M metagenome (GOLD analysis project Ga0247810, IMG submission 179918) | Plant litter microbial communities from Arlington Agricultural Research Station in Wisconsin, United States - UWRJ-L119-311C-1 | ecosystem: Environmental > Terrestrial > Plant litter >...
CCCCCCACAATTCTTCTTCTTCTTCTTCTTCATCAGGCTTTATCACATACACACATCCAAGAACATGTAAACACACACACATACGCCTTCTCTAGAAGATGTTTATATATATATACCCCTAAAAAAATTAAGAAATTGAGAAGAGTCATTTTGAAAATCGCACCACATGCGATGCGGCAAGATGGTGGAATAGCACGCAGCACGCAGCCGTGGCTTTGGTGGTTTGGGAAAAGTGTGAGATGGCAGGATGGATGGAGAATACATGGCTGGATATCAGCATGATGGGTGTGAGTTGGAAGAGGGAGAGAAAGGGAAAAGATGGCGTGCAAAAGGGGAACAGCTAAAAGGGGAGAAAGAGAAGGGAAGAAGAGAGTGTGTGTGAAAGAAGATCCCTCATCTTTTTTAATATTACTCAACTAGGTCACCTCCCAACACATCACATCACTCAGTTCATAAATATTATGCAAAGCTGATAGGGAATAAGGCACTGGGCCATACTTGATTGATCCGCAGAGCTCACTTCTAAATACAGCTCCGAACGTTGCCCCCCGCGAGCGGGCTTGATAATTTTCTCAAAATGTCCCAATAATGTCACCGATCCCACAGTGTGAACTGTCCCCTTATATAGGAACGAAACCCTCCCCCGCCCAATACGCTCGAGGTATCCCATCCCGAGTCTTTCTGAGAATTGTACAGATAAATGCGAAATAACATCTCGTCCATCGAGATCGTGTGCGATAATAGTAATATGTTTCCTCCCCGCCAGCGGCTCCAAGAGGTATGACAAAGGAAATTCTTGCTGTGAAACAGTCTTTGTGCAGTCTATAGATATGGGTATTTAGAAAACAAGAGGAAAAGTAAAAGGCTCGCTTCTATAATGTAGCAACCTTTGTGCGAGTTGAAGGTATCAAGTGCGGGAAATGAGCGGTTGGAAATAGAAAGATAACGCCGAAAGTGTAATACGCTGACCCAATGACAATGGCGCAAGTCAAGCCAGACTGTTGACAAAGGAACGTGTGAAAGCAAAAGAGTCGAAAGCTCCCAGAAAACCCCAACACCACGCAATGAAGATGCCCATGAGAACTTTTCCTTCGTAAAATTTACAGGTGGTCGGCTCAGAACCGATTTTGCGCAGCAAATATGCTGGCGGCTGCCGCTTGTGCCCATTCATTCTCTTCCTGATCATAAGGAGGAGTTGAAGATTGCTTATTATGCGGCACTGCCTTTGAAGGTGTGACTTGAGCAGCACCGTGGCCAAAGAGAACCGAGTTGCCGTTGGCGGACGGTGAGGGGGTTGGATAAGGATTCGAGATGGCTGTACTGCTAGCCGACTGTCGAAGAGATCGAGTGTCTGGTTGATACGAGTTGCGGTCCAATTTCTTCATGGCCTTGTGTGTGCTGGACAAGACCTCGTCCAACAACTCGTCCTCTTCTTCAGGTGTTTCGTACTGAGGTGCACCGTGTGCTTGAGAACGTCGTGTCCTCCCTGATATCGAGGCCGCGCCACGTAAATTATCAACCGAACGAGGCTGCTGATGTGGTAATGAATGATGCCGTTTCAGAGCTCCGGTTGGGTTGGTAACATGGCTAGGAGGCATCGGGGCACTTGGTTGAGCGTCGAGATTTTGCTGCACATTTCGCAAGGCTTTATCTAAAGCTTCGTATGTGTCAACCTTCTGGACCGGGCTTGCAAGTTGGTTCCCGTCAAGTATCATAGAGGACCTGTTACTAGCCCATGGTCCGCAGCCAGCCTGTGCTTCGATGTCCATTGACTTGGGCGAAATGGGAGTTTGAGACTGGCGACCTGAAAATCTCCTTGCTCGTTTGCGAAGATGCGAAAAGAAGCTCTCTTTCTGCCCATTTGGGGGTGACGCTAAACCACTATTGCCATTAAGCGCCATTTCGGCTTGCTGACGATGGATCTCGGCGTAATGGTTGTTACTCGATGCTACCGAAAGCTGTCTACCAATCTTCTTCGCAGCCTTGTCGTCCATCATTGAGTTACGCTGGCCACCGTAGGCATCACTGTAAGAGGGTGTTCTGCTGCTAGCTTGCGCTGTGACGGCGTCTGACATTGGCGAGATGGGTTTAATTGTCGGCAAGATTGGCATAGGAGCAACATTAGAAGGTCCATTATTCCAAGTCGATCTTTTCCCTGGAACAGGACGAGTTTTGGCTACAGGAATGTCGTTCGTGGTAGAGGCATGCACTGGCGAAGGTCTGCGTGCGATGTTCTCCTTGCCAATGGGTTGCGGAGCAGCGTTTCCACTGTCGGACCGGCCGATAAGGGATTTTCTGAACCAGGAAGGTTTAGAAGATGTCGTCGACGATGGCTCCGCAGTTTCTTTTGAGCTACGATAGCTAAGGTCGGAATGTTTGCGTCCTAGCATCCTAGATGCGGACGACTTTGGTCTCATTGGATCAACAGCATCAGTGAAGAACTCGTGCGCGAGGGCTTGTGTCGATGTAGGTCGACTTTTTGGATCCCACATCAAGCACCACGTGACGAAATTGCTGAGCGATGCTGGCCATTGTGGAGTTTGAAGTATCGTATCCATAGAGTGAGGGGCCATCTTGGGAAAGGAGAAGCCTAATTTGCTTGCAAGACGGGTTCCTTCTCTCCAGTCGCCGCCACCAACTCTGGCACCCGACTTGTTGTACCAGTTGCCTGGGCTTCCCATAATTTCACATACTCTCCAGACCTGATCAACTTCATTTCCTCCAGGGAACAATGGCTTCAGGGTTGCAATCTCAACAGCCATAGCACCAATGGCCCAGATATCAACAGGTGCGGAATATTCGCCAGCACGAAGCAAGACTTCGGGCGCACGATACCATCTAGTCGAAACGTATGTAGTATATGGCAACTTGGAATGGGTTTCTCTTGCAAGTCCGAAGTCCGCAATCTTGACTGTGTATGCGGGGGGTGTAGATGGTGGTGTTACTAAGGCTGAATATCTCCTGAAGGAATTTCCAGAATCTTGTTGCGATGATGTTGAGACAAGGATGTTTTCGGGCTTGATATCGCGATGAAAGAAATGGTGTGCATGGATATGCTCCAAACCCTGCATGATTTGGAACAGAATGCTTTTCACACTTCCCGTATCAAGACATTTATGATCCCTTGCCTTCATCAGCTGGTAGAGGTTCCCGTCCATGTATTCCATGGCAATGTGCAACTTTTTGGTGAATGGATCAAGAAAAATGTCGAGTGCGGGGACGAGATGTTGATGATTGGGAAGTGTCCTGAGGAAGACCACTTCGCGAAGTTCTAAGCATGGTGCAAAGGACTCGAAGTTCTTCTTCATCGTCTTGATTGCAATCTGCTCCACAGTTAGAGTCCAGCAATAACAACACCACCAAACGGACGAATTTTGCTTACAACTGTGCCTCTTCTTGCAACATTCGAGCCTGCCGAGCGAACTCGTGCAAGCACAACACTACCAAAGCTTCCATCTCCAATGTCCTTCAAAACCTCAAACCGGTCCTCCAGAGATGCCGTGCCAGAGGTCGGCGTAGGCGTAGAGGACCGCCGGTGAAGTAAGTCGTGGGCGACAGTCATGATTGCTGGTTAGCACTTTTGATCGGAAGAGACAGGTGTGCACAGGTCAACGCCAGTGCTGTTTGGTTGGTGATCAACGGCGATACTATCGAGATATCGCGTTAGTCAATAACAATAGATGCCGCACCGCATCGATCAGTGCCACACGCAGGACCCAGGATCTGCTCACCAATGCTGGCCGTTGATAAGCTCTTTGGCAAGAGCTACGAAGTCACCGGTGCATGCAGGCGAAATAGAGGTGATGGTGAGCTCGAGGTGGTCGGAAGTAAGTGAGAGGTTGGGCGGTTTGTGTCGTGTCTGCGGGTAGCCGTGGATTGCGAGACGGTGGTAGCTGGTGGTCGATGGTCGGCGTGGTGGGTGATGGGTGAAAGAGCGTGGATGGATGTTGAGGAGTAAAAGAGTGTTTGGAAGGTTGAGGTTCGACGATGAAGGTAGAGAGCACAACCGTTACCAGAAAGCTGGCGGACGGGTCAGGGCTCCGCAAGGTCGAGGTTGATCAGAGCAGGTAGCGCGTCCGTCGCAAGGGTTCTGGTTAGCGTACGAAATAGGGGCAAGCCTGGGATTTCTGGGTTGGTGATGGGATGGGATGGGATGGGGGTTGCCGTGGAATGTCAGGCGTGGGGAGGGACGGTTTTGTTTTTTCCGCATAAGCAAACGGAATTAGGAGAAACACCACGATCGCATGAATGTGGCCTTGAAACGAGCCGGTCGAGCGTTGGTCGTGAGTGTTGTTGTTATTGTAACGCTGGTTTGATATTGGGGGAGAGGACGCAGGAATAATAATGTCCTTCTGGAAGCTCCACGGGCATGAGGCCAATCTCGCTTGACTCTACGAACCCACCGGTTGGCAGGGCCTCTTGCAGTTGACGGCTCGACGCTGGGGGACACAGAACCAGGGGCCGTTTTGAAATTGAATTGTAATTGCCGGCGGCGATGCGAGCTGCGACCCTGGTGGGTGATTTTCGCGTGTGGACTGTGGACTGTGGACTGCGGAGGGCAATGGAGCTGGCGATCGTGACTGAATCGTGAAGGCGGAGGAGGGGAGGGGCGCGCGCCCTTTGTTATTTATGTGAGGGTGATTGACGGGGGAACACTGAGCAAAGGGAACGAGGATATGAAGAACGAAGAACGACGAGGAGCAGAAAACCCACGGGCGGCGGTGGAGGACGAGCAGAAAGCAAGACTGGATCGTGATGCCAACACACACAGGCGATGGGGCAGCCTATTCGACACCAGCTCGAGCGAGATTCCACTGCCAGCAACGGGCTGGGGACCGCAACCACTGAGAAACCAAACCCAGATAATCAATGCGAGGTGAGAGGAGTGAGTGCTATAGCCAGCTAAAAAAGCGCGTTGCCGACCGAGCGTGCGAACTGCGTGAATGCTGTCTACCAGCTGACGCGGACGACGAACTGCGACAGAGAGGTCCGACAGGTTGGATTAATTGTTCTGTTTGCGAGATTGCTTTGGAGCGACGCTCACGGCAAGGAAAGCAGAAAAGGGAGAGGACTCAGATGGCGGCGGTGGCTCCCAATTAATGGAACCATCGACGAGGGAACGTGATTTGACTATGATAATGATGATGCTTATGGACACCATACATTCTGATATGAGCGACAGTGTATGGACGAGCTGACGAACGGATTCCTCGGTTTTGGCTTGCTGTTGTCCTCCAGCCTGTAGGAGTTCGCTGTTGCTGTCGCGTCTGTACCAACCACGACGACGCAACGTAAGAAATGCACTGCGCAAACTTACCTTCCCAGACAAACCCTGCCAGACCACGAGGTTTTCTGACGCGACGGAGCATACTCGCAAAGGGCTGTGTGGACTTGGTAGTACTACTGTACATAGGCGTATTCACTGACAATACGGTACACCAGTAACCCTAGGATAAATATAGATATCCCTCACACCCTTCGAACATACAGTAGTGATCTTACCTTACACGCTCTGGTGCTTCCAAACATTAGAGCTTACCAGAGAATCTTATCAAATACGCTTCTTTTTTTTTCCTCTCAACACGAAGCTTGGGTAATTGCTTCTTAGACGAGGCGTGCCTTGCATTACTGTACAAATTGCTATATCGGGCTGGAAATGAAGACTGGTCCAGTATCCAACCACACAACCAATGCTTCAATTTGTGTCAGAATTTGTCCCAAATACAGCGTATATCCACTCCCGGCTTTGACAATACAGTTCCGGTGAAAATATCTGGAGACCGGTTCGGCTATGGCTCATCTGTAGGCTGATTGCCGTGACTCGAGGGTACATATCTACAGATGTCAAGCTCCTGGTTCTTCTAGCAGTCCTTTTCTCTCTACGGCAGGAGGCGGCCGTTACCGCTTTCTCGGATGTTTGCTGGGCCACGTTTTTGTTCCGGTGATCCTCCCAGAGGTATCTGGTTCTCCTGTGCTTTCTTCTCCTTTCTTCTGCCACCATTCGTACCCAGCCCCTTGATGCTGCGAGTCTTGGATCTGTTCGACTTCTTTCGTCTTAGCCCAAACTTCCCCTGGTACCTGACTACAACAGGCTAAACCCCATTCAGATGTCTCTAATTTAGGACCCGGATTTCCACTTAGCCCTTCCGCCCGCCTTCCGCAGTCGACGGCATGGGTCGGGTCGTTCGCCTCAGCAGAAAACTCTGAACCTAATTTGTGACCACGGAGCCTGCTCCACCCCCCTTTTAGACAGCTTCTGCTAGCCTATGACATAATAGATGATACAATAGAACGCCAAACGACACTCCGAACGCTCGTCGTATAACCGGTTTTTGGAGTTCTATATTGTTCTGTAAATCCTATGATATGATGTTTGGCACCCCCCAAAAAAGTCCCCCAACTTCGGGTGGATGGCGGGAGCGTAATAGGGTGGAGAATCCGTTCCTCACCCTGGTGATCGATCGGTGACGCTGCGGTTCATCCTTCCAGAACCACTGCGCTGGGTAGGGACGGTACAGAACGATACTGTGTCGTGCTCTTGATCCTGGCGGGAGCTCTTCTCTGTCTCTCTGGGGGTGGCAGGTAGCGGTGTGCTACCTGTGCAGGTTAGACAGCAAAATACCTCTAGTTTCTCTAAACGTTCTGCTTTTCACAGCGGTGAGCTTCTCTTGGCACATGTTGTGCGTTGTGTATTGACTTTGGCTAGACTCAATGGTTGTGAGTTTCTAGGATACACCGCTCCTCTGGACATGTTTCTGGTGATGCTGTTTGCTTCTAAAAAAACCAAAACCTCGTAACTTTTAAGCTGTCGAACTGGCTATTAGAGGTGAGATCCGCCACTTTTCGACATTGACACTGTCTTTGTAATTTCTGCCTTTCTGTCCCTTTTTGGTGAGAACGCCGCTAAGTAGTAGCTTGCACCTTTTTGAAAGCGGGAGGGGGGGGGGGATGACTGTTGTTCTTCCAGCTGCTTCCTATCTTCCTTCTGGTTTGAATGTTTGTACCTAGCCTAGTAAACATGCAGTAAGACTTCGTTGTCTGTGGACCATCTGAGAAGCACCTGGGGTCCATTGGTGTGCTGAATTGCTGTGGAGTTGTCTGGATTGGAATGCATTTGCAATACGAACGTTTCCTTCGTCACAACATTCCCCCGTGGAATCTGTGGATAGTCTTGACGTTCACTATTCATTTCGGAGTCCTTGAGTGATGGGGCCCGCATGCTATACTGAACACGAGAGTCTTGTTTATTTTGACTTGATGATTTCGGATAAGTTCTGTTGGTTAGCTACGCGCGGCTTGAATATATCAAAGTAGATACGATTGTCGTTACGTTGTGGAGGACAACATGTGTAGAATTGCCTAAACTTAAAAGGCATGACTTTCATTTTATATGAAGGTGTTATTTCAGCTTCTTATCGAGCTCGACATATCATTATGAATTAATACACTTGAAACTTACTTTAGCCTAGTACTGGTAGGACAGAAATTAGTGAAAGTACTCTTACCTCAAAGTCACTGAAAAATTGAAAAAAGAACACATTGCAACAGCCATATGAAAGTGCCTATATGGTCGTGGCGTTTGCGTCACTTATATTATGGCTCAGAAGAACATCAGCGAGCTAGTAGCCGTTGACACAGTTCTGCAAATGGATAGCGTGCAAAAGACGTAATATTTAGGGAATAGATTCATCCTGAATTGCTGCTGTCCTTTGGGCAGTCCTTCCCCAGTGAGCCATATGCAAGTGCTAAGGTTCTAGTCTGTTGGCAGGTCATCAAGTTGTGCCACTGACTCATCAACCACAAGGTCATGACAAGTTGCAAACAAATAAGTTGCACACCATAAGGTCAATGATTCTGCACATTCTTATTAGACGCTGCGATGGTTTGCTCTGTAAGCATGAAGAGTAATGTTTTCTGCGCTGGTCAATTTGCTCATCTTCATCCGTGCAACTGGTTTTCGTCAATCTATTATACGTTCAGGTCTCAGAGACCAACGCTCAGTCTAGGTTACATGAGTTTACAAAAGCTCTGAAACACAATGCCAACGTAGTCATATCTTTCTGCTTCATCTGCGCTAATCAGGTGCTAACATTCAGCGAGCTTCTGAGTCGGGTATCATATGAAGTCTTCTCTCGAATGTTAGTTTGAAACAATAGACATTGTGGTACCTTGACTGTAGTCTTGAAGCTGTGGCAAAATCGTTACAAGATGTAGGTAATGTTCTTCTATCTCAGCGATATCGGTATGCATTTGGTAGATTTGCAATAAATGCCCTATGGAAGGAGATGAATTCTCCACTTTTGCGAAGGTGTATGAGAGAGGAGCGAAGAACTTGTTGCCATTTCAATGAGATTCTACTTTCTCTGAAATTACCCTGAAAATCCACAATCTCGACACAGTGAATGCGCTTTTATCTTCCCAAATTCCACACAGTGCTAATCATTTGGTCTTGCATCGGCTGCAGCATGGGAAGGATTGAAGATAGAACAACCACCTTTATCCTACCAAAGAACGTGCTACATGTTTTGTACTATAGCACTTCGTCTTTGAGTGGTAAAAACTTGAATTGGTCGAATTCAATGGAGAAAGGAGGAATGTATGCAACAAGGTAGCCCCACGCGAGCCTTCCTTTTTTGTCAACCAAGAGGACCTTCAATATAAATCGTCAACGCGAACCCCAAGTCGTACTCTCAACAACATCATCGAAGTTAACCAGAATACCACCATTTACTTGATCCCTCAACCCAAGACCAAAATGCCGCCTTATAATAAATACAAGCCTTCGTACCACAGCCTTACGGCTGAGCAGTATGTTCTCTGCAAGCCTCTTAGCCGCAATAACAACTAATACCTGCTACAGGAAGAAGAACATTCCGATGCCAGAAAAGTAAGTCAATCTAAGCAATTCCTTGCTACAGATAACTGACAAGCAAGGTTCTGCTGCCGTGACTGCGGCAAGATGAAGGAACCGCAGATGTTCTCAAACAAAGAGCAGCGCGTTTATCTAGAGAAATATGTGGCCAGCCCTTCAAACCATCGCATCAATGCAATTACTGCCAAGATTCGCTGCCGTGCTTGCTCTGGAGAGCAAGTGAACGAGAGGCAGTGTGAAGGGCCATGCGGTCAGTGGAAAGCTCTCGACAAGTTCAGCAAGACTCAGCGAAGTCGTGGATCTGGTTGGTGCCAGGAGTGCGTGTTGTGGAAAGAGGCAGCTGAGCCAGGAGTTGTGACTGAAGCAGCACCTAATACAATGTTGGCCCCAGATGAGGTTGATCCTGGGGCATTCGGTTCCCAAATACCTGTAGCCCGCACCTATTCGCGTATATCATTCGATGGCGGGAACTTGGAGGATGGACCTGAATATGGTTATGATAGTGATGATGACGACTACAACACAATTTCAGCCATCCAAGCTACCGAATCAACCCTTAAGGTCACTCCTTATGTAGGTATGGCGGAGGGTATGTCACGGTTGGGCTTAGGAAATCAACCACATGCTGCGTCTTCAACACTATCAGCGAGTTCTGGCCCTTCGAATTCCAAGGCCGGCTATGTTCCTCCGCACTTAAGAAGTAGCATTGGCAGAGCAGCCGACACAAATACTGGTTATGTTCCTCCTCACATGCGCGGGATTCCTCCAAATCCTTCCCAGTCACCCCATTCCAAAACAAGTTCAAGTATAACTCCCAATACTGCACCAGCAGCGGGTAGCCGCGCTATCGAGGCTACAACAAATTCTGCCAGTAAACAATTCGAGGCCTCAGACAGTGCGAGTTCTAGCAATCCATGGTCTGCAGTAGATGCAAGACGCCGAGTTCCTGGCCCCACGAGTTTCATTGGCTTCAATAAGTCTGGAAGTCAACATATAACAGAGAGATTAACATCAGGAGAGACGTCTGCTATACCTCAATCCACATCATATGTCATTCCTGTTGCTACGTCAACTCGTGGTGGGATGTGGGCCAAGGCTGTAAGTTATATCTCATTTATTTGTAGCAACTAGTCAAGCACGAAAATAATTCCGAACTTTGGGTTGAGCTTATTTATGCATTATTTGAATTGCTCTCAGGTCTGTTGGCTTGTATATCATGCCGCTATTGTTGAATATATTAGACGCTTTGTCAAGATTAGACAAGCTTGTCTTATAACATTTGAGTGTTTGACTTAAGTACTAATGGTGAACATAGGTCGGAACCAAGTCATCAAAGCCAACTTTCCAAAAATCAGCTGGCTACAACCCACATACGTACCATTCTGATTCTGAGAGGTATCTAATCCCGTTTCGGAAGTTATGTAGCTTACTAACCATGATTTAGTCAGGACGAGATGTGAAGCGTTTTCCATATTTAGACACGCAAGTTGCTAGGAGCTACCGCAGATGAATGCATAACCGGGTTGATGACTGATTGATAATGCTGGAGTCAGTCCATTGCTCCCAATCTGTTATAAATGGAAGATATGGACCTAGGTCCTTCACGCTAGTCAAGCTTTGGAATTAGCTTGACTGATACACGAGGAAGTTATGACTTTACATAGAGACAATAACGTAGATCACTTCACGAGATTTCTTCAATAACGGCGATAATACTATGGCCAGATGCTTCACGTGACACTTTGTTCTTTTGATTTACAGACCATATATCATCCGTCATTATACTGTCACTCAAACTGGTGAAGTGGATGGGCGGCATTGTCGAACATTAATCATGTATTGTTTACTCAATGGTGAGGCATTCTACCGTACAACTGTCTAGAAACCATAAATGTGAAAATCCGTTAGTTGCTTCTAAGGCTGATATCACATGTGTTATTGTCCTGTATGTCTACCCCCACAGTATGTCCAAAATTATGTGTTCCGTCAGCCAAAGCCACGAGGCTGCCACGGTGTGTATCTCTCCCATTGACAACCAATTCCTATCGTGTTAGTGCAGATTTCATGATCTCGATATATCTCAGTATACTCGGGGTCTTCAGCTTGAGTATCTACAGTGGTCCCAAGTGTATGAAGAGTATAGATCTTCTGCGCACTAGGCTTGATGTGCTTAGCACGAACCGAATCTGGCGGGTAATATCACATATGAGGGAGAAACTTGACTCTAGTCGTCATGTAAACGTGGCTATGCTGAATTTCAGCCACAGAACTTGGACCACAACTGGCCATGCGACGTGCTTCCCCCATGTTCACACCGGGGATGAAATTGCATCGGATGAGTGGCCCGTTTCTACAGAAATGATATGCTGACGCTGACGTCGCTGGTCGATACGGATACGCCATGAATGACGACTGGAGCGAATCAGTGGCTTTGCGCCTCGGACAGTGGCAGCTGTAACGGGCAAGTTTCTGTTCGTCCTGGCGGTTCAGAGGCTTCTGCTTCTCTCCAGGCTTCCCACTGTATGCCTCCCATGCGCTTCCCTCCCACAGTTCCACATCTTTGCTAGCCTGGCTCCTGGGTATGGTATGGAAGGGGGGAAGTATGTACTAGTACTCTATGATTCTACCGTTCTTCCGCCAGCCAACAATACACCCTGGAAGTCGACTTTCATTGTATCACGAAGTATCAGTTCCCCCCCCCCCCCCCTCATTTACAGAGGAAGAAGCATTGGCTGCGCGGCTCGCTGCTGCCAGGCGACCTGTAGATCTTCGGGTCCTTATATCGATGTCATCTGTGGTAAACGTTCAGATGCTGGTAAATTTAGCACATGCAGAACATTACTAAATAACCAAGTTTACCAAGAGGGACGTTGATTTTGAACTGTGCTTGGTTTTTCCGCTGGCTCTTCTGAAACACTCGGATTCCGTATCCATTATCGAACCAGATTCGTGCCCAACGTGTTGTTTCTACCAAAGCTCGAATCCATTTGGCCAGGGTTTCCCAGTCCTCAATTTTTGCTTGTTTGTCTAGGTTCATCTGCGTTTGTTTATGCACCTATTCGTACCACCCGCGATACATCGAGATACCACCACCCACCAAAACTGCTCCAATACGGCCAAATCTTTACACCGAATAGCCTCTACCCATTTATAATCCTCCAAACAAGCAGCTTCTCGAACGCCATCGACTGATAGCGACGCCCGTATTAAGCGTGCTGCTCAGAAGTTGTGAGCCTTCTCCGAGACCGAATAGCGAAGAAGTCTGCGGGTTATCTAGACTTGGTTGCACCTTTGAAGATATCGCACCGCCTGATAGATGAATTAATCACGCAGCCTTGCTTGCTAAAATGGCATACGATGCCTATGGTCGTCCACTGCAAGCACCGGCTCATCTCGACGCTCAAAACAACTCTACACCCACTTACTCCCATCAGTACAGCGATGAGCCACGCAACGCTCAATACTCGCATCAACGAGCCTCTCCAACTGCACCGCAGACAAACAAAATGTCTGTTCCCGAAAGATCTGAAAGCACCAGCCAAGATGTCTCGCCAGAGCTTATTGCAGCGATCACCGAGAGAGTTAAGAAAGAACGTATGTTGATGCCCCGCACTTCCATTCTGTACCAAACTTATACAAGTTATAGTTATGGAGCATCTGAAGCAGACTGGCACGCCAGTTGATGACCAGCCAAAGGCACCACCTTTGCAACGAGACTCTTCAAACAAATCGAATTCTACCGAATCACCACCTCCAACTGCCAGAAAAGTCTACACACCACCATCCCCGGTACAATCCTCCAAAGCAACTTTCAATATGCCTCAAACCTCCGAAGCTGCCGCTTCACAACCGGGGAGTCCATCGGGTGTGCGATTCTCTGATCGTCCATTACCTACTCGGCCTACAGGAGGACCTAGAAACTATTCGTCTTTAGAACTGTCAACTATAGACCAGAAATGGGGAAGGTTATTCGATAATGAAGGAAATCCAACACAGAGGCTAGGTCAATTTTTACGAGGACTGGCGAATCATATTGTAAGTAATCGGCAAGTTTGCTCGAAAGCTTATATGTTAACACTGTCTAGATTGAAGAATTCGCCCCGAAAAAGAGTATTGTGGTTCTCCCAACTAAGATGGCAGCGTTTTATGCTCAGAGTATGTTACGTCCAATGCTCTCACTACATCTGAGTATAACGTCCTAACAAGGCTTTAGACACTCTCGATAAGGAAGCGCAACCTTATGTGTGTAAGTAGTGATCTTTCCAAAGTCCTGGTCACTGCTGATTATAATTCCATAGCAATATTTCGAGCTCAATCTAATGAACAGATTTCGAAACTCTACCAAGATCTAGGTTGCGAACACCATCTGGTTCAAGAAACTGCGACATCTGCGCCGATTGTCCCAGCACTAACACCTTTGGGATTCTCTCATTGGATGAGTCTCCACATTCTAGCTTATCCTAATGATGAGTCCAAGAGACTTGAAAAAGCCGTGCTTGCCATGCCCAGTAAGTAAAATCTGTTTGAAGCTCTCTACTATGCTACGATACTATTATCAGAAGGCGAAGAGGCACCGAGAGATATTACTCCATGTTCATTCTTAACCAAGGTGGCTAATATGATTCTTTTAGTCAATGCTGATGGCGAGATGGTCGATGGTAAACCGGAACGCCTCCCTAAGCAAATCTCAAGACATTTATTACCTGAAAAAGAGGATAAAACATCTAAAAAACTAATAGAGAGTGCTATTCTCAATTTCTTTGAGGACTTGGGAAGCTCAACGAGGAGGAAAGGCTCTATTACTTCTTCCCCTTCTCTGAGCCGTCATTCATCGACATCTACTGTTCCAACCTCGAATAACCGACAACGTCCAGTAGAGATACATCAAGCAAAAGGCTCACCTCCATTGTCAAAATCACAGCCCATCGAACGAGAGCGGAACCCATACTCTGGAGCACCTTCGGCTTCAGATACTTCTAGTAATGAAGATACCAGTGTTAAGATTGAGCGTGATCGCCAGCCATACACTGCTCAGCCTGGGAGTGGCAAGGTCTACAATGAGGGAACGTCTTTAAATGGCGCTAGAATAGGTCGCGCGAACTCAACAAGCCAGAAAAGAGAACCCCCCAGAGTACCAAGCGAAACCCGCCATAGTCGGGCTCAAAGCTTTGCACAACAGAATTATGTACCGCCTCTACGATCTGGCAGACGGGCTAGCAGCCCGCCTTTGAAAAGCTTTAGCAACTCGACACCCAATGACATCTGTGGCATCAGGAATGGGCCCCCTCCTTCACAATCGGCAAGCTTCTCGGCGGGATCGCAGTTTGCGCCGTCTTCATATGGAAGTAGTCCTGCGATTCCACCACCTCCGCCGATGGATATTCGTGACTCGAGAGATAAACGAGCCCGAGATGAGCGACAGCGCAGAGCCACAGAGGTTGAGTTTAACAGCCCTCGAGATGCCGAACGGTGGGATAGGTTTCAAGATCGAGTAAAAGATGCTGGCCGGCCTGAGAGAGGCCACGAAAGAAATTCAATATCTGGGGATCCCCGAGACCTAAGGGGTGCGGACCCGAGAGGCGCTTCATACGAAGATTGGTACAGAGACCCTAAAGGTAGAGGAGTTGGATATGAAGCAACGGAAAAGAGATATTAATCTATACGATACGTTAGCCTCCGTTAATTTTTTATTTGTGTTTTTTTTCTGGTTGGGCCAGGAGTCACGTTGGCGTGTGTTATGATACCTTGCATCTTTGCTTCCTTGATGCCTTGATACCAATTTCCTATTTTGTCTACGTATCCCTTTTGGAGCGAGTTGTTTTGGTTAGGAGTTATCAACGTATATATGGATATCGAGGGATGAATGTAAGATTGATGAAATCGGTGTATCTATTCGTTTCAGGCATATGTCTTTATCAGGTGCTCGAGGATATCTACACGTCCGAGTTGTATTAGGACATAGAGAATGCTTGTTGAGCTATTGTAATTTACTATTATTTGTTCCAACTTTCGCTAGATCTTTTATTTAATAATAATTCCATCACACATATTTTGAACAAGCTCTAGGATAGAAGTCAAAACCCACTTCACTGTTTAGAACAAAGGCTTGGCGTAGATTTCTCCAATTGTGTTGAGCCCCAGCACAACTGAGGTATCTGGAACGCATGCAGGTATAAGATACGCCTACTGCGTATTTCCTACTCTCAAAACATGAACAGGGGAACTGCCTAGCGTTACAACTCTATGAATTGTCAACTCTTTTCCAGTAGATTTTCGTCGAGATTTGTTATTGGCATTGTCTATATGACGAGGGTTTCTAGAATTACTACACTTCAGCTGGCCAGCGGCTTACACCCTCTCACGATTTTTCTCACGATTTTCATCAAGATCAGCAAATGATATGAACTAATGCCAAGTTAATTTGTACCTGCAGTGGTTATTTCCGTCAGATTCACGCATATGTCGTGTGCCGTATCACAAGCTGACAGGAAATCTTCAGCGGCCGCGAATCCTGCACAACATAGATAAAAGCCTCGGCAGCGAGA
>Ga0247810_10001390_pt1 | contig 15404 bp, 21 predicted proteins | sample UWRJL119311C1_FD_179918 | JGI IMG/M metagenome (GOLD analysis project Ga0247810, IMG submission 179918) | Plant litter microbial communities from Arlington Agricultural Research Station in Wisconsin, United States - UWRJ-L119-311C-1 | ecosystem: Environmental > Terrestrial > Plant litter >...
ATAAAAGAGTACTGGACAAGACAATGGAATGAAATAAATCCAAAAGTAGAACCTGTTGGTTTCAACGAAAGAGAGAATGGAAGCTTAGAGGTTAAGGTGCATCAACATGTAAAAGATTTACAAGGGAATTTAGTTTTTGACGGAATGGTAAAACACATTTATACATTTCAGGACGGACTTATAAAAACTATGGATATTGAACTGTTCGAAAACAATTAATTTGTCTTCATCTTTAAAACTAAAACCATATAAGTCAATACTTTTTAATTAAATCCATATTGCCAATTCACAACTCACTACATAATAAAATTTTATACGACACCCTGCCCTTTTCCAAAAGCAGGGTTTCGGCTTTTAAAATTTTATCGCAATCTTTCCTATCGTTTTACCTGATTCAAGGATTTGATGTGCTGTTTTGAAATTATCAGCTGACAGCCCTATAAGTGTTTCATTGAGGGTCGTTTTTAATGTTCCGTTATCTAATAAATCGGCAACCTTATTTAAAATAGTATGTTGTTCCTGTATATCCTCAGTTTGAAACATCGAACGTGTAAACATTAATTCCCAGTGAAAACTAACACTTTTGCCTTTCAGCTGACGGAGATTCACACTTTCTACCGGATCACTAATAGAACCAATGTGTCCTTGAGGTTTTATTAATTCAACAAACGTGTTCCAATACTGATTTACATCTACAAAATCCACTATAAAATCGACTTGCTGAAATCCAACGCTACGAACTTCCTCAATCAAATTTTTATGATTGACAACAAAATCAGCTCCTTGATCTTTGCACCATTCGATTGTTTCAGGACGTGATGCCGTAGCAATTACAGTTAAGCCTGCCACTTTTTTCGCCAGCTGAATCGCTATGGAACCTACTCCTCCCGCTCCGCCAATGATCAAAATGCTTTTCCCCTTATCTTTTTCGGGATTGACGCGAATCCTGTCAAATAAGATTTCCCAAGCCGTTAAACTGGTTAATGGCATTACAGCAGTTTCTTCAATGCTCAGCGACTTTGGTTTTCTGCCAACAATTCGTTCATCTATTATTTGGTATTCAGCATTACTGCCTTGTTTGGTAATATCGCCTGCATAATATACCTCATCTCCAATTTTAAATAAACTGACATTTTCGCCAATTGCTTCTACAATTCCAACAGCATCCCAGCCAATAATTTTTGGGGTTTCCAAAACGGTATCTTTGGCACTGCTCTGGCGAACCTTAAAATCAACCGGATTCACGGATATGGCACTGATTTTTACTAATAATTCCCTTTTGCCTGGACTGGGTTTTTCAGTTTCAAATTCAATAAAACTATCCGGTTCCGTTATGGCTAGTGAGGTTTTAAATCCTATTGCTTTCATATTTTTATTTTCAAGTAGATTAATAATCCCAAAGTTAGAATTAAATACAAAACTGATAATGGTACAAATCGATTGTCTATTGGTACAAATTTGTCATCTTTAAATTTAAGAATGATTCGTTTTATAAAAATAAATAATACATTTAAGTTTTTAAAATTCAAAATGAAGAAAACAAAATACCTCATACTCGGAATTACCTTTTTACTTAGCTTCTGTTGTGCTCTTTTTGTAACGATGCAGGTTTTTCCGAGCAATCCTTTTGTGGCATCCAAAACAAAAGAAAAAACAAGTCAGCCAAACAAGGTTCAGGATGGTGATATTATCTTTCAGACTTCGGAGTCTCCTCAGTGTGAAGCAGTGCGAATTGCAACCAATTCTAAGTTTTCACATTGCGGAATCATCTATGAGATAAACGGGAACTTATTTGTTTTTGAAGCTGTTCAGCCTGTAAAACTTACCCCATTGGATGATTGGATTACACATGGAAGAGATAAAAATTATGTTGTGAAAAGATTAAAGAATGCCGGAAAAGTATTAACTCCGAGTACGCTTCAAAAAATGAAAGACTACAGCCAGCAATTTGATGGCAAAGAATATGATGCCTTTTTTGAATGGACCGATACCCGAATCTACTGCTCTGAATTAGTCTGGAAAATCTATAAAAACGCAGCCAATATCGAATTATCAAAACTACAGCAATTGAAAGATTTTAATTTAACCGATGAAAGGGTTCAAAAAATATTAAAAGAAAGATACGGAAATGATATTCCATTGGAAGAAAAAGTCGTTTCGCCTTCGAATTTGGTAGATTCTGATTTGTTGGTCACAGTGATTGATACTTATTAAATCCTAACAATATATTACAAACGTCAGTTCGAGTGTTTTTTTGTGAAGGGAAACGAAACAAAAAAATGTATCGAGAACCCTTGTAATGATAATTTTTCTGTTCTCGACACAATCCCGCACAAAAGCGGAATCACTCGAACTGACGAAAAATGATCATTCTAAACATTAAATTAAAATCACTACAAATCCTTCAATACAGGATAAACTTTTTTAAACTTAACAAAAGCATCTTCATATGCCTTTTTATGCGAAACATTTGGAAAAAAAGTCTTTCCGGTTTTGTTTTCGTTGCTTATATCAATTCCTAAAGATTTCATGCCTACCAAAACAGCTCCCCAGGCAGAACCTTCAACAGTTTGTGACGTTTCGACTTGCATCTGAAAAATATCAGCAACCATTTGAAGCCATAGTTCGCTTTTTCCAAAACCACCGCTGACCATTACTTTAGTTTGTTTTCTTTTTTCAGAATCTGGTAATAAAATTTCAGTAATTTGGAACAATCCAAATAAAATCCCTTCCAATGTTGCCCTTGTCAAATGTGCCTGTGTATGTGTAATCTGCATTCCTAAAAGAGAACCTTGTGCTGATGCATCCCAGATTGGTGCTCTTTCACCTAATAAATAGGGTACAAAAAGCAAACCATCAGAACCGGCAGGAATCTTTTCTGCTTCTTCAAAAAGGACTTCAAAAGATTGGTCTGTTTTTAAGAGCGTTTCGCGTAGCCATTGCAGAATAATAGCGCCATTGTTAACCGCTCCTAAAGTCAGATACTGGTTATCCATCAAATGGTAACATTGCGTTCGCATCTGTTCATCTACATATGGTTTATCGATAGGTAATCGAACTGCACCGCTTGTACCAATTGTCAGGGCGATACAATTTTTATTCATCGCTCCTGTTCCGAGATTGGCTAAAGCACCATCCCCGCCTCCAATCACATACAGAAAATCATCCGAAATGCCTTTGCATTGATGTGTGACTTTACAGACTTTCGATAATTGTTGTGGTTTTATGTTTAAATATTCCAGCACTTCATCATCCCATTCTAAAGTATGGATGTTTAATAATCCAGTGCCCGAAGCCATTGAAGTATCGGTACAATATTCATTGGTTAAGTAATGCCAGACATATTCCTTAATACTTATGAATTTGTAGGTTTTCGAAAAAACTTCCGAATCAAATTCCTTAAACCACGCTATTTTGGTCATGGGTGAAAAAGGATGAATCGGAATCCCGGTTTTCTGATAAAAATGCTTTCCTTTTTCGGATTTTTTAAGATTTTCCGCAATTGAAGCCGCTCTGTTATCTGCCCATAAAATCGCTTCAGTTAATGGTTTTCCGGTTTCATCAATTGCAATAATACTCTGCATCGCCGAACTAAAACTGATAAACTCTGGCTTAATTCCTTTAGTGATTTCGCTGATACACTTCAAAACCGTTTCTAAAATTTCCTGCGGATTCTGAACACTCCAATTTGGTTTTGGATGATACATCGCATATGAGTGCGAAACCTGTCTGATTACATTTCCGTGTATATCAAAACAGATTGCTTTTGTAGCTGTGGTTCCTATGTCGATTCCTATATAAAGTGATTCCATTTTTTCTATTTGATCCATAAATTCAATACCAACACGCCTGCTAATCCCATTACACCGATAATCGTTTCCATTACCGTCCATGTTTTAAAAGTATCAGAAACACTGATGCCAAAATACTCCTTGAACATCCAGAATCCGGTATCATTGACATGCGAACACATCAAACTTCCCGCACCAATCGAAAGTACCATTAATTCCGGATTTACACCTGAAGCCATTACCAAAGGCTGTACGATTCCTGCAGCTGTTAATCCGGCAACCGTTGCAGATCCTAACGCAATGCGAATTATTGTTGCAATCAGCCAGCCTAAAACTAAAGGCGAAAGTGACGATTTTTCGAAAAACTGACTTAAATCGGTTCCCATTCCGCTGTCGATCAAGACTTGTTTAAAAGCTCCTCCTGCTCCAATAATCAAAATAATCATCGTGGCAGAACTCATGGCATTACCGGACTTATCCATAATATCCTGCATCTTTCTTCCTCGAAAAATACCTAATGAAAATACGGCAAAAAGCACGGCGATAAGCATCGAAGTGGTTGGGTTTCCTATAAAAAGTAAAACAGGTCTCAATGAGTTTTTTTCCGGCAAAGCCAATTCGCTAAAAGTAGCCATTCCCATTAAGAAAACCGGAACTAATGCCGTTAGAATACTAATTCCGAAAGAAGGCATTTCGGCTTCTGTAAACGTTTTGCTTTCGAATAATCCTTTTGGAGGAAAAGCATTGATTTTTTTTATGAATTCGGGAAACACAATTCCGGCAGCAAAAAGTGCTGGCAGAGCTACCAAAAGTCCATAGAAAAGTGTTTTGCCTATATTAGCTTTAAAAATAACGGCGATCGCTGTTGGTCCGGGATGCGGCGGTAAAAAACCGTGCGTGATGGAAAGTGCCGAAGCCATGGCGATACCAAGATAAATAATGGGCTGTTTGGTGCTTTTGGCAACTGCAAAAACCATTGGAATCAAAATGATAAAACCGGCATTGTAGAACATCGAAAGCCCAACCGAAAAACCCGTAATAACCATTGCCCATTTGATATGTCTGACTCCAAAGGAACGAATCATGACTGAACTTATTCGCTGGGCCGCGCCACTATCTGAAAGCAGATTTCCTAATATTACCCCGAATGCAATGATTAAAATCAAAGAGCCTAACGTACTTCCAACTCCCTGTTGAATGGAATTGATCAAATCCGGAAAAGGCATTTCCTTGGCGATTCCCACAAAAAAGGCTGCAATAATCAAGGCGATAAAAGCATTGAGTTTTACGCAGGAAATAAGAATCAACAATAAAAGAATACTGGCAATCAGAATCAGTAATGACATAGATTTCGAAATGATTAATTATTAATGATATCCGTTGGGTGTAGTTTTTAAACTATTATTCACTTTTTTCAACTGCATGTCCTCCAAACTCGTTTCGAAGTGCTGCGACCACTTTTCCTGAAAAAGTATCCGACATCTGAGAACGGTAACGCATCATAATAGAAAGGGCGATTACCGGAGTTGGAACGCCTAAATCCAAAGCGGTTTCCAGTGTCCATTTTCCCTCGCCTGAAGAATGCATGATGCCTTTTATTCCGTCGAGTCTGGCATCTTTTGAAAAAGCATTTTCCGTGAGTTCCATCAGCCAGCTGCGTACCACAGAACCGTGATTGAACAGTTTGGCTGTTTTTTGAAAATCAATATCAAATTCGGAATGTTCAAAAACCTCAAATCCTTCTGCGATTGACTGCATCATACCATATTCAATACCATTGTGGACCATTTTGGTAAAATGACCGCTTCCTGCAGCTCCGGTGTAGAGGAATCCGTTTTCAACCGAAATATCCTTAAAAACGTTAGCTACATAATCAAATACATCAGCATCTCCGCCAATCATTGTACAGGCACCGTTTAAAGCTCCCGAAGTTCCGCCCGAAGTTCCGCAATCCAGAAAATCGATTCCGTGTTCTTTTAACTGGGCATAGCGGCGTTTCGAATCGTTGTAATTGGAATTTCCGCCATCAATAATAATATCGTTTTTGGATAAATAGGGCAATAAGGAAACAATAACGCTATCTACAATTTCACCCGCCGGAACCATTAACCAAATCACTCTTCGACTGGTTAGTTTTTGGCTTAGTTCTTCAACTGTATACGAGGTTTCAATCCCTTCCTGACCAATTTTCGAAACAAAATCTGCGTTGACATCCTGTGCCACAACCTGATAGTTGTTACGTTTTAAATTTAAGGCGAGATTGAATCCCATTTTCCCCAGTCCTATTATTCCTACTTGCATGTGTGTGGTTTTTGTATTTGTTTCGTAAAAATATTACTTTCAATTAATTATGGGTTATGATTTGGGATTTTAATTTTGAGGTTTTGGAGAGAATGTGTTAAATAATAAAATTTGTTTTGTGTGATTTAAATCAGATTTACTTATTTTTCAATTCCAAGTAATAAAAAATCTAACTGTAATATAATGAAGAAAAATCATGCAAATAAAAATTGCTTTTGGTGATTCATATCAAAAAAGGATTATTTTAGCGGAGATAAAAAACTATTTATGGCATAAAGCAAACCAAAAAATGGAGTTAAGAAGCCATTTTATGGCTGGTATAAGTTAGTTGGCGGTCAGTTGAAACCGACACGTAAAAACTAAAACAATATTAGTATGAAAATAAACAACGACTTAATTTCTTCAAAGTCAATTTTGATAAATTCAAGCCCTGAAAAAGTTTGGGACGTTCTAACAAACCCAACTATAATAAATAAATACCTATATGGTGCTGAAACAATTACAGACTGGAAAGTTGATAGTAAAATATCGTTTGTAATTAAATTTGATGAGCAAACTTTTGTTGACAAAGGAATTGTTATTGAAAATAATCAAAATGAATTGTTAGAGTATAAATATTGGAGTGGATTCTGTGGACTTGAAGATAGACCAGAAAACTATTCCATAGTAACTTATAAACTAGAAAAAATAGACAATATTACAATCCAATTTACTTGGCAACAAAGAGGGTTTGCAAATGAGGAAAGCAGAAAGAATTCCGAAAATGCACTTTTAACTATTCTCGAACAAATTAAGTTACATTCAGAAAAGTGATGTGGAAATTTACTGCTGTAACGGACAAAAACAAACGAACCGCCAACAGCCACTACAACGGATTTGGGCATTAGGCTTAATGGAAAGATGGTTTTGTATTTGGGATGATTGGCAAATCCGAAGAATAGGCTTAATTTAGTACCAAATCCGCTTTAGTACCATGACGTTGGTAACTTCAACTTCAAAACCAATCTGACTGAGAAAAATCATGACTGAAAAAATAAAATATAACTTCTTTTACGTTTTACAGAATTTTGTTTTTGCAGTCTTTGCAATTCTAACTTTTATTAAGGTGTTTTATGAAACTGTATTTAATTCAAATTATATTGGATATGTCTTGATGCTAATATTATGGTTTATAGCATATCTATTTACAGCTAAAAGCTTAAGAAATACTTATAGATATTTATCAAATCTTCCTGCTATTGAATTTACTGAATTTTCACTTATTGATCATCAGCAAAATGTCATACATCATTGGAATAATATTCAAAAAATAGAAATAATTACACGAAAAAGTACGACGTTTGCCGTATTTAAACTTAAAAATAAAAAAGAATATATTGAGCAGTTGAATAATCCCGAAAAGTTTTTATTTAAGAATTTTCCAGATGTTATACCAATTCAAGTTAATCTAACTTATATAAAGGGTAATAATAAAAATATAATCAATTCGATAAATAGTCATTTTTCTACATATAGAAGCTACCCATAACACACGCTACAAGCAATTTCGGTAATTGGCTTAATTTGAAGTTGGTTTTGTATTTGGAAGATTTGGCAAATCCGAAAGTTAAGGGTAATTTAGTCCCAAACTGCTTGTAGCGCGAGAACGTCAGGCTGTGAAAAAAACCTATTCAAATTTAGAAAGTATTCAGAGGCTTACCAACGAAAAAACTCAAATATGAGATTCTCAAGAGGCTGATTTTAGTTTTTTCACAGACTGACGTTGACGGTAATTACAAGGGAATGCGTAATAACATAAATTCATGAAACAAAACGAATATAATATTACTATCATTTCAAGAAGTAGATTAATATTTGTTATGGTTTTAATACTGTGTTCAAGCACAATAATTCTGAAAAATTATACTCCAAGAATAGAAAATAAATTCCTTTCTGTATCTCAGTTTCTTTTAGTTTACACAATATCATTTTATATAGCAAGTCTTGTTTCAACGGCAAAAATAAAAGTGATTCTAACAGAGGAAGCAATTCTTCATATTTGGAAACGTAGATTTTTATTAAGCTGGGAAAAGAATATAAAAATTCCGTGGGATATTGTTGATAATTATGATTTTGAAAGTGACAAAACTTGTAACAGCATAATTATCAATCTTACTAATAAGACAAAATATAAAATAGACAAACTAAATATTTTACCAATGAATGATGATTTTAGAAAACTTGAAAATGAGTTTTTAAAGCTTCATCGGAGAGCTGAAAAAGAAACAACTACTGCCAACACATTTCTTTAGCCATTTGCAAATTTAGTGGGAATTTACCGTTTTTATTCGTATTTTACGTCTTGATAAGTCCCAAACGGCTACAGGCGCGAGAACGTTGGCGATAATTTTAAAAGACACCAGACTATGGACATAGCAGTTTTACTATTTGACGACTTTGAAACCTTAGATGTTTATGGGCCTGTAGAAGTTTTTGGCCAACTTGTAGACTTATATACTATCAAGTTTTATTCGCTAAATGGTGGGCAAATAAAAAACAGACATGGAGTTTCTACCTTGACTACGAAATTGGCACACGTTAACGACAACTTGGAAATATTTATAGTCCCCGGTGGCATAGGTACAAGAAAAGAAGTTGAAAATAAATTACTCATAGACAAAATAAAAGAAATATCAACCTTTAGTAAATTTGTGTTGACAGTTTGCACGGGAAGTGCACTACTTGCACGGACTGGACTTTTAGACAATAAAACAGCAACTTCGAATAAAAGGGCATTTTCTTGGGTTATGACAAATGGTACAAATGTAAATTGGAACAAAAAAGCACGTTGGACAATTGCCGACAAATATTATACATCATCAGGTGTAAGTGCTGGAATAGACATGGCATTGGGTTTCATAAGTGACCGACACGGAATTGAATTTGCGAGACGAATTGCATTTGAAATAGAATATAACTGGACGGAAGACAAGGACAACGACACTTTTAAAGTAGAATAAACTATCGCCAACAGCTTCTAAAACAAATTTCAAATCGATAGCATAATCATTTACAAATTTTATAATCTAAAAATGGGATATAAAAATATCTGCTTAGGATGCAGAACTTCATATAGCAAAGGAAATGATTATGAAAATCAAATAGAATCTAATTGTCCACAATGTGGTAAAAAAATGATTCTTGTCAATCATAAATTCAAACCCCCTAAAAAATCTGATGCAAAAAAATGGGAAATGGTAAAACTATTAGTTGAAAATGGTTTTAAGTTTCAAGCGGTTTACGAACAAATAGAAAAAGGTGTCTTTTTAAAAATAAATTATCCAAAGAATCTAAATAGTGCTAAGGAATTTATAAAAAAACAGAATCCCTAAGCCTTATTAAATACTCATTATGAATCAATTACAATTTAAAATAAAAATACTTCTCTTATTTGTTATTGCTCTCAATTTTACAAATATTATCTATTCTCAAATGTCCGAAAATAAAAAACACATCTTAATAGCAAAGGGAGCAGTTCTTACAAAATTATCAGATCAATACAGCTTTACAGAAGGACCTGTCGCAGATAAAAAAGGAAACATCTTTTTTACCGATCAGCCTAATAATAAAATCCTGAAGTGGTCAGTTAATGGCGAACTTTCTGTTTACATGGAAAATGCCGGAAGAGCAAACGGTTTGTATTTTGATCATGAAGGCAATCTGCTGGCTTGCGCCGATGAAAAAAATGAAATCTGGAAAATAGATCAAAACAAAAAAATTACGGTACTAGTAAATGACTTTGAAGGAAAAAGGCTCAACGGCCCCAATGATCTTTGGGTTGATCCAAAAGGTGGTATTTATTTTACAGATCCTTTTTACCAAAGAGACTACTGGGCTCATACTTCCAAAGAAATAGAAAAAGAATCTGTGTATTATTTATCTCCTGATAAATCTAAAATTACTAATGTTGCCAATGACCTGATAAAGCCCAATGGCATTATTGGAACTTCGGATGGTAAAATGTTATTCGTTGCTGATATCGAAGCAAACAAAACCTACTCATATATAATCAACAATGATGGTTCATTAGGAGAAAAAACACTTTTTACTGAATCAGGTTCTGATGGAATAACGATCGACGAGACCGGAAATATCTATTTAACTGGAAAAGGTGTTTCCATATTTAATCCAAGCGGAGAAAAAATAGCACATATTGATGTTCCCGAACCCTGGACAGCCAATTTGTGTTTTGGAGGAAAAAAATTTAAAACCTTATTTATTACTGCCGGTAAAAGTGTTTATACGTTAGAAATGAATATCTGTGGAATCAAATAATTTACGAGTAGTTGTAAATCATGACATTCCTTTCTAAAGCAACTTCAGGAAATTTCTCTAACTTCTAATTTCCAAATTAATTTGGGCGTGCCCACATTTAGAAAAGGCGCACTCAGCATTGCGCTTATTATGCGCCTTTACTAAATGCGGTCGGGCTATCCGCACTACTTCGGTAGTTACTGCTATCCCTCACACAAAAAAATACAATCAAAAAATCATATCAAAATTTGCGTAGTTAAATAACTACACATATATTTGTAGCCAAATGACTTCACAATGAATTTAAGACGAGACGTATTTCAGGCGATTGCCGACCCAACAAGAAGATCAATCCTGTTGCTGCTCACTACACAATCGATGACAGCGGGAGCTATAGCTTCTAACTTTGACACTGCAAGACCCACAGTTTCAAAACATTTGCAAATCCTGACTGAATGTGAATTACTCAGACAAGAGCAGCAAGGCCGTGAAATTTATTATCATTTTAACCCAAATAAAATGAAAGAAATAGCCGAATTTATTGAACCCTTCCGCAAAATGTGGGATACGAAGTTTAATAAACTCGAAGAAATCATGAAAAATTATAAAAAAGAATAACATGGAAGAAAAAACAAAAGTACATGCCGAAGATGGCAAACAGGAATTAACCATAACCCGAGAATTCGACCTTCCTGTAGAATTGGTATTCAAAGCCTATTCAGAAGCGGAACTTTTTGAACAATGGATGGGAACAAAAGTGCTGAAACTTGAAAGTAAAAAACACGGCAGTTATGCATTTGAAACATCCTACGAAGGAAATGTGGTATTTAAAGCAAACGGAGTAATTCATGAGTTTGTTATAAACGAAAAAATTACAAGAACATTTGAAATGGAAAACACACCATTTCCGGTGCAGCTAGAATACCTGGAATTTGAAAAACTGAATGACACTACCAGCAAACTTACCATGCAATTGGTATTTAAATCCATCGAATTTAGAGACCAACTGCTTAAAATGCCATTCGCCCAAGGCATCAATATGGCCCATAACCGACTTCAGGAAATTGCATCATCACTAAAATAATAAACCATGACAAAAAGAAACAAAATTATTTATTGGATTGCTACCGTTTGGCTGGCATTAGGAATGGTTTCAACCGGTATCGTACAGGTTATTAAGTTAAAAGAAGAAGTAGATAAAACGAGTTTACATCTAGGATACCCCGCTTACTTTTTGACTATTATTGGTATCTGGAAATTATTAGGCGTTGTTGCAATTCTTCTTCCAAAATTAGGCTTGTTAAAAGAATGGGCTTATGCCGGATTTTTCTTTTTAATGACCGGGGCGATTTTCTCGCATTTCGCGGTTGGTGATGGAGCTTTGGAATATTTTGGCCCCACATTACTTTTAGTACTTACTTTTTTATCCTGGTATTTCAGACCTGTTGATAAAAGAGTCAGTTAGATTCTGATTTTAAACAATATTATTCACACATTTTATCAAAATAAATTAATGGCTCTCAAATAAAATTTCTCTTAATAATTGTAAGAAAAAAATAAATATATTTGAGAAGAATATATAAAAGAAACCTTCTTGTTTACATCCAATTTTGGGTAGAATGATGAAGGTTTGTTTCCTCATGTATACAAATTAGATGATGTTGCTAAAAAAAGCCTTAATAAAAAACTCCAATGATTGAAAAAGATTCTTATAGTGGACTTTCATGGATTACAGATGAAATGAAAGATGAAATTCGTAAACGTGATAAAATTGTAAACGAAGAAAATATGGAAGTTCTATTTTTATTAGGTGATAATTCTTATTTTTCCATAGCACTACATCAAATACTTGTAAATCGATTCGATAAAAACCCAAATTCACTAAACCCCATACAACTTAATCTATTTCTATGTATGCATCTTGAAAATGCAGGTCAGGCGGATAGTATACTAAGTTTTTTACAGGAATGGTTTCCAGAACAGAAAGAACAAATAATTAAATCATTAAATGAAATTGGAGCGACAAAGTCTTCAGAAATTATAAAACAAGCAGTTGAATTACTTCCGAAAAATGGAAGCTGTTTTTTTGAAAATTCTGACGAAAATTCTGAAATATTAATGAGTAAACTTGATCGTGATTTTTCAAATTACCCAGATGGTTCAATGATAGATTTATATCGGAAATATACAGAAAAACATAGAAATAAAATTTAAAAAAAGACAAAATCCTTCCTTCCCTATTTCATTTAAAAACTTAGCAAAGAGCAATAACATCAGGCAAAATATTAATACCACAACACATGAAAATGTACATCATCATAAAAAACAATATTCCGGACAAATTAGTTCCGGTAATAGCAGCACATGCTTCATTGGCTTGTTACAAAAAATATGAATCCAATGAAGATATGATAAAATGGATTAATGGAATATTTAAAAAAGTGGTTTGTGTAGCCAATGAAATTGAATTTGAAAGAATTAAAAATGAAACTGATTTTGTGCTACTAACAGAATCTTCTCTTGACAACAGAGAGGTTTGTTTGGCATTTTGCCCAAGAGAGGAATATTCAAAAATATTTAAGTTTCTAAAAATGTGGACACCCCAAAATATCTAAAATGGAAAATAAGATTTATAATTGGTTTGTTAAAAATGGAAACATTCTGATTCAAAAAAACGAAGATTATATTTCTTTACAAGTTAGCTACGAAAGAGATTTCTGTTTATTAACACAATCCGATGCTGATGAAGTTATAGAAATATTAATCAGCCTCTCGAGACAAATTTGGGAAAACCCAAATTACGAAAGAAAGCCATATTCAGGTCAACTTTTTAAAGAACTTGAAAACAAATATTATTGGGAAATAGATACATCAGAACTTTTTATACAATATAACGATACTGAAAATGCAATAGAAATTAAATGTAATGGAAATAGTACGCTCAATTTAGAGATAAACTATGTAGTAGAGATAATACAAATTTTAGAACACTTAAATAAATAGTCGTAACTTTAGCTATTAGACTTAAGAATCAACAGTATACGACACAGTAATGAAGATCCCTACTATACACGGATATATTGACAGAAGAATTTTAATCAACTTTACTGCTGATCCAAAATCCGTAGAAAAAATTGTTCCGTTTCCTTTTAGACCTAAAATTTATAAAAATAAAGCGATCGTTGGAATCTGCCTAATCAGATTAAAAAGCATAAAACCAAAAGGACTGCCCGACTTCATTGGAGTAAACTCTGAAAATGGTGCTCACAGAATTGCGGTAGAATGGGATGAGAATGGTGAAACAAAATCCGGAGTTTATATTCCCCGCAGGGATACTTCATTAAGATTAAATACATTGGTTGGTGGAAGAATATTTCCCGGCAAACATTATCATGCCAAATTCAATGTAGAAGAAAATAATGGAAATTATCATATTGCTTTTAAAAGTTCAGATAACACCGAAATAATAATTGACGCTACTGAAACAAAGCTGTTTACCGACCAATCCATTTTTGAAACATTAAAAAACGCTTCTGACTTTTTTGAAAATGGCGATCTTGGATATTCCCCAAACAAAGACAAATTTGACGGACTAAGACTAAAAGCATATAAATGGGAACTTAGACCTCTGGTCGTTGCAAAAGTAAAATCAAGCTTTTTTGAAAATGAAGAAATTTTCCCAAAAGGCTCAGTGACTTTTGACAATGCATTATTGATGACAAAAATTGAACATGAATGGAAAAGCGAAATGGACAAATAAAGCAATAGCTACTTTAGTTTAATATTGTTTTAATTGATGTTTTCGTTTTACAGACATAAAGTTTAAAAGTTCCAAAACAAGGCAAAAACAAAAAGTTCGTATATGATTCTTAAAAACCGAAAATTTAAAAATTATGAAGATGAAGAAACAAATATTATTTATACAAGGAGGAGGCGATAATGGCTATGAAACTGATAAACCATTAGTTGCATCATTACAAAAAGAAATTGGCAATGATTACAACATACAATATCCCGAATTAGAGTCTGATGAATCATTGCCTGATTTTGGATGGGTACAACAAATTCATAAAGAAGTTGGCGGAATGAAAAATGATTTTTTTCTTGTAGGTCATTCCCTTGGCGCTTCTATGATATTAAAATATCTTACGGAAGATAAAGCTGATAAAAATATCAAAGCGGTTTTTCTGGCTGCCACACCATTTTGGAATGGTAATGAAGATTGGAAACAAGGCTTAAAGCTAAAAGAAAATTTTGAAAAAAAATTACCAGATCACATCCCAATTTTCTTCTATAATACAAAAGACGATGAAGAGGTTCCTTTTGCTCATTTTATCGAATACAAACAAAAAATCACGAAAGCTATTTTTCGTGAGATAAAAAGCGGCGGACATCATTTTGATAACGATTTATCTGAAGTTTCAAAAGATATAATCTCTTTTCAATAATACTTTTATTACTTCAAATCCTTTTTAATCACCAAATATTTTAAATCGGTCTTGCCAACGTTGCTAATGCCGTGCTCTGCATTTGGCGGGCAATAAAAACTGGTATTGGGTCCGGCTGTTACGGTTTTTCCGTCAAGAAAGAATTGGGCAGTGCCTTCCAGGATATAGAAGAATTCTTCTTCGGGATGATGATGCGGAGCGTGAGTTGATTTTCCGGGTTCGACAATACTCATTTTGAGTGTATTTTCCTGAGTGAAGTTTTTATCGGCAAACCAATATTGATACCCTACTTTGGTTTTGGTGGCTTTGTCTAACTCGAAATGATTGACACAATTTTCAATCGTATATTTTTGATCTGTTGAAGTTGTTTCCTTTTTTGCTTCCTGAGCATGAATTGATTGTGAAAATAAGGTAACAATTGCAATCTTTATAATTGATGCTGGTTTCATTTTATTTTTTCTGTAATAATACAAAAATGTTTTTGCAAAAATACTTAAGAAAGCTAAATTTCTAATCTAGCCCAGATGGAAACGGCATCCTTTTGTGGCGGGGTTCGCCATAAAAGATATAG
>Ga0247810_10001391_pt1 | contig 15398 bp, 6 predicted proteins | sample UWRJL119311C1_FD_179918 | JGI IMG/M metagenome (GOLD analysis project Ga0247810, IMG submission 179918) | Plant litter microbial communities from Arlington Agricultural Research Station in Wisconsin, United States - UWRJ-L119-311C-1 | ecosystem: Environmental > Terrestrial > Plant litter >...
AAATTGTATTCAGATAGAGAATCACTTTATAAATATTTATACGATCGTTTTGAGCCTTTCAAAAAATCATTCGTCAGAGAAATTACCGATGACGATTTGCAAAGATTGACTCAGATTCCGATGATTCGTATTACTCGTTTTGACTCTGATAAAGCCGATGATTTCATCGCTAAGTTAGAAGATGAAATGAAAGAAGTACAGCATCATTTAGAAAATCTAACCGATTTTGCAATTGCATACTTTACTAAGTTAAAAGAGAAATACGGAAAAGGCCGCGAACGCCAGACAGAACTTCGTGTTTTTGATAATGTCGAGGCTACAAAAGTGGTTTTGCGTAATACAAAACTATATGTAAACCGTGAAGAAGGTTTCGTTGGAACCAGCCTTAAAAAAGACGAATACGTAGGTGATTGTTCCGATATTGATGATGTTATTGTGTTTTTAAGAGATGGAACATTGATGGTAACAAAAGTTGATGCCAAAACTTTTATCGGGAAAGATATTATTCATATTGCTGTTTTTGATAAAAGTGATAAACGTACGATTTATAATATGATGTATCGTGATGGTAAATCTGGTCCTTCGTATATAAAACGTTTCAATGTTTCGGGTGTAACGAGAGATAAAGCTTACGATTTAACAAATGGCACGAATGGTTCTCAGGTTGTTTATTTTTCACATAATCCGAATGGAGAGGCTGAGGTCGTAACAATTTTATTGCGTCAGGTGGGAACAATCAAAAAACTGAAATTCGATATTGATTTTGCTAAGCTTGCCATTAAAGGCAGGGCTTCAAAAGGAAATTTGGTAACAAAATATCCAATCAAGAAAATCGAGCTAAAAGAAAAAGGAATTTCGACTTTATTGCCAAGAAAAGTTTGGTTTGATGATACCGTTAAACGTTTAAATGTTGATGCCAGAGGTGAATTGTTAGGCGAGTTTAAACCAAGTGATAAAATCTTAGTAATTAGTCAGACAGGTAAATTAAAAGTTATTATTCCGGAACTGTCAACTCATTTTGAAGAAGATATGATTGTGTTGGAAAAATTTAATCCTAAAAAACCAATTTCGGCTATTTATTACGATGGAGAAAAAGAACGTTATTATCTGAAACGTTTCCTTGTAGAAAATGAAGGAAAAGAAGAAAGCTTTATTACAGATCATCCAAATTCGCAATTAGAAATTGTATCAACAGATTATCGTCCGGTAGCACAATTAATTTTTGCAAAAGTAAAAGGAGTTCAGAAAGAAGACTTACATATAGATGTCGAAGATTTTATTGCCGTAAAAGGGTTTAAAGCTTTAGGAAATCAATTGACAACAGATAAGTTAAAACAAGTCAATTTGCTGGATCCATTACCTTATGAAGAACCCGTTGAAGAAGTTCCTGAAAAACCGGAATTATCAGAAGGTGATTCAGTTGAAACTGAATTGGATGATGATGGCCAGATAGGGTTGGTTTTAGAATAATATGCAAAACAAAAAACGCTAAGATTTATCTTAGCGTTTTTTTTTATAATACATTTTCAGTTTCTTCATTTCCAATATATATTGGCATCTCTTAGATGAATACGGAAATGTTGTATGGTTGCAATTTGTTGAATTTTAGTGTTTTGCTTGATGGTTAAGTGCTTATAAATGTCTTATTATTGTGCTTTTATAACTTCTGGTGGCGGTTTTAGGTTTTAACTTAATTTAAGTTTGCACTTAATTTTAAAATCAAAACCATGAAAAAATTACTTTACCTATTTACCGCTAGTTTGATGGTATTTACCTCTTGTTCAAATGATGATAATGATTCATCTGATCCTGCTTCTTCAATTTTAGTTAAAAAAATAACTGAGTATGAAAATAGTTTGCCTGTTTTTAGAGATGTTCTGTATAATGGAAATAAAATTGTAGGTATAACAGAAACTGATGGTTCTCAAACAAAATTTACTTACAATGGAAATCAAATAGTAAAAATCGAAGAATTTGACGAGGATGGATTGTCAGAGGGGCCTATTGAGTATGGCTATACCAATGGACTAATGACAAGCTATGTTGAAAAATACGATGATCTTTATAATCATAAAACTAAATATATTCATAATAATGACGGAACAGTTTCTTATGAACAATTTAAGGTCAATATTTCTACAGGAGTTGAAGAAAAAGATGGACAAACTGGAAAATTAACATTCAAAGATGGCAATTTGATAAAAGCGGAAAGATCATATGGTAAATCTAATTCTGTGGAAATATATGAGTACGACACTAAAAATAGTCCTTTTAAAAATGTTGTAGGTTGGAATTTAATATTAGATGATGAGCCAACAACGAATAATGTAATTAAAAGAACGTACACTTCAGGATCAGATGCTAACCCTCATACTTCTGAAACAATCTATAGTTATAAATATGATGCAAACAATTATCCAACTGAAAGAGTAGCAACTTTTCTATATGATAGTTCATCTGAAACTGAAACTACACTTTACGGTTATTAAAAAATTCTTAATTAAAAAAATAAATGCTCCATTTCAATGGGGTATTTTTTTTTTAATATTATAACAATTGCAAAATGGCTAAAAAATTACTCTTTTTTTTATTCTTACTATTTATAACGTTATCCTATTCTCAGGGTAAACACCCGACTGTCATGGTCAATGCCCGAGCTCAAAAAGATAAAATTTTGATACGTTGGGCAGTTAATTCTCCAATAGAATGGCAAAAAGCGAACAAAAAAGGATTTGTAATTACCAGAACTACTGTCTTACGGGATGGTAATATTTTATCAAAACCAGAAAAAGCTCTTCTAACTCCAAAGCCTCTAATGCCTGAACCTCTTGATTCATGGATTGATTTAGTACAAAGAGATAATAATGCAGCCATTATAGCACAATCTATTTATGGTGAAAGTTTTGAGGTAACCGGTGCCAAAGAAGGAGAATTGTCTAAAATTGTAAATATGGCGGACGAACTCGATCAGCGCTATACTTTTGCATTGTACGCAGCCGATATGAGTTTTGAAAGTGCCGTAAAAGCTGGTTGGGGATTTGTGGATACGAATGTAAAGAAAAATGAAGTTTATGCCTATCAGATAAGTGTTTTTGAAAGCCCAAAAGTAAAAGAATCTTCCTATATGATTGGTTTGAAAGATTACAGCATTTTACCGGCACCAACAGATTTTATTGCAATTCCAGATGATAAAAAAGTACTGCTTTCCTGGGATTATGAAACCTTCAAAAGAATTTATACTTCTTTTATGGTCGAGAAATCTTCTGATGGAATCAATTATGCCCCAATCTCAAATACAGCATTGGTCAACTTAAACGATAAAGAAGATCATCCATCAAAAACAATGTATTATGTTGACACACTTAGTGTCAACGATAAAATGTATCACTATAGATTATATGGTATCACTTCCTTCGGAGAAAAAGGAGAATTGACAAAGCCTATTACTGCAACAGGAATTGATGCTATAGTTACTCCGGCCAGATTGATAGATTATAATATTGTCAACTCAAACGAGGTTAACCTGGAATGGGAATTTCCTGCAGCATCAGAAGGATTTATTCAGGGATATGAAATTAACTTGGCAGATAATGATAAGGGACCTTATAAAGTAGTTTCTAAAATGATACCGCCATCTCAGAGAAAACTAAATTATAAAGAAAATTTATTTCCATCTAATTACTTTACTATCTCAGTTGTAGGTAAAAACAACCAGCGATTGATATCTCAGAGTATGCTTGTTCAGCCGGTAGATTCTATACCGCCCGCAAAACCAATTGGTTTAGAAGGAGTAATTGATAGCCTTGGAGTGGTAAGGTTGAAATGGAAACCAAATCAGGAAAAAGATTTAAGAGGATATCGAATTTTGAAAGCCAATACCGTAGGTGGAGAATTCGTGGATATTTATCATAAATCGTATGAAGGTAATACTTATAAAGACAGCGTGAGTCTGAAAATGACAAACAGTAAAGTATATTATAGAATTGCTGCCGAGGATATGCGTTTTAATATTTCGGAGCCATCTGATATTTTGATTTTAGAGAAGCCGGATAAAATTCCGCCGGCCGCGCCAATTTTCAAAGATTATGATAATAAAGATGGTAAAGTACATCTTAAATGGATACGAAGTTATAGCGAAGATGTAGTAGGATATAGCCTAAGAAGGAGAGAAAAAGGACAAGAAAAGTGGTTGGAGATCAAACAAATTAACGACACTATTCAGGAATTTACAGATGAAAGAGTAGAGAACAAAAAGACATATCAATATGCTATTTTGGCTAAAGATAAAAGTAATAACTGGTCATCGTTAGATCATTCTACGATTACAGTACAGGTTTTAGATTTTGCACCAATTAAAATAATTTCATTTTTACAAGGATTGCCAGATAGAGAAAATAAAAAAATCATCCTGAATTGGGATTATAATAAAAGTAAAGATAAAGTAACAAGTTTAAGTATCTATAAGAATACAAAAGGAAATCCGCCAATATTATGGAAAGAACTTAATGGCGATATTTTTACTCTTGAAGATAAAAATCTAAAAATAAACGTGGAATACGAATATCATTTAATTCCTGGCCTAGAGAGCAATAGCCCTGCAAAAGAAGAAGTTTTAACTGTTGTTTATTAAGCTTATGAAGAAGATTTACTTGTTGATATTTTTATTGGTTTCTGGATTTGGATTTACTCAGGTAAATTTAAAGGGAAACGCCACTTATGCATTAAAAATTAGTGGTGAAGTCGGAGCTGATGGAAGTTCGTGCGGAGAAGGTATAACAAGAGGATTACAATGGGTAGCCTCAAAAGACATAAATAATAATTTTAAAACTATTGTTCAAGGAACTGCATCCTATCCAAATAACGGACATGGATTAACAGAACAATCATTTGATTCAAGTATTCTATATTTTAATGAAGATGAAAAAATCACTGAATTATTTATTAGAACTACTAAACGGGATAGAGGGACGTGGGGATGTGAAAGTGTTCAGTATGCCAACGCTTCTATTTTGGTTACGACAGATTATTTTTATAAATACATAGATTTCTCTTCATTAAAACTTAATCAATCAGGTAATATTACAATTGATGTGCATCCAGTTATTGATTTAAGAAATCCGGATTCTAATAACAATATTATAGGAACTGAAAGTTCAATTGTTATCCCAGAAATTCTGGGTATTGATAATAAGTATTTTAATTGGATGTATCATATTGATGGGGAACAAGAACGTATTAAATCAGGACTGTCATGGAGATGGGTTGATATTTGGAGAAGTTTACCTGTTGCATATCAAGGAATAAATTCCTTAGACATAAAATGTGGAGATTTTTTACCATTGGAAGCATTAGGAAAAAAGATTTGGCTGAGAGCCAATACTAATGGATCTAGGGTTGAATTGCTTTATGCTAAATCAGCACCACATATTGATATGGTAATCCCTGTTCAAACAAAATGTTTTGATACAAATGATGGACGAGCTGTAATAAAGTTTAATTCTAAATTAGCAGCAGGAGAAACATTGACATGTTCAGTTTCTGAATTAGATGATGCAGGAAATATTAAAGAAGTAGTTTATTCTACTCAAGATGGGGAAACTATTTTAATAGAAGATGATTTAACATATGAAGTTCCTTATAATTTTCAAAAGGGGAAGTATAGGATAAAGTTATTGGGCTGGTATAAAGAGCCAAATAAAACCGGAGCAAATACCTATGTAATGGATCCGGAACATCAGGCAGATTTTATAATAACTTCTCCACAACCGGTAGATTTTAGTTTGCAAAGTATTGATGCGAAGTGTAATAGTGGGCAAGACGGCACAATTACCATCAAGCCAACCGGAGGAACCCGGACTTCATTGGGCAATGAATATTACTCATTAGATAATGGAGCAAGCTGGATTCCATTCCCAAATAATGCTCCGTATACAGTGAGAGGTTTGGCACCTGGAACTTATAGAGTAAAAGTAAAAGACATGAATGGCTGTATTGCCAAAACTCAAACTTTAGTAAATGGCGAAATTCAACTTGGTGAAGAAAAAATTATAGAAACCACCATATCAGAACCTTTAACGCCGCTTGCATTAAATTATACTTACACACAAAATCCAACTTTTTACGGAGCTGCAAACGGAAAAATTGTTGCTGCAATAACAGGTGGAACTATAAATGAAGATAAATCATATGATTATGAATGGAAGAATGCCAGCGGAGTAATTTTACCAGCAATAGCCCAGTATAATACTGCTGATAAAACCTATAATATTACATTAGATAATGTTTCGGCAGGAGAATACAAACTAACTGTAAAAGACAAAAATTACAATACTGCTACCAATAAAGAAGGCTGTTCTATTATCGAATCATCACAAATAGTAACTCAGCCAGAAAAAATTGTAATAGCATTAGTAGAAACACAATCTATTTCTTGTAATACAGAGAATCTGGAGACTGCTGCCAATAAATTCTCAGATGGTATTTTAAAAGCTGATGTTGAAGGAGGTATTCAGCCTTATCAATATGTTTGGTCAAAGTTTAATACAACCACAAATGTCTGGGATATACTGGAAGATGAAACATATAATATATTACAAAATCTTTCTAAAGGTAATTATGCTGTAAATATTATAGATGCTAATGGAATAGTACAGGGAACTTATAATAGTACTGATTTAGTAACAGCAACTCCAACAACAAAAGAAATTTCAGAACCTGCTAAACTTGAATTATCATTTAATTCCGGAAATGTTTCTTGTAATGCAGGTAATAATGGCTGGGCTGCAGTGACTGTAACGGGAGGAGCTGGATCTTATAAATATACATGGTACAATACAGGCAGCGGAATTATAGATGAAAATAAAATATCCAGCTTAATTGCAGGAACTTATACTGTTGAAATTACCGATAAAAATGGATGTTTTACAAAAGGAAATGTTGTGATTACGGAACCACAATCTCCTGTGGCAATTGAATATGAAGAGATTTTTACACCTACTTTCTCAGGCGCTACAAACGGAAAAATTACAGCTAAAATAACAGGCGGAACACCAAACGACGACCAAACATATAATTATGAATGGAAAAATTCAAAAGGTGAGTTGCAAACCCCAACTGCTGAATTAAAAGACGGAAAATATACTATTACAATAGAAGGACTTACTGCAGATGATTATTTTTTAACTATTAAAGATAAAAATTATAATGAAGGAAATAATCAGACCATTAATTGCTCAGTAATAGAGTCAAAAGTAACATTGAATGAGCCTGATCCTCTAAAAGTTGTTTTTGAAATCGTCCGTAGTATTTCATGTAATACAAGTAATGAGTTCGGAAATGATACAGATACAACTCCACAAGATGGCCAGCGTGATGAGTCGCAGGATGGTATTTTAGTTGCTCATGTTACTGGTGGGACTCCGCTGGCCGTTTCTGTAAATAACGGATTACCGTATTATTTTTATTGGAAAAAGCAGGAAACAGATGGTTCATGGACAGCATTAACTGGTATTAAAGGAGAAACAGCCTCAAGCCTTTCACATGGAAATTATGCCTTAAATGTAAAAGACAGAAACGGAATCATGTTAGGAACTTATGTTAATAATCTACTTATACAAGAAGTCGATGTAACCCAATTGATGCAGGAACCTCCAAAATTATCAGTAACCATTACAAATGGAAATGTTTTTTGTAATGGAGGAAATGATGGCTGGGCGACTGCAAATGTAATAGGCGGAACGCCTCCGTATGATTATAAATGGTCTAATGAGGTAGAAACTGATAAAAATACGATTTTGAAAGCAGGTGAGTATTGGGTGTTCGTTACAGATGCCAAAGGATGTACAGCACAAGCCGATGTTACAATTACAGAACCAGCAACACCAATTGCTATAAAATATACTGAAATTCTTAATCCAAGTTTTTACAAGGCGACAAATGGGAAAATTGTAGTAGAGGTTACTGGCGGTACTATTTTCCCTGACAATACCTATTGGTTTGAGTGGAAAAACAGCAAAGGAATAGTGCAGACTACAACAGCGGTTAATTTTAGTGATGGTATTTACACAATTACTTTAAATGGACTTGGGGAGGAAACCTACAGCTTAAATGTTCGTGATGCCAATTACAATGCAGCTACAAATAAATCAAGTTGTACTGTGGCAAATTCTATCATAACATTAGATGACCCGGATCCGCTTGAAGTTAATTTTGAGGTAGTTCGTACCATTTCTTGCAACGTGAATAATGAATTTGGAAATGAGACAGATATTAATCCGCAAGACAATCAACGAGACGAGTCTCAGGATGGAATTTTAAAAGCTCATGTTACGGGAGGAATTCAGCTGCAGGCAGATCAAAATAACGGCTTACCTTATTTCTACACTTGGAAAAAACAACAAAAAGATGGTTCATGGAGCATCTGGAACAATCATGATGAAACAGCAGAAAATTTATCAGACGGAACTTATGCTTTAAATGTTGAAGACGCCAATGGAATAAAATTGGGTACTTATGTAAATAATGTTTTAGTAAAAGAAACAGATGTGACACAGTTTATGCCACAACCTGCTAAACTGAATCTGACTTTTACAAAACTAAATGCGAGCTGTAATAGTGGAGATGACGGTTGGGCAGAAGCTCATGTAACAGGTGGGACTGCACCATATATGTATGATTGGACAAACGGCGACTCAACAGCGAAAATTGAAAATATTACAACAAACAATTATTTTGTTATGATAACTGATGCAAAAGGCTGTACAGTTCAAGGAAGTATTTTTGTTGGAGATCCTAAGGGAATATTTACTACTGAAACGATCAAAAATCCTACCTGTTATGGAGGTAATGATGGATCAATACAACTAAATGTCACAGGTGGAAATTTACCATATACCTATTTATGGAATACAGGAGCAACTACTAAAGATTTAGATAATCTTACAGCAGGAAATTACGACGTAACTATTACTTGTACAGATTGCTGCGTGTATAAAAAGAAATTTATTTTAAAAGATCCAAATCCGATTGTGATTGATTTAGGAAAAGACAGAACCTTGTGTAATGATCAGGTTTTAGATTTAGATGCTACAATTGCAGATACAGATGCTAAATATAATTGGACTTCTACAAACGGATTTACCTCAAACCAGGCAAAAGTAAGTTTGACGAAAGCCGGAACTTATCATGTAAAAGTAACTTCAGCTTTAGGTTGCATTGGAGAAGATGAAATCGTGATAAAAACAAATAAGGCTATTATTAGTTCAGAGTTTCTTTTAAGTTCTCAGGCCTATTTAGACGAAGAAGTGATCTTAGTTAATACCAGTGATCCATTTGGAGAAATTACCCAATGGAATATTCCTAACGGAGTAAAAATTGTAGAGGAAAAAGAAAAATATATTACGCTCAAATTTGATGAAATAGGTACTTACACTATAGGTTTACAACAAACACAAGGAGAATGTTTTGCTGAGTACAATAAAAACATAACCGTAGAAAAACGAAGCACATTACCAAATCCGGGAAGTGCTCCAAAGTTTATTATAGACTTTATTGTAACACCAAACCCAAGCAACGGAAACTTCAAAGCCATTATTAATCTAGAAAATAACAGCGCCGTCAATTTAAGACTGTTTTCTACAACCGGAGAGTTTACTACACAGAAAAAAGATTCAGGCAGGAAAAACTACGAAGTAGATTTTAATACTTCATTACAATCCGGAATGTACATTTTGGTATTGGAAACGGAACAGCAAACAATGGTTAAAAAAATTATCATCTATTAAAAATGAAGAACTTTTTCAAAAACATAATATTATTCATTCTGTTCCCCCTTTTGGGGCTAGGGGGATTTGGGTCAGGGGCTTATGCCCAATTATTTCCTGTTCAGTTAACGCCTGTATTTAAAAGTCCGTACAGTGTCAAAATATCCGACTACGCGACTAGCATGGATACCAAGTTCCAATTGCTTATTAATCCTACGGATGTTACGATATCGCAAAGACAAGTACGCCTAAAATTGTACATACAAGGCAATGGAGTTAACATAAGAAGCAGTGATTATATAACAGGACAAAGGCCTATTTTTATCAATGGAGGTGAATTTCAAACTTTGACCAATACTGATATCTCAGCATTATTCAGGTTAGAAAATCTGCAGGGAATAACCCCTGCCCAGTATGCAAATCCGCTGCCAGACGGGATGTATGATTTTTGTTTTGAAATGTATGACTACATCACCAATCAAAAAATATCCCAAAAAAGCTGTACCAGTATTTATCTGATATTAAATGATCCGCCGTTATTAAACACACCGCAAAAAAACGAACAAATAGCAGCGAGTGATTTTTCGAATATTATGTTTACCTGGACACCACGCCAGATGAATGCAACTAACGTTTCGTATAAGTTCGAATTAAAGCAACTCATTGACCCAACATTAGACCCGCAGTTTGCGTTTCAAATGGCACCGCTTCTATATGAGGAAACAGCTTTCAGTACTGCTATGCTGTATAATTTAAGTATGCCCATACTGACTCCTGGTATGCGTTATGCATGGCGTGTAAGGGCAATATCAACAACCGGGCTTTCAGAAAACGCAATATTTAAAAACGATGGTTACAGCGAAATATATTCGTTTAAGTATACTGCTTCCTGTGCTTCGCCAACCTTTTTGTTAAGTGAGGCCCAAGGACCAACGAGCGTTAAAATAACCTGGCAGGGAATTCCTGAGCATACCAAATATCAGCTTCAATATAAAAAGCAGGATGTAAGAAATGCACAATGGTTCTCGACAAATAGTTTAAACACCCAAAGTTTAATTACCAATTTAGAGCCGGGAGTAACCTATCAGTTCAGGGTTGGTTCGAGTTGTGATCCTGCAACCGAAGGTATTCAGTCGTTTACATATTCTGCGATCAGTAACTTTACAACGCCAACACAAACTAATGGAGTTCCGGCTTACAATTGCGGTATTATCCCTAAAATCAATATACAAAATCAAAAAACACTTACCAATTTAATTCAGAGTGAAACTTTCACGGCAGGCGATTTTCCTGTAACAGTTTTAGAATTAAAAGGAGAAAATAGTCCTTATTCTGGCAAAGGATATATTATTGTGCCTTATCTGGCAGATACCAAAATTGCAGTTGAATTTAGCAACATTACAATCAATACAGATTATCAATTGATTAGTGGTGTTGTTGAGACTAGTTACAATCCCGATTGGAAAAACGTTGTCAATGTAGAAGATTTTACAGGCGAAGGAGCAAGTGGGAAAATAAAAGAAGAAGTTCCGTTTGAGATTGATAAAATTGTTGTCGATGCCAACGGTAATCTCGTAGTAAATGGTAAAAATGGAGAACAAATAACCATACCAGGAGGGAAAGATACCATAATTATAGACGGTACGGGAAAAATTTATACCGTAGACAAGGATGGAAATGGCAGCAATGAAGGAGCTGAACCTGCAGTTGGCGGAAAATCAACCGCAGCAAATACAGATGGTGTAGATAAAAATGGTCAGGTAACTGAGTTTACAGCAAAAGGAATCAGTATTGTTTTTTCGAACAATGAAGATACAAAAAATGGAGCTAAAAGTAAATATGCTTTTGATGCAGCACCCAATGACAAGTCTTCTGCTCTAGATAAGTTATACAAAAAAGCAGGTAATGTTGCTTTGCCCTATAAGGCAGTTGTAAACGGAAATTTGGATACTGTTTTAGCAACAATTAGTCTTGCCGATACTGCTATAAAACTAGACAGTATCGTTTTTAAAACAGAAAGCGGTGCTAAAATTGATTTTGTTAGGAATGGCAAAATTTTCACTTTAACTGTAAAAGGAAGACTGACTTACGCCGAAGAACAAATCTTAGCCACTATAAAACAAGGGGATAAATGGAAGGTTATTGGAGCATTTATTTTGGTTCATATTTCACCAAAGGAAGTAAATGTGGCTTTAGTGCCTACTTATGAAATTTTGCAAAGTAAGCTCGATGCGATTATCTCGAATACTCAGGCAATTTATAATAAGGTAGGGGTAAAAATTAATTTTACTAAGGAAAACAGATTAAAAATCGATAGTGTAGTTCCGGATACTGTAGATAAAATCCAGACTCAAAAAAATACACTTACCTCGACCTATAGTTCAGAACAGCAAGCAATAAATAATCTCTACCATGGCCCAGCTAATAGTTATGTTTTATTTATAACTGACAAAGCTTCCAGTGCTAATATTCAGGGTTATATGCGACTCAACGGACAGTTTGGGTACGTGTTTAATTCAGCAAATGAAAAAACACCCGCGCATGAGTTAGGTCACGGAATCTTCAAATTAGAACATCCTTCTGAGCAGTATAAAACTTCAGAATCAAGTACAGATTTCTTAATGGACAATAGTTCAGGAACAGTCTTAAACCATCTGGATTGGAAACAAATTAATGATCCTGCCTTTAAGTTGTACGCATTTCAGAGCCAGGCAAGTGGGCAGAAAGTCGATAAGGATTTTGTTCTTAAGGACGAGGGGTATTTCTTGACACCGTCGAATAAATTAATCAAACTACCAAAAGGAACGCAAATTATATTTACTTGTGATCAGCCGCAACGTTATCGAAATGGAGCATTATTTTCTTTTAAAACTCCCGATGGATTTCATTGGTATGATACCTCAAATTTTGCTTTAAATCAAAAATATTTTAATGGTTATTTCAAAGCTTTAAACAAATCATGGGTTAAGGATAAAGGACAACTAATTTCTTATTCAGATGCTGGATTTAAATATAGTGGAGCAGGAAAATATGCCGTTTATATAATCAGTTTGATTCCCATAGATACTGAAAAAAGTGAATATCGAATTCTAAAACAAGATATACAACTTAGCACTAAGAATATAAGTGTTAATAATAATTTTTCTGGTCAAATTGAAGATTTAGTATATAAGAGCAGTGATGGGTTGGTTGAAACTATAACGACTACAGGATGCGATGTGAAGCCTGAAGAAGAAATAGGAAACTATATAACAGCAATAGAGTCCAAAAGTAAGAAAGCAGTTTTAAAAATTTATCAAAATGCTATAACAGGTAAATATACGGTCGAAGCTGAACTTAAAGGAGAAGGCAATGTAAAAACAAAAAGCCAGAAAGCCGCTATTGAGAAACAGATAAGTGATTTAGCAACTGAAAAAATTAATGAGCTAGGCGGTTTAAACAAAGATAAAAGCAAACCATTTTTTGAAACCACAGATGATGGCGGAGGTTTTTATGTAAAAGAAATGAACGGCCAGGAATGGATGGGTACCATTTGTGATTTAGGCTCTAATGTTTGGGAAAGCGCTGCCTTGCCAGAAAATTACTGGAATCAGGATAATGAAGGATTTAAAAATTCAACCATTCATCTGCCTCCAACTTTAACCGGTGTTTCAGACGGAGCAATTGGGATAGTGTCAGATTATCCGCAATTGATTAAATTAGCATACGATGTAGGCACAAAAGAAGAGGTAAGAACAGGCATTTGGACAGCAGTTAAAAACATTACACCAAGTTCTGTCTATTTGATGGCAGAAGATGCTGTTAAGGATAAAATTAGCAAATACAACTTTACTGATAAAGCTTATTTAGGTCATCATGAAATAGCCAAAGATGGCGTAGCTGTTGTGAGTATGGTGATGGCTGGTAGCTTTATTACTAAAGGAGATGATGCTCTGGAAAAGGGAACCAAGGAAGTCGGAGAAAAAATTGAAAAAGAAGCAGCAGAAGGGTTAAGAAAAGTATTTGTTAAAAATCTAGACGAAACACTTAATAAGTTAAAACAAAAAGCAAAATATGTACTTGAAGATACTGGAGAATACAGTAAAGTAGGGGGGCATCATCCATTAGCGAAAAAGGCTTTTGAAAATGCAACGGAATATGATTATAAAAAAGCTTTTAGTGTAAAGCCATCAGCTTTAGAAAGTGTTTGGAAAACGGTAAATGATGGTATTCCACAAAATATTCATGCAAAAATAACAGGACAACAAAGCAGCTTATATACAGCTTGGAAAAAAGCTAATCCATTAAAGAAAATGGGAATAGAAGATATGGCAGATATAGAAATTAAAGCGATGAAGAATGTTGGTATTCCAGAAGATATAGCAACAGGTTGGGTCGTTAAATCTCTTGAAGAAATAAAAATTAATGGAGTTACAGAAATAAAAAATATACCTTGGAATGGAGTAAACTAAAAAATAATATACAATGAAAAATAATCAGGAAATTTTAGATGAATTTGGAAAAATTTTAATTAATCAAGTATTTGATAATCAATATAGGTTTATCAAAAACTCTATAGAAGACTTATCAAAAACAGAAGATTATAAAAATTTATTTAGTGAAATGTCTGTTATTCAAAAAAATGAAATGGAAAATTATACTAAAGAGATTTTACAAGGGGCTTTATTTGATTTCCTAAATATTTTTGAAGAAAAAGAGAATTTTAAAATTATTTACGAAGAAGAGGATAAACAAGTAAACTTAATAGAAATAAGTGAGATGTTAAAATCTGAGCCTATTATAGAAAATGGTTGGATCGAAAGATTTAGTAGAGAAAAATAGATGTTAGAAGTGTTTTTTATGATTTTTTAAGTGATTTGAAATGAGTTTTCTGTTCTCTTAAAACAGAGTTGTTCTTTGAAATATAATTTAGATAATAAAGGATTTAAGGATTCAAATATTTACTAAATTTAAAAACAATTAGGAAATATGAACCAAAACGAAGCAACAGAAATAATAATAACGTATTTGAGTCCTATTTTTTTAGAACGAGGGTATAAATATAAAAAGAGTAGGTGGTTTGGTTTTGTAAAGCAATACGAAAATGGCTTTGAACATTTTATGTTGTCATTTGCAAATTACTGGCCAATACAACAACCAGAATTTTTAGTAAAAAAAAGATTTAATTCTGTTGAAGATATTTATGAGCAACTTGTAGACTTATTTGGTTTAAGCAGACCGGCTGATAGAGTTACAAATGATAATTTTTGGTTTAATTATGAAAGTCTGCACTTTGCTCATACTAACAGTTTTTTAAAAGGTGGAGAAACTGAGGAAGATATGTTAGTAGATGCAAAAAAAATAGAAGAATTTATGTTGGAAGTTGGTTTCCCGATGTTAGAGAAATATGATTTAAAAACCATAGATGGAGAAATTAATGGAGATGATTTTTGGGAAACGGATTGGCAAAATAAATTTAGCTTAGGGGGGGGTGATTATAAACGACTGATTATTGCCAAACTTTGTAATAACCCCGCTCCCGCACGAATCCTTTCGTGTGGCTGTTGAGCAATCAAGTTAAATGTAAAGAATAAAGGTAATTATGAGTAGAAATTACAAGTTTCACAATCCAGAAGGTTTATATTTTATCAGTTTTGC
>Ga0247810_10001397_pt1 | contig 15370 bp, 15 predicted proteins | sample UWRJL119311C1_FD_179918 | JGI IMG/M metagenome (GOLD analysis project Ga0247810, IMG submission 179918) | Plant litter microbial communities from Arlington Agricultural Research Station in Wisconsin, United States - UWRJ-L119-311C-1 | ecosystem: Environmental > Terrestrial > Plant litter >...
AGCGATCTTTTAAAAGTCCTAATTGCGCTTCAATACTCGCGTTTCCGGAACCTAAAATCAGAATATTGATGTTTTCGAAATTTTCTGATAAGGATATATCAGATGCCTGAGGTAATAAATCTCCGCCTTTTTCATCAAACAAACGACCTATAAAACTAAACAATGGTTTTTTCGGATCTAAATCAAACAGCTCACATAATTTTTCTTTATTTTTTTGTTTTCCGGTTTCAAAATCTTTAATAGAGTAATGAGCTGCAATCATTGCATCTTTTGCGGGATCCCAAACTTCAATATCAATACCGTTTAAAATTCCGATTGATTTATCCCGAACCGAATTAAACAATCCTTCCAATCCATTGGCAGAAAAATTAATTTCATCCAGATAACTTGGCGAAACCGTGGTAACGGCATGAGCACATTTTACTGCTACAGCCAAAGAATTGATGATATTGTCCCATTCCAGAAACCCAACATGTTTTAAATCAAATTGTGGAATATAATGTAATTTATCAAACCCAAACCAGCCCTGATACAAGCCATTATGAATGGTTATTGCGGTTCTTACCTGACTTAAAACTTCATATTTATAAGCGTATTTCAGCATAAACGGAATCAATCCGGTATGATGATCGTGGCAATTTATAACTTTTGGAACCGATTTACGAGCCAGAATCCAATCTAAAGTAGCGATTTGAAAAGCAATAAATCGTTCGATATCATCTTCGTAACCGTATACATTTGGGCGGTCAAATAATTCCTTAATTTCTATCAGATATAATTCATAACCCAGTTTATCATTTGCTTCTTTCAGAACACTGAATGGAAAATCAAAATTTCCTAATTTCACAGATCCCCAATGTACACACTCAAATTCATTTTCTCTTCTGAATTTGGTATCGTAACACGGAACAACAACTCTAACCTGATGCCCGGCTTTTTTTTGATATTTGGGTAATGCTCCAACAACATCTGCCAAACCGCCAACTTTTGCCATTGGATAACATTCTGCACTGATATGAAATATCTCCATTTTAAAAATTAATTTTTAAGGTAATTTGTAAATTAAATTATGCTGTAAACTTTTATTATTGTGGTACTTTTATGTTTTTAAATTTAGGAAAAAATATACAAAATAGCGACTCGAAATAAAATTTATTAATATGGCAAAAAAGGCTAATAATCCTACTCAATCTTTAAAAATTCCACAGTTTATACGTGTCACGAGTAAATTATGTGCTTTTATCTCTCCTAAACTTGCTGTAAAATATGCCGCCAGACTTTTTACAACACCTATAAAACATAAGGTTCCTAAAAGAGAATTGGAAATGGACTCTCAAAGTATCCAAAAGAGAATTCATATTCCGACAATTAATAAAAATATTGTGGTTTATGAATACGGCAAAAGTGATACGAAAATTTTGTTGGTTCACGGCTGGTCCGGACGAGGAACACAATTATTTAAAATTGCGGATGTTTTATTAGAAAACGGATATTCTGTTGTGAGTTTTGATGCTCCTGCACATGGAAAATCTGAAGGCAGTACAACGATTATGTCTGAATTTATCGAATCCATTTTAGAAATTGAAAAACAATACGGACCATTTGAAATTACAATAGGCCATTCGTTGGGAGGAATGTCTGTTTTGAATTCGATTAAAAATGGCTTGAAAGTAAAAAAGGCAGTTATTATTGGTAGTGGCGATATCGTACAGGATATTTTGGATGAATTTATTTTTAAATTAGGTTTAAAACCCGAAATTAGTATTCGGTTACGGGATTATTTTGAAACTAAATATCAGGTGAAGATGGATGACTTTTCAGCTTATAAAGCGGCAAAAGAAATAGAGATTCCTATTTTGGTAATTCATGATGTAAATGATCCGGAAGTCCCTGTAAAAGCTGGAATCCATATTCATGAACATCTTAAAAATGGCAGTTTATTTTTGACGGAAGGTTTAGGTCATCGTAAAGTTTTAGGAAATCAAAGCGTAATTAAAAAAATTATAGAATTCATCAGAGAAAACAATTAATTAATTGAAATTATCATGGATTTATTTGGAGAAACAAAGAATTGGGAAAACGATTTAAAACCCATTCTGAAGAAATACAAGGGAAAGAAACATCCTTTAGAATACGAAAACACCTATCAATTACTGGTAATGGTTGTGTTGTCTGCGCAGGATTCTGATGCTAATATAAACAACATTGCTCCTGCCTTGTTTGCTAAATTCCCAACTTTAAAAAGTTTGTCAAAAGCAGATTCTGATACTTTTATGCCTTATGTAAGCAAGGTTCGAAATCATGCCACCAAAACCGGATGGTTATTGGAAATTGCAAAAACCATTAAAAATGACAAAGACATTCCATTAACAATGAATGGCTTAACAGCTTTAAAAGGCTTAGGAAGAAAATCTGCCAATGTCATTCTGAGAGAAACTCATCAGCCAGCAGAAGGAATTATTTGTGATTTACATGTAATTCGCGTTGCTCCGCGGATTGGAATCGTGCAGGAAAGTAAAGATGGCAACAAGGTTGAAAAACAATTGATGGAAGCATTGCCTAAGAAAATCTGGTCGGAAATCGGGATGGCAATTTCATTTTTAGGTCGGGAAATCTGCCGTCCAACACCAAAGTGCGAAGAATGTCCCCTGACTTACTGCTGTCAATATTATTTACTTTTAAAAAAAGGAGCATAATTTTTTTCAATCGATGTAAGAATATTTTCGATAAATAATTCTAAATTTAAAAAGTAGTATGTAAATAGGATTTAGATATGGAAATAACCTGTAAAAATTGTAATCAAATATATAAAGGACATTTCTGCAATAATTGTGGACAACCTGCAGAAACACATAAAATAAATGCACATTTTTTATGGCATGATATTCAACATGGATTATTACATTTTGATGAAGGAATTCCGTATTCCTTAAAACAATTGTTTACAAGACCTGGGCATTCTATTAGGGAGTTTATTGAAGGAAAACGTGTTAGACACTTTAAGCCTCTGTCGCTAGTTGCTGTTCTTGGAGCATTATATGGCTTTTTGTATCATTATTACCATATCGATTTATTTTTGGACTCTAACGATTCTACTTTAGATTTACATGACTACAACGAATGGATGGCAACACACTTTTCGTGGGTAACTATTGCCACAATTCCATTTTACACCCTTGGAACTTTTATCGTATTCAGAAAACAGGGCTATAATTTTTTTGAGTTTTTTGTTCTCAATACTTTTAAGGCGGCACAAAGACTTTTTATTCAGGTGCTTACTTTTCCTGTTTTGTTATATTTGAATAAGATAGGGCACGCTCAGTGGTTTTCGACTTTGACTTATACAATTGGTGTTGTATTAATTTTTTGGACTAACATTCAGTTTTTTAATAAAATCTCCAGGACCAGAGCTTTCTTTTTAACTCTGTTAAGTCATGTTATCTTTTTAATTTCTTTTCTTGTAGTTGTAGCAATAGTGCTTGTATTAAGTGGAAAAATGCATGACTAAATAGTATAATTTAGTTTAAAGAATAAAATAATTTGGTTTCTATCTTTTTTCAAACAAATTATATCGTAATATTGCAATATAAAAATAAACTAATGGGAGCCACTAAAACAGATCATTTTACTGACAAACAAAACCAAATTGCCATAATTGCAAAAGCTTTGGGACATCCTGCCAGAATTGCCATCATAGAATATTTGCTTAAAGTAAACGCTTGTATTTGCGGTGATATTGTAAATGAACTGCCTCTTGCCCAGCCTACTGTTTCCCAGCATTTAAAAGAACTTAAAAATGCCGGACTTATTAAAGGAAACATTGAGGGAAATGCAATTTGCTATTGTATTGATGAAAAAGCCTTTGCTGTTTTAAATGATTATTTTTCTAAAATTATTCAGACTGTTACCAATCAAAAATGCTGCTAAACATTTTTTGACAAACAAAATCGCAATATTGCAATGAAAAAGTAAATAAAAAATAATGAAACTTTCAGAAATTAAACAAATATTAAATACTGTAAAAGCAGTAAATTTTCAATTGCCAAACGGAAGTTATGTTCCGGAATATTTTCATGTAACCGAAGTCGGTTTAATTACCAAAAACTTTATAGATTGTGGCGGAACGGTTCGTAAAGAAGCTGTTGTGAATTTTCAGCTTTGGGATGCCAATGATTTTGAACATCGTTTAAAACCACAAAAACTCATTCAAATTATTGAGCTTTCAGAAAAGGTTTTGGGAATTGAAGATTTTGAAATTGAAGTAGAATACCAAGACCATACTATTGGCAAATATGATTTAGATTTTAATGGTACAGATTTTCAACTTCTCAATAAGCAAACGGCTTGTTTGGCTCAGGAAAATTGTGCAACTCCTAAAGAAAAATCTAAATTGAATCTTACCCAACTTCATATAGATAACTCCAATTCCTGCACCCCTGGCGGAAGCTGCTGCTAATTTTTACATCGAAGAAAATGATAAATAAAAAAAACTTATTTACTGAAATTGAACAAACCGTCTTAACTTTTGATTTTGATGGAATTGACTTTGAACGCAAAAATATTTTACAGCCACTTATTGATTTTATTCAATTTAAAGTAAAAAATCAAGAAGATGTTCGCTTGAATTTAATTTGTACACATAATTCCAGAAGAAGTCATCTATCACAAGTATGGGCACAAACTGCTGCACATTATTACGGAATAAAAAATGTTTTTTGCTATTCCGGCGGAACAGAAGCTACAGCGATGTTCCCGAAAGTTGCCGAAACTTTAAAAAATACAGGTTTTAAAATTCAAAAGCTATCTCAGGAAAACAATCCTGTTTATGCCATAAAATTTGCTGAGAATATATCGCCGGTTATTGGTTTTTCTAAAACGTATGATGATGAATTTAATCCTGAAAGTGATTTTGCTGCGATCATGACGTGCTCACACGCTGATGAAGGCTGTCCGTTTATTGCAGGAGCAGTAAAAAGAATTCCGATCACGTTTGAAGATCCAAAAACTTTTGACAATACACCACAGCAAACTGAGAAATATCAGGAACGTAGTCTTCAAATTGCAACTGAAATGTTTTATGTTTTCTCTCAAATAAAAAAATAAAATGGCCGTAAATCATTGTTTTCCTGTTGCAGAAAGAAAAAAACTGGGATTTCTGGATCGTTTTCTCACCTTGTGGATCTTTATTGCCATGATAATTGGTGTTTCTATAGGTTATTTTATTCCGTCAAGCGGAAATTTCATCAACTCCTTTTCCAGCGGAACTACAAATATTCCACTGGCAATTGGGCTTATTTTGATGATGTATCCGCCATTGGCAAAAGTGAAATACGAAAATATGGGCGAAGTTTTTAAAAACACAAAAGTCCTTGGCGCTTCATTATTCCTGAATTGGATTGTTGGTCCAATATTAATGTTTGCACTGGCACTTCTATTTTTAAAAGGCTATCCGGAATACATGATTGGCTTAATACTGATTGGTTTGGCGCGCTGTATTGCGATGGTAGTAGTTTGGAATGACCTGGCTGATGGAAACCGTGAGTATGCAGCTGGATTAATTGCTTTAAACAGTATTTTTCAGGTTTTGCTTTATAGTGTTTATGCCTATATTTTCATCACTATTTTACCTCCTTATTTTGGTTATACAGGATTTAATGTTGACATAAGCATTGGGCAAATTGCAGAAAGCGTGGGTGTTTATTTAGGAATTCCTTTTGTATTAGGCATCATAAGCCGTTATAGTTTGATCAAATTTAAAGGAGAAGAATGGTTTCAGAATAAATTTGTTTCATTTATCTCTCCTATTACTTTAATTGCTTTGCTGTTTACGATTGTGATTATGTTTAGCTTAAAGGGGGAATTGATTGTTCACATTCCGATGGACGTTGTTCGAATTACAATTCCTTTGGTGCTATATTTTGTTGTAATGTTTGTTATTAGCTTTTTTATCGGAAAGTATTTTGGTGCCGATTATTCAAAAAGTACTGCGATTGCTTTTACAGCTACAGGAAACAATTTTGAATTGGCAATTGCTGTTGCTATTGGCGTTTTTGGTATTAACAGCGGACAAGCTTTTGCCGGTGTGATTGGTCCTTTGGTAGAAGTTCCTGCTTTGATTGCACTTGTAAATGTTGCTTTTTGGTTTAGAAAAAAGTATTTTCTTTAGATAAAATTTCTTAAAGTTTGAAACATTAGTTTTACTTAATTTCTAATAAAAACTAAAGCCCTAGCCCAGATGGAAACGGCATCCTTTTGTGGCAGGGTTTGCCATAAAAGATATAGTGTACAGCTGGAAATAGCTCCCGAAAACAATAATGCATCTTTAAAATCTGAAATAAATTGAACATTAACATTTCATTTAAATATGGTACACAGATATTATTAGTATTTTTGGAGCTCTTTCAAAAATTCGAATCACGCTATGCGAAAAACTCAGCTCTTTTTAATTTTTTTTATTAGTATACAAATTTCTTTTGCGCAACAGCCACAAAAACCAAATTCTGTTGCCATTTATAATCAAATTCAGAAGTTAAACTTTTTAGGTTCGGTTTTATACATTGCAGCTCATCCTGATGATGAAAATACGCGTTTGATTTCGTATTTATCGAATGAAGTGAATGCCAGAACCGGCTATTTATCACTAACACGTGGCGATGGCGGTCAGAATTTAATTGGTCCCCAATTGCGCGAACTATTAGGTGTTATCAGAACTCAGGAATTAATTGAAGCCAGAAAAATTGATGGCGGTGAACAGTTTTTTTCTCGTGCTAATGACTTTGGTTTTTCTAAGAATCCCGATGAAACCTTGAAAATCTGGGATAAAGATAAAGTTCTTGCTGATGTAGTCTGGACCATCAGAAAATTCCAGCCAGATGTAATCATCAACCGTTTCGATCATCGATCGCCGGGAACAACTCATGGACATCATACTTCATCGGCAATGCTGAGTGTTGAGAGTTTTACTTTGACAAATAATTCTAAAATATATTCTGAGCAGTTAAAATATGTTGCACCATGGCAGGTAAAAAGACAGTTTTTTAATCCGTCGTGGTGGTTTTACGGAAGCCAGGAAAAATTTGATGCAGCTGATAAATCTAAATTCACCACTTTGGAAACAGGTGTTTATTATGCCGGAATCGGAAAATCGAATCAGGAAATAGCTGCTTTAAGCCGCAGCCGTCACCAATCGCAAGGTTTTGGAAGTACAGGAAGCCGTGGTAATGAATCAGAATATCTGGAATTGATTAATGGTGATAATCCAAAAGAACGCAATAATTTATTTGACGGAATTGACACTTCATGGAGCCGTGTTAAAAACGGAAAACCGATTGGTGAACTGATTTCAAAAATTATTGCAAATTACAATTTCAGCAATCCATCTGCCAGTATTCCTGATTTAGTAATAGCGTATTCAATGATTGATTCATTGGAAGATACCCATTGGAAAGATTTAAAATCGGATGCCATAAAAAACATTATCGCATCAAGTGCCGGATTATATCTGGAAGCCGTTGCCGAAGAACAGGAAGCAACGCCCGGAAGCACCATTAAATTAAATCTTGAAGCCATTAACAGATGTTCAATTGAAATGCAATTGACAGGCTTAACTTCGTTCCCAGATAACACAACCACGATTAAAAGAAACCTTTTCTTAAAAAACAATAGTGATCAACGATTAAAACTTCAAATCCAGCTTCCTGATACAATCGAATATACGCAGCCTTATTGGTTAAAAGAAAAAGCAAGCGTAGGAATGTACACAGTTTCTAATCAGGAAATTATTGGGATTCCGGATATTATCAGAGAAGTAAAAGTTGTTTTTAATGTAAAAATTAATGGTGTTGAAATTCCGTTTGAGCGAACTGTTGTGTATAAATATAACGATGGTGTAAAAGGCGAAATGTACAATTTTCTTGATATTGTACCGGAAGTTACCTCTTCAGTTCTTGAAAAAGTACTCCTTTTTAAAGATACCAAAAGCAAATTAGTTCCGGTAAAAGTTCGTGCCGGAAAAGATGACATCAAAGGAAATTTACAGCTTGAATTACCTAAAAATTGGTTAGTTTCTCCAAAACAAATTCCGTTTACTCTGGATAAAAAAGGCATGGAACAAACTTTCTATTTTGAAGTTACAGCTCCGTCACAAACAGAAGAGGCTATCGCAAAAAGCGTCATAACTACTGAAAATAAAAGTTTTGACAAACACCTGACTATTATTGATTTCAACCATATTACAAAACAATTAGTCCTAAAATCTGCTGAATCAAAATGCATTAGAATCGACCTAAAAACTACTGGTGATGCCATTGGCTACATTATGGGTGCCGGCGATGAAGTTCCGGAAAGTCTGGCTCAAATGGGATATAAAGTCACAATTTTGAAACCAGAAGAAATTACGCATGAAAAATTAGAATCTTTTAATGTTGTCATTACCGGAATTCGCGCTTATAATACAGTAAGTGCTTTGGCAAATAAACAATCCATTCTTTTTGATTTTGTGAAAAGTGGCAAAACCATGATTGTACAATATAACACAAATGGCAAATTAATTACGGATAAAATTGCACCATACACTCTTAAACTTTCAAATGATCGTGTTACAGAGGAAAATGCAAAAATTACTTTCTTAGCACCGAATCATCCTGTCTTGAATACTCCAAATAAAATCACTACAAAAGATTTTGAAGGCTGGACGCAGGAACAGGGCTTGTATTATCCTAATCAGTTTGATCCTGCTTTTACGCCAATTATCTCTTCGCATGACAAGGGTGAATCTGCTAAAAATGGGGCTTTATTAATCGCTCCATATGGAAAAGGATATTATATTTACACAGGTTTAAGCTTTTTTAGAGAACTGCCTGAAGGCGTTTCCGGTGCTTACCGATTACTTTCGAATATTATTTCACTAAAACAGCCTATAGAAGCTCCTAAACAGGAATTAAAAAACTAAAAGTAATGGAAGCAAAAAAAGAAAAAAGATGGAAAAAAAGTTACACGTATGTATTGGTCGCAAATGCTGTTTACATAATTATTTTTTTCTTAATCATGCAATTATACTCATAACTCATGCAGCTATTTGATTGGATCGTACTTATTGTTACTCTTTTATTTATTGTAGGATATGGATCCTGGAAAACAAAAGGAAGTAAAAATGTCGAAGATTTTATTTTAGGAAATAACGAAACGCCTTGGTACACCGTAGGACTTTCAGTTATGGCTACACAAGCCAGTGCTATTACTTTTTTGTCAACACCCGGACAGGCGTATCATGACGGTATGGGCTTTGTGCAGTTTTATTTCGGTTTGCCTATTGCAATGATTGTCATTTGCGTCACTTTTATTCCGCTTTATCATAAAAACAAAGTGTTTACGGCTTATGAATTCCTCGAAAAGCGATTTGATGTAAAAACACGTTCATTAGCCGCTATTTTATTTTTGGTTCAAAGGGGATTAGGTACCGGTTTAACCATTTATGCCCCGGCAATTATCTTATCGGCTCTTTTAGGCTGGAATTTAACTTTAATGAACATTATTATTGGCGTTCTGGTTATCATTTATACTTTTTCCGGAGGAACAAAAGCTGTGAATGTGACTCAAAAGCAGCAAATGTTTGTGATTATGACAGGAATGTTTATCACTTTTTTCCTGATTCTCCATTATTTACCACAGGATATGACTTTTTCAAGCGCCATGCATATTGCCGGTGCCAATGACAAAATGAATATTGTGGATTTTTCTTTTGATCCAGAAGAAAAATATACTTTTTGGAGCGGAATTACAGGTGGCTTTTTCCTGATGCTAGCTTATTTTGGAACAGACCAATCACAAGTAGGTCGTTACTTATCGGGAAAGTCTGTTAAGGAAAGTCAGATGGGGTTAATCATGAATGGCCTTTTGAAAGTACCTATGCAATTTTTTATTCTGCTGACAGGAGTTATGGTTTTTGTATTTTTTCAATTTAATCCTGTTCCTTTAAATTTTAATCCTAATAATAAAATCGTCATTGAAAAATCTGCTTTTAAAGATGAATATCATGCTTTAGAAAATAAATTAGATAAACTTTCTGAAGATAAAAAAGTAATCAATCTTTTATACATAGAGCAATTAAATCAGGATTACGACAACCCTATTCTTCGAAAAGAATTAGTTACTTTATCCAATAAAGAGAAGGATCTTCGCGACCGGGCGAAAGAAATCATTTCTAAAGCCGATAGTAATAGCGAAACCAATGATAAAGATTATGTGTTTTTTCATTTCATTTTGAATTATTTACCAAAAGGACTTATTGGATTGTTACTGGCTGTAATTATTTCGGCTGCGATGTCATCAACTGCTTCTGGATTAAATGCTTTAGCCTCGACAACTGCAATTGACATTTATAAAAGAAATCTTAAAGAAGAAAAATCCGAAAAGCATTATCTGAATGCAACTAAATTTTTCACGCTTTTTTGGGGAATTGTCGCCATACTTTTTGCGTGTGTAGGAACTTTATTTGAAAATTTAATTCAGCTGGTAAACATAATTGGTTCCATATTTTATGGAACGGTTCTGGGAATCTTTTTGGTTGGATTTTATTTGCGACGCGTTCAGGCAAAACCAATGTTCTACAGTGCCATAATAAGTCAGTTAACGATTTTTATAATTTACTATTTTATGATATATATTTATCCGAGTGGTCAGGAAAAACTCGGTTACTTATGGCTAAATTTTATTGGTGCAATTCTAACAATATTGTTATCATTATTCATGCAGATCGCTTTTTTCAAAAGAAATAAGTTAGAATTATAATTCTGTTTTATATTCCTTATCAAAATATATTAGTATGCTGAATTTTAATTTTACCCCATTTCCGATTATAGAAACAAAACGTTTGATTTTAAGGCAAATCACAAACGACGATGTAAATGAAGTTTTTGAATTACGTTCAAATCCGGAAACAATGAAATATATCCCAAGGCCTTTAGTAAAAACTACTGAAGATGCACTTGCACATATTGCAATGATTGAAGAAAAAATTATTTCAAATGAAGGTATTAATTGGGGAATAACTTTAAAAGACTATCCTAAACTCTTAGGTATTATTGGATATTACAGAATGCAGCCTGAAAACTATCGTGCCGAAATTGGCTATATATTACTTCCTGATTTTCATGGAAAAGGAATCATAACTGAAGCTGTACAACGATTAATCACTTTTGGTTTTGATGATTTAAAATTACATTCTATTGAAGCCGTAATTGATCCTGAAAATTTTGCTTCTGAAAAGGTTTTACAAAAATGTAATTTTATCAAGGAAGCTCATTTAAAAGAATCTGAATTCTATGAAGGGAAGTTTTTAGACAAGGTAATTTATTCATTATTAAAAATATAAAAAAATTATTCAGAACAAATCTTATTAAATAACTCATTTTACAATAGTTAATGTTCTATTATTTTATATTTGCAGGCAAAACAAGAAATTTCTTATTTTATAATTTTTAAGCATGAAAAAAATATTCTTAATATTTATTTTTATATTTTCCATTAACTTACAAAGTCAAACCTATGTAAAATTTAACGCATTTACAGCCTTAGTGCTTATTCCTAATGTAGGACTAGAAACAAGTGTTGGAGAAAAAACTACTTTTAGCTTTGATATTATGGCTTCATTCTGGGAGTCTTTTGATGAAAAAAAACCAATGAAATTTTATACTTTCACTCCGGAAATCCGCTATCATTTTAAGAAAAAATATGATGGCTTATATGCTGGTGCTCATGCTGGGTTTGATACATATGAACTTCAAAAATGGAACTATTGGAATACATATCCTAATCGTTATGAAACAGGAATGGGATACAGAATAGGTGCTACAATTGGTTACAATAAAAAACTTAGTGATAAATTTTTATTAGACATTTTTTTAAGAGGAGGCTGGCATCAGGGATACTACAAAGGTCATTATAATGACGGAACTCCAGGAAGCTATGAAAACGTAAAAAATTGGAATAAAAGTGGTGAATGGCTTCCTTACGGTGGAGGCATCATGATTTCTTACAAATTAAATTAATCCTCTGAAAACTTAGAAAGTGAGTTTAGATACAATTCTTCTACTTTTTTTCTGGCCCAATCTGTTTTTCTTAAAAAAGTCAAACTTGATTTTACACTTGGATTTTCTGTAAAACATTTTATCGAAATTAATTCCCCCAAAGTATCAAAACCATAATAATCAACTAACTTTTCTACTATTTTTTGAAGTGTAATTCCGTGTAAAGGATCTTTTGATTTTTGATTTTCCATAATGCAAATTTATATCATTTCTGCAAAAACAATTGCTCTTTCATATATTTGTTGCTAAATTTGTCTTCCTATGTTAAAAACTGTCAATATACTAAATAAAAGAGCCAGGTTTGATTATGAAATAATCGATACCTATACTGCCGGAATTGTTTTGGCAGGAACAGAGATAAAATCCATCCGATTAGGAAAGGCTAATATTACTGAAAGTTTTTGCGAATTCAGTAATAATGAGCTTTTTGCCATTAATACCTATATTGAAGAATACGCTTTTGGAAATCAATTCAATCATAAGTCAAGAAGTGAGAGAAAATTGCTTCTGAATAGAAAAGAATTAAAAAATCTTCAGAAAAGTGTTCAGGCGAAAGGATTGACTATAGTTCCGCTGAAATTGTTTACGAATGAAAAAGGAATGGCAAAACTTCAAATTGGTCTTTGTAAAGGAAAGAAAAATTATGATAAGCGTGAATCCCTAAAAGAACAAGATACCAAACGTGACTTAGATCGTATTAAAAAGGCTTTCAATTAATTAGTCTGAATTACATCTCATTTTCATATTTTATAACTAAATTTACTACAATAGCAATTTAATTCATAAAACATGAAAAAGTATCTACTTCTATTTGTTGTGTTTGTGTTTATAAGCTGCGGAAGCAATACATCAATTGTGAGCAGCTGGAGAGATCCTCAGATAACTGTGGCTCAGGAAAACTTTAAGAAAGTTCTGGTTGTTGCTTTAGTAAAAGACGAAGCTTCCAGAAGAACTACTGAGAACAGAATTGCGGCAAGCAATCCTATATTCAAAACATCTTATCAATATCTTAATGGTACAAATTTACAATTTACCCAAGAAGAGAAATTGAAAATTTTAAATGATGAAAATTTCGATGGTGTTGTTACAATGCGTTTGGTAAGCTCCGAAAAAGAAACTAATTATGTTCCGGGAACCAACACTGGTCTCTACTATGGAGGTTTTGACGGTATGTACGGAGGAATGTATGGCTATGGTTTTGGAAACTGGTACGGAATGTATTCGCCTAATTTTTATGATCCCGGATATTATCAGGAAACTACAGCATATATGGTAGAAACCAATGTTTTTTCATTAAAAGAAAACAAATTAATCTGGACAGGAACTACAAAATCTGAATATGTTACAGATTTAGGACAAACAGTTGATGCCATAATGCAGGCAGTCGTAAAGGAAATGCGAAAAGATGGCACTTTGCCTCCAAAATAAAACTTTCAAAAGCAATATTTGTGTATTGCTTTTTTTATCCAAAATTTTATGACAAATATGTCAAGACAATTAAATGCTTTTTTAAATGAAATCACTTCTTAAAAACGCAAGAGAACAAAAAGGATTAAAAACCCGGGAAGTTGCACAAATATTGAGCATTGATCAGGCTTTAATTAGTAAATTTGAAAGTGGTCTTCGCAGACCGACAAAAGAACAAGTATCTAAATTGGCAGAACTTTTAGAGATTGATTTCGAAACTTTAATGATTGCCTGGCTAAAAGAAAAAATTTTATATGAAATTGAAAACGAAGAATTTGCTTTAAAAGCAATTACGGCTGCTGAACAGGAACTTAAATATAAAAAATCAATTTCTAAAATAAAACTATCCGGAGCATTAGAAAAAATATTAAAAGAAATTGATGCACTAAAAGCCAAATTGGAAACTTATCCTCAAACTAATTTGTATATAATTGCAAAACCGTTTGAACTGGAATATACTTTTGAAAGTAACCGAATGGAAGGAAATACCATGAGCCTTCAAGAAACAGAAATGGTAATAAATGAAGGTTTAACGATTTCAGGGAAAAGTATGCGCGAACATTTGGAAGCAATTAATCATCAGGAAGCCATTCGTTTTATAAAAGATTTACTGCAAAAAAATAATTCTTTTAATGAACGTGATCTTTTGTCTATACATAATTTGATTTTAAGAGGAATAAATCCTGAAGGTGCCGGTCGCTACAGAAAAACACAAATTACAAATGACACTAATCATACTATTTCTTCGGATCCATTGCTGATTACTAAAGAAATAGAAGAATGTTTTTTTTGGTACGAAATCAATAAAAACAGGCTGCATCCAATAATTTTAGCTGCAGAAATGCATATCCGATTTTTAAAGATTCATCCCTTTATTGATGGAAACGGAAAGACTTTGCGATTGATAATGAATTTAATTTTATTGCAGAAAGGATATTTAATAGCGAACATAAAAGGCGATAGCGAAAATAAAATGCATTATACGCAATTACTGGAAAATACTCAAAGCCAAAATAATACAGAAGATTTTATATTATTCATTGCTCAGATTGAGAAAGAAAACTTAGAGAAATATATTAGCATTATCGGAAGTTGCAATTAATTTTCAAGACTCAAAAAAGCTTTTCCAAGATTACCAATAATATCTGAGGCTATAAAAGATTGATAACCGGTTTGTGGCAATGCAATATCTGCCGTTAATCCGTGAATATAAACTCCTAATTGTGCTGCGTGGCACGGCTCATAATTTTGTGCAAGTAAACTTGTAATAATTCCGGTTAGTACATCCCCGCTTCCTGCGGTGGCTAGAGCAGCGTTTCCTGTAGTATTTTGGAAAATCGCAGTTTGATTAATTATAAAAGTTGGAGTGCCTTTCATAACGATAATAACTTTGTATTGTTCCGAAAAAGCAATCGCTTTTTGAAATTTTTGAGATTCAGAATTCCATTTGCCAATTAAACGTTCCAGTTCTTTTGGGTGTGGTGTCAGGATTGTTTTTTCCGGAACTAATTCCAGCCACGACTGATTTTCTGACAAGATATTTAAAGCATCTGCATCAAGAACTAAAGGCGCCTTATTGACCTTCAAAAAATTGAATAAAGCATTTTGTGTCCCAAACTCCTGCCCTATTCCAGGCCCGACTCCGATTGCTTGTGGAATTAACGGTAAGTGAACATTTGTAATGAAATTTACATTTTCATCGGTAACGGTCATTACTTCAGGATTTGAGATTTGAAGGATTTCATATCCACATTTTGGTATAAAAGCCGTTACTAGTCCACAGCCCGATTTTAAACAGGATTTTGAAGCCAACACGG
>Ga0247810_10001401_pt1 | contig 15333 bp, 8 predicted proteins | sample UWRJL119311C1_FD_179918 | JGI IMG/M metagenome (GOLD analysis project Ga0247810, IMG submission 179918) | Plant litter microbial communities from Arlington Agricultural Research Station in Wisconsin, United States - UWRJ-L119-311C-1 | ecosystem: Environmental > Terrestrial > Plant litter >...
AGTAGCAGGATTGGGATAGATAGTGATTGCATTTTTACGGCCTATAGCCTCATCAAGTCCGAGGCAAGGCTCTACAGTTAGCTGTAGCGGCATAGTTACTGTTATTCCGCATTCATTTATCATCTCACAGGTATAAGTTCCACTATCAGTGAGAGCGAGATTCGGGAGAGTTAGGACAGCCGTGTTTTGTCCAGGCAGAGGAATGCCGTTTTTATTCCAGAGGTAGGTAGTAGCATTGGTATTTTGTACATCGAAAGTAAATGCTGTTTCTTTACAGGCTGTAAATGAAGCTGTATCAAAATAGTGGTAAGATGGCTTTCGGCAGATTTCTATCAGGTCGCCACTTTCATTCGGGTAAAAATAATCCTGGTTTGACACAGTTGGCCTTGTGAGGACATTTGTCGCAGGATCAAACTTAAATACGCCTCCATTGTCAATTCCGTATAAATTACCATCTGAAGCTTTTAGCAAAGTTCCACGAGGGGTAGAAAAAGGAAAGACATTTGGTGCCATATCGCTAAAGTAATGCAGTACGGTAACGGTATTGGCTGTTATATCATATTCGTATAAGGAACCTTTGACTACATTATTTGGATCTGGGTCTGAAGGGTCCTTGCCAAAGTTTCCAAGTAAGCCATAAAGTTTGTTGTTTCCACCTATAGTAAGAGGTCCCGGATATGATCCGGTAGTATTGCGATTAAAGTCAATTTTTTTAGTGTAGGTGTTGGTGTTGATATCATATTCAAATAATACCCCATCTTCGTGATTGAAACCCGTTGCAGCATCTGTTCCTCCACCCCAGGTTGTGCCGTAAAGTTTTCCTGTAGCACCTTCTACAAGCGAGCCGGTTGGAGATTTGCCAGAGGCCGAAGTACAATTAAAAGGATAGATAAAGTTAAAATTATTGTTGGATGGGTCAAGCCGTACGATTGAGCCGAGAAGAGGCATGCTCGAACAGGAAGAAGAATACAGTGTTGTTCCGTATATGTAGCCGTTGGATGCCTTTAGCAGTTCGCCTGTTATAGGGTTTTGGATACTGCCGTTAATATTGGGAACCGTACCGCTAACAACTGTGCTTTCATTTGTAATATTGTATTTATAAATTCCCCCAGAAGAAGTGCTTCCGAAAAGATTTTCTGCTATGGGCTCGATAACACCGGATTCGGGGGTAGTCCTATTGGGAAGTTGTGGACTTCCGAAAAAAGTGACTATCCTGAAGCGATTTAAAATAAGGTCATATTCAAATAAAACACCTCCGGTATTTCCTGAATTGGGTATGGTGTATCCTCCCTGTGATGCGGTTCCGTAAAGTTTTCCGTTAGAAGCCTGGAATAATCTTCCATACGGTTTCATACCATTGGCTGAATCAAAGAAATGGACTATTTCTGCATTTGCCCCGTTAAAGTCTGTTTTAAAAATAGTACCGTAGTTGGCTGATACTGTTCCTCCAATACTTGTCAGTCCCCAAAATTCCTTTTGGGAGTAGGAGGAAATAAAAACCAAAAACGAAGCAATAAAAAGTAATTTTTTTTTCATTAATGGATTTGTTTAACTGTTTAGCAAAGTTAGATAAAATTATAAAAAAAAGAGAGTTTTGGTGTGTGGTTCCAAAACTCTCCAATTAGATAATTTATTACTTAATTATAATCTTTCGGGTTTCGTTTTTACCGTCTATTACAAGAGAAACAATATAAGTCCCGCTTGCAATGCCCTCACTTTTAATTTTGTTTTCCCCTTTTTGGAGGGTATAAGTGCCTATTTGTTTTCCTGAGGTGTCACTGACTGTTGCAGTGGCAGAGTCCTTGAAATTATCTACACTAATAGTAAAATTACCATTGTTCGGGTTAGGATATATTTTAATCCCCTCGATAGTTGTTTCGTTAAGAGATGGGTTTGCCCCTCTTAATCCGTGAGTTCCTACGGTAGGAGCACATACTCTGGTAGTACAGCCGTTTAGTGTCACCTGGGCACAAACAGAACTTGGAGCGGTGTTTCCACATAAGGTAAGCGCATTGCCAAAGATATTTACGGTAGTACCGTTAGAAACTGCAAGTACGCCATCTACATACCAGGATAATGTTGATCCTGCAGGTCGATTGATTACAGAGTACTGATCACAATTTCCTGTACCCGGTACATTTGCTGTAATAGCCACAGATGCTCCGTTACCGGCTACGGTAACAGGGAAAGTTGCAGAGCTTGAGCCACAGCTAGGACTGTTATGTGTAATCGTTAGGTTATAAGTTCCTGCTGGTGCAGAAGCTGAGGTGTTTAATGTGATTAGCCCTGTTGACCCATTATAAGAATATCCGGTTAATAATGTAGTTGGGCTGCTGGTTACGGTATAAGATCCATAAAAAGGACTAGGAGCATTGGCAACCGCTACAGTAGTTTGTCCGGCTACACCAAAATTAAAGCAGCTGGTCGTTATTGAACTAGGAGTTATAGGCACATAACTCACGGATAGGCTTGCAGTAGCGCTATTACATCCTGAAGCTCCGATTGCTATAACGGATACGAGTAGTCCGGTACTTCCGGTTCCTCCTGGAGTAACAGATACTGTTGGGGTAGTAGTTGTTGCAGTTGCTGGTGTCCATCCGGTTGGAAATGTCCACGAGTATGATGTAGCCCCCGGTGAAGCAGTGGTGGTATAAGTTACTGCAGGGCCACCGTTGCGGACTACGCAGGTAGTAGGACTGATATAGGAAGGAGTTGCAGGCCGTACGTTTACAGTAAGGCTGATTGCTGTACTAGGACAATCTGTTGACCTGGCTGTTAGAGTATATGCTCCGGCAGCTGTTCCTGATGGTACCTGGATAACTACAGTTGAGCCTGGACTATTCGAGCTTACGATTGACCAACCGCTTGGTAGCGTCCAGGTAGTATTATTGATAAGGGCATTTGATGGGATGCTATAGGAATTATTTGTCCCAGCAGATACACAGGTGTTTCCTGTAATGGCTAGAGGAGCGACAAAGTTCCTGTTGATAGGGTATTCAAAAACAGCAGGGAGGCAGACCCCATTGTCGATAGTTAATGTAAGTGTTCCGGGATTATTATCCAATCCGGAAACTGTCACGTTTGCATTTTGGGTACCGCTTTGCACAAGTGACCAGGAAGTTCCAACCGCAGACCAGGTATAGGTGTAGCCGGCAAGTATAGAAGATGACGCAATAGTCACATTAAAAGAAGAGGAGCCTGTAGGAAGGCATGATGGAGGAGCTGTAGTAAATGTTGGTGCTGATGGAATTGCCCCAATTGTTTTTGTGACAAAAGTGGTATGGGTAGCGCTTGCCTGTCCGTCCCAAGGATTGGCCCTGCCATACGCACATCTCAATACTACATTTGACGGAACGGTGGCCCCTGTTCTGAATGTAACGGAACTTTCATCTGCGGAATAGTATACGTTTGCAGACCCACTAGGGAAACCGCTCCAGTAATAATTGTCAAATCCGATACCGTCTCCGGCATTATCACTCGCAATCTGGTCTACGGAATAGGTATATACAGTATCCGGTAACAGGCAATCCGGGCCAACGATGGGAGGCAGCGCACTTGGCGCAGTTCCTGTATATCTCTTATAAACATCGAAGGTAATAGCGCTATTGCATGGAGTCTGGGTATAGCTCAGGCTAATCCTCCCTTTGCTTCTTCCCCATCTGGGGTCTAATAAAGGCTGGTCAGTTGATGGCTGCTCAGCAGACCTCAATCTTTTATTATAGGATTGGATGTTTAGGGAACCCGTAGCACCGGCACTTTGTACTGCGGCATTATAGGGACTGGAAGTCTGGATAGAAAGATCACCTGCCAACGACCATCCGGTGGGGGTGGTGCCATTGGTTATTAAAGTAAAGTTACCCCCAGATGTAGTGTCGTCAAATGGGTCGGGCATTACCACTACGCCGCCACTTCCGACTATTCCACCAAAACCGAGAGTTACACCCGGGCCTGTTCCTGCTACAACGACTTCACAGGCTGGCGGTACTTTTACCGTTGGTTGTTGGGCCCATAGCATTGGGCCAGTGATCATAAGTAATCCTATAGCAGTCCTGCTCAGGAAACTCTTGCTGAATTGAGTACAATTTCGCATAAAGAAAAATTTAGAATTAATAATTAATAAATGGTTATATAGAATTCAGGGCGAACTCATTGTAATTTTACTAAAATTTTCTACTATTCAATAGCGTACGATTAAAAATACCATTATTGTAAGCTATTGACAATGTATATTATACAAAGGCGTATTTGCAATCAACATTTATTCAGCAATTCAATTTTTCCTTTAAGCCTTTTTTAATACTACACTCAAATGTAAAAATTAATTATTAATAATTAACAATTATTTATGAAAAATTATCTACATATTGAATATTTATTAGTTGATACATGTAATTAAGATCCTAATATTAACTCTTTTCTTTGTATGTCTGTTTTAATAGGGCTTTTTTCCTAACTTAGATTCCACCCCATACAATAAATCGGGCTAAAGTATTGAATGGACAATTTACATTCACGTTATTATTTTAATCAAAAATGAAGCAGTAGGTGTAAGACAGATCTGGAATACGGATAAGAAAGAATACGCGAAGCAACTTATCGGTAAGATCAATAATGGAGACTTTCTTTATTGTGATTAAATGGATTTAGTATACCTGTATGTTTGGTAGGCCTGCAGAGAAGCATCTATATGGCATTTATGGGGCATAGTAGGCGCTTGCACGGACTTTACACGGATATCGCACGGACTTTACACGGACTCCAGTCGGATAGTTGAAAGATTTTAATAGTAGGTTTTAGGATTGACCGGACTATTTATTTGGAAAACAGGAGTAGTGGTAATTGTAGATTATTAAATTACTGTCAATACTTTACAAAAATACGAATTATAATAAAAAGAGCATATGTTTTTTAAATCGCTATCATTGACGGGCTCAATCCAGGGGTTTTTCCTGATATTGCTGTTGAGGTCAAAAGGAAAGAACTCACTTTCAGACAAGCTGCTGATGGTATGGCTTGGGATTATAGGGTTTCAGCTATTGTTTTATTACGACAATTTATCTGCCAGCCCATTGGCTTCGGATTATCTTCAATTATTGGGTTTTTCATTACCGCTATTGGGCTCTCCAGCCTTGTATCTATATATTTATTCATTGTCATTCGGGCAGGAATTTGAGTGGAAAAAAAAGGTTGTGCATATACTTCCCTATGTAGTGTTTAATGTAGTGACTTTTGGATTATACCTGTTTTATCCGGGTAGTATTGTCATAAGGGATGGCTATCCTCATTTTATCATTCAGTTATCAACGATAGGTTTTGTTTTGACCAATGTTTTGGCAGTTGTATCCGGATATTACACATTTCAGAGTTTGTTCATACTCCTCAAATACCAGAAAATGTTACCCGATAATTATTCTTATACGGAGCGGATCACGCTTAACTGGTTGAAATGGATGGTGCTGTCGTTATTGGTTATGTTTGTGGCATTGTTTCTCCTTATCAAATACAGTACGCACTACGGCTTGCTCACGCGGCAGAATTTATTTGCCGTAGTAGGCAGTATTCTTTCTTTTTATGTTTTTTTTGTTGGATATTTTGGATTGCGGCAAACAGCCGCATTCAGAGTAGCAGTTGTTTCTGGTGGCATAACAGACGAGACCTTAAAGACGAGTTATAAAAAATCAAGCCTTACCGATGAAAAGGCCGGGTTGCTGTTTCAAAAGCTAAAGATCCATATGCAGGAACAGCAACCCTACCTGGAAAATGAATTGAGCCTTGTCACGCTTGCTCGCCAATTGGAGCTGACACCAAACCAGCTTTCTCAGGTGATCAATCAAAAAGCCGCAACCAACTTCTTTAATTTTATAAATGCGTATAGGGTGGAGGCCGTTAAGCAGAAATTAAAAGATCCTGCCTATGCGCAGTATGCTATTGTGGCGATTGGATATGATTGTGGCTTTAGATCGAAATCTTCATTTAATAAAATCTTCAAGCAGCTGGTCGGTAAAACGCCTTCGGAATACCAGAAAGGGTAGGGCATGTATTTATAGGTCTTTCCCTACCTTTTGAGACGCCTGTTTATTTGATTTGCCTTTCTTTTGCAGCATTATAATTATTTAAACAGCAGGCAATGGAAAGCTTACCAATTTTACACAAGATTAATGTTTTAATTCATGTTGTTGCGGGAACTGTCGCATTATTAACCGGGCTGATGGCTTTGCTTGTCAGTAAGCGGAAACAGATCCACAAGGATATAGGAAGAGTTTTCCTGTTATTTCTTGGGGTTGCAATTGTAACAGCGTTGTTTGGTGTCTTTATTTTTTCGCGCAATACTTTTCTTTTAGTGATTACTGTATTGAGCGGATATTTAGGATATTCGGGTTATAGGGCATTACAGACGAAATCTAATAAACCGGTTTTGGGTGATATTATAACAGCAGTTGCTGCCCTGCTGTCAGTGCTGTATTTTGTTTACTATTTTAAATCGGTAGGAATGATATGGAATCCTGTGATCATCTACAGTACGGTAGGTTATTTGGTATTGGTGATTAGTTATGACTTTATACGGTATCTTATTCCGGCTGCTGCATATGCTAACTTATGGCTGTATGAGCATATCTTAAAAATGGTAAGTGCGTTTAGCGGATTGCTATCGGCCTTTTCGGGTACTGTTTTTCCGCAATATCATCCTTATAGCCAGTTCCTTCCTTCTGTTTTGGGCGGCTGGGTAGCGATAGGGTTTATGATCAGTGTTTACAGGAAAAGTAGGTTAAAGACTGTAACAAAATAAGGATAGCTTTCGCTATCCCCATTCCGCTCAAAAATTTAGTTTAAAGAACCAACCTTTATAATTAACCTCATTTTTTTCTTAGTTCGGTATTCATCTTCCTGATGTAGGGATACATCAGTTTCTGTAGGGATTCGTGGAGTTCGGCATACGAATGGATACATCCTTCGAGCTCTTTCAATAAAATCAGATAGTAGTCATAAGTCCCTTTTAATTCCATAGCGTTTTTGCGCATTTTGGCATCGTGGTTTTCGGGGATTACCTGACCGCAAACAGAAGACAGGCCTTCAAACAGGTCGATGACTTTTAGGATGTTCTGATGTTTTTTTGATTCTATTCCCTGCATTTTATCTTTGGTAATTGTTTTAGTTTTAAAATAGCATATTCTGTATGAATAACTTTAGCGGATTATTCTATGGTGTTTAGAGCCTTCTTTAATAAACTTTCCCTTTGGTCTCCTAGTGGGAAAATTTCCAATTCACTGATCTCATCGACTTCTAAAGATGGATTTATTCCATCGGAATAACTTCCCTGATGATCGGCATTAAATAATTTATAGATAGAAGGATAAAGGACCCATCCTTGTTGGCCAGGAATCCTATCGTCTGTAATTGGAAAGCCTGCAACATCTTTACCAACCGTTTTTTTTCCTATTGTAATTACCTGCATGAATGGTTTTAGGTTGTTGATAATTATTTCGGAGGCTGATGCTGTATGGCTTCCGCATAAAACGTAAACTTTTTGAAGAGCAGGATGGGCGCTTCTCAGTGATGTAAAGCTTAGTTGTGATTCATTCATTTCTAAGGCTTCCTGAAAAGTTTGATCGATATCACCGCCATTGCGGTTCCCTTCATATTCGATAAACAGGTCGTTGGCTTGAATGTTTGGTGCTATCAGGATACTCAATGCTGTTGCTGAGGAGATGTCACCGCCACCGTTATATCTTAAATCTATTATTAGTTCGTTAATAGACTGACTTTTAAACTGCTGGAAAATCTGCATAAATGATTGTGCATCTCCTACGTCAAAATGTGAGATCTCGACATAACCCACTTTGTGGTTTTGCATTTGGAATATGTGATAGGGCATAGGCTGTGAAAAAGTAAAGCCTTGTAATATAGCAACTTCTTTGGGTGATGAGAAACCAGTTTGGCCGGAATAGTCAACCAATTGCAATTGTGCAATGGTAGAATTGACCAGTTTGCGGTAAAGGGTGTCGAAGTTTCCGTGGGTCAGTAGGGTACCATCGATTGCTGTTATGAATTGCCCTCTGCGTAAACCATTATTCTGTGCAGGAGAATTGGATAGCACGTATAAAATAACACCAAAAGACTGCCCTTGATGCTGTACAAAAGCAATATCAAATCCAAATCTCTTTCTTAGGTTTTGGGGGGCTGTTTCTGGCAATGAAGGATTCAGTGTATACGAGAAAGGGTCATTTGGGTTTAACAGCTTTTCAAAATAGTCTTTGGGATTTAGCGACAGGTCGGTTTTATTCGGCATGCTGTCGCTCCAGTAATAATACTTTTTCATTTGCTCATAGGTCCACTGATTGACGTACTGGTTTGTACCATCTTCATACACCGGTAGACCGTCATCGCTTTGGCATGAAATGGCCGAAAAGCTCAAAAGCAAGAGGAGGATATGGAATAAATTAGTAGGTTTCATTCGGGCATTTAAAAATTATGCGGCAATGGGATGGGGGATTCCATTGTGCTTGATTTATGATTGGGAATGCGATTTATCCAGGGTTATATTAGGGAATGTTAAATGAATACTAGAAATCAAAATAATCGGTCAGGTTAATGACTCCTTCAACTCCTGAAAATGTGCCGTTTTCTGTTGCTTTTTCCTCTAAAACGATCAGTTTGGACTTGTTGTTCTGCATTACCATCTGGACGAATACCTGTTGCCCCGGTATATACGATTCTGTTGTGCCGTGTTTAACCAATTCCATTTTAATGATAGGAGGGGAGCCAAACGGAAACTCTATAAAAGCGCTGAACTCACCTTGTGTTATATTTTCTATTGTTCCCAATAGTTGACCATTCGTCTTTTTTATGATTCCATCTAATGAGCCAGTATAGCCGGTTTTGGAATATCGGTTTAAAGTTGGGAAAATAAACCGGTAGCCAGTATAACCGGTACCGCTTAGTTTTCCAGGCCTGGAAGACAATACATCGTCAATCCAATAGCCATTATTGTTGTAAAATGAAAGTGTATCTGTGGATGCGCTTTTTGTAAAGCTATAGGAGTGAAGTGTCTCGCCTGTGACTTTGTCAAGGATATCGATATTTTCGACTTCGTCATTATAATATACGAACTCGTAATCCTTTACGATTTTTTTGACAAAGGCATCTTTGTCTGCTATTTTTAATGCTTTGCCGTTTGCGTTAATCTGGATAGAATCCTGTAGCGCATTGTATGCACGGATTACTATTTTCCCGGCTTCCTGCTCGCCATATTGTGGTGTTAATTCGTCATTGGTACAACTCCAGGCCAGGGCTGTTAATGGTAATAGGAAAAATAATCTTTTCAATGTGTTTTGCATGTCTTGTTCTTAAGTGTAACGAATTGTTTCATTTAAAACACTGTGGCGTAGGTACCAGCAGCGTCTTAATAATGCTTAATCCGAGAATGTTATTTCTTGATAAACTTCAGTCTTTCTGTAGTGTTACCGTCTTGTAGTACTATAAAATAGACTCCGGATGACAGATTTTCTACTGAGATTCCTTGTTGGCTGTATTTAGAGTCCTTAACCAACATACCATTTGGGTTGTATATTTTTAAGGTAGTTTCTTCTGCGTTGATGGTATTGCCAAGTTGTAATTGTAATGATTCTGCTACTGGATTTTGTTTGATAACTGAAGCGGCAGGTTTAGGTGTTATACCTCCGGTTCCTAAAACATTGGTAGCGCTAACGGTAATTTTATCTACTTCAAAACCAACTCCAACAGTTGCTACTAAGGCCACATAAACTGCAGACTGTCCGGCATACGCTGAGAGATCTATCAGGTGATCTGAAAATTCTGTAGCTGAAGCATTTACCCGGTCAAAAAATACTGCGGTAGGCGTAGTAGCCAAAAAGCTGGCCTGGTCAGGTGAATTAGACACATAAACATAAAGGGTGCGGTCACCACCATTAACACAAGTCTGGAAATTGACATTCAATTCGATTGGAGCTGCATAAAACGAAAGGTCTATAGCAGGAGTTATTGCCCAATTATTTTCATTTGGTGATCCCAGGGACGTACCTGTAGCCAGATTGATATGGTAACTTCCCATTATATCTACAGTACCATCTACTACCTGTCCGGATACGAATTGTATGTTTTTACGAGCGATCCAATTGCTGGAGTTGCCATCCACATTTAATAGTGTCCAGTCGGATATTTCACCATCATTAAAATCATCTTCCCAAACTGTAAATTGTTGTGCTGAGGCAATTCCTGAAATAAGTACAAATGCTAATAAGAGTATATTTTTTTTCATTTTTGTGATTTGTTAAAAAAAGGGCTGTCTAAAAAGCGAGAGGTGGAACCTTTTATCATGCCTGACCAGATGATAACTTTTTAGACAGCCCCGATATTATTATTTTATATAACTAAGTATTAAAAACCAGAGAACTTAACCCAAGTTGCAGAAGCCCAGTTAGATTCACTTGTGAATGCTCCTGTACTTCCTGAAAGGCTAAATCCTGCAACGTTAAAGAAAGGTTGAGTAAGTCCCCAAGTTGGCATTGGACATCCAACTGTTTGCTCATTGTCAAATCCTCCTAATAGTGTTCCAGCAGGTAGTACATCATCGGTACCTCCATGGATAGAAAGTGCACTCCATGTAGAGTTGCTAGGAGCTGATGCAGTTCCGTCAAAGTTAAGACCGATAGGATATCCTGTAACTGTAACGTCCTGAAGATCGATTTGACCTCTTCTACGTACGTGGATACCGTTTTCAAGTACAGATTGATCAGGACATTGGAAACCTACGATAGACATTTCTCTGATCACTGGGCGTGTAATAAGTGTAGTAAGAGATCCAGCTGCATTGTTATCTAATTCGATACCATTAGAATCTGGAGCACCACCACTTAAACTGTGTGTACTGTTTTTGTCGGCAATAGCAATAGCTTTAGTAACTGTACCAGTATATCCAAAGTCGAAATCGAAGTTGTCATCATCTGGAGCAAGGGAAATTAAATGGCTAGCATTTACAGTTCCACCAAACCATTCGTATGAATCATCTCTACCGTAAGATACCTGGATATGGTCAACAACAGTACCAGCACCAACACCACCGAAAGTCAATCCGTTGATCTCAACACCAGTTACAGCGTCTAGGATTCTACCAGCGTACTCAATACGAACATAGTTTAAATCTCCAGCATCGTGAGAATTATTTGTACCTCCGTAATAGAAATCAGATACATTTGGTTGGTCACCTAAACCTTCGATAACGTTAGTTGTTACCCCAGTGTTGGTTTGAGCATCACCTAAAAGAACTACACCACCAAAAATCTCCAGGAGCAGCTGTTGTACCAGCATTACAATCCAACAAATTATAACTTGTAAATACAACTGGTGAAGTTGCAGTTCCCTGAGCGTCGATCTGACCTGTTTTAGTAATTACCAATACTCCTGTAGCAACACCGGCAGCCAAAGGCACAGCTTTAATAAAAGTACCTGCCTGGATTGTTAGCTTAGCTCCGCTTTTTACACGAACTACTCCTGAAATTGCCCATACTCTGTCGTTAGTCCATGTAGTGTTAGTAGTAATGTCACCACTTACAACTGTTACAGGAAGCGCACAAGCAGTAGAATAATCTGCTCCGGCAGCTTTCATTTTGAAAGAAGAATCAGTAGAAGAATCATCATTTTGGCAAGAGGTCACTAGAAGAGACGCAACTGCGAATAAAAAAAGTTTTTTCATGATTTAATAATTACTATCTTTGCCGCTATTACACTTGGCCTTTGGAGAGAGCAGCAAATTTCTTTCCTTAGGCTTTTCTTTTTTTTTGGTAAAATCTTTTTACAGATGATCCCGTTTTACCTACCGGGGCCTGTACCTAATTTCCATCTTTCACTTTTAGGTTTTTTAGTGCAGTGAAAGGATCAGTATCAGTCCTTATAGAATTTAGAGCAACAAAAAGAAATGTTTCGGGACGTGATAAATCTTGTGTACCTTGTTTCGTTTAGGTTCTACGATGGTGGCTACTGTTTAAGATTCCGGACGCCGCTAACTTTTACTGTTTTGTTATTAAATTTTAAAGAACTACCTCGGGATTTGACAACATCAGCCTGCAAATATTCATTACTGCTTTAGCGATAATAAAAAACGAATGTCATTAATCCCTTTCTACTTATATTAGACTTCAAGAAGGCAAAATATCACGGGCAATTTTATACTTAACGGTTTGTTAATACTCGTAACATTTACGACAAATTGGGATCAGGATACTCATTTGTTATTGGAATCAAGCTGTTGTATTTGTTGTGTTTACTGAAACTCATTTTCTTTTTTTGCTGGATCGAATTTCTTTTGTTTACTGAATGAGGATGACGCGGATTGGACTGATGGACGCGGATTTTCTCGGTTTGGGTGGTTCTAAAAGGCGTAGTTGATTGACAGACTGATTGTTCTTCCGCTCCAGGCTTTGAATAATTTACGGTCGATGGTTGGATCGTATTTGTCGGTTGCATTGGCACCAAGCCCAAATTGGTCCCTTGGATTCCCTCCAACTTCAAAATCAAGATTTTTGGAATAACTGTTTACGTTATTGTAGGTTTCTATTGCCCTGTCAAAGATGTTTTTAAAACCGAGTTTGATCTCCATGTTTTTTTCTTTGAAGAATTTATAGCTTACCTGACCGTCGGTAACGGCGTAGGGCATCCTGATTTCTTCTGCATTATAGTCGAATCCTACCAGGATATATTGGTCACCGGAAGCATTTTGTCTTATACTGAAACCAATGCGGTCGCCTGTATAGTCAAGACCTAAATTATAAGCATAAGGTGACTGCCCGTATAAAGGGCGATTCGCTTTATAAAGTCCGCCCGTTCCGTCTATATTGACAAAAGAAGTAACCTTGGTATCATTGATGGATCCATTTGCATAGATGTAGATGTCTTTAAGGGCTTCTCCTTCACCTAAAAACGACAGGTTTTTATTAATTTCCATTTCGACTCCCCAAAGTTTGGCGCTGTGCGAATTCGTATTATAAATATATCTTGATCCACCGTCAGTACCGATCTGTCCCACTCCTTCTATAGGGTTTTTCAGGTCTTTATGATACACACCAAAGGATAGTATTTCTCCACGGGAGGCGAACCATTCCATTTTCAGGTCGTAATTGTCTGCAATTGTAGAGATTACCCCATTGGTCCAGTTTAAAACCTGTGCCTGGCGGATTGGGTCATAATAGGGGATCTGTAATCTTTCTGCAAATTGTGGACGCAATATAGACCTGTTGTAGCCAAGCCTGATATTCATTTTATTAGTTGGACTTAGTGTTAAATTGACTGAAGGGAGCATTTGCCATACCTTATCGTCTTTTTGCTCAGCTCCAAATCCGCTATCATCATTAGCCTGGCTTGAGATCTGGCTGTATACATAACTTTCTGCCCTTAGGCCCCATACCAATCTAAAAAAGCTGCCTATTTTATTGTCTAACATTAAGAAAGGGGAGTGCACCTTTACATCTCCTGCATATTGGTTTCCGTAGGTACCTACTTTTTCCCAGCCGAAACCGCCATAGTAATATTGGGAACCATCTAAAAGTTCAGCAATAGGCGTAGTGGTATTCACAATATTGGTACCTGCTCCTTGTCCGACTACCCTTAATCGGGCTCTTTCCTGTTGGTTAGTTGCTTTTTTATAGGTGCCGAAGTAACCTGCCTTAATTTCGTTTTTAAATGAGTCCCCGAAATCAAATGCATATTTGAAGTTTATTCCCACATTGTAATCGTCTTCACCGCTTTTGAAATTCGCCCTTCCGAAAGGAAAGTCACCTCCACTATTGTTGATTTCGTGATAAATCAATACATCATCGCCTACCCTTCTTCTATTGGCGGTTATAAACGTGGCATCTTTGGTGTCTTTTGACGTTTTGCCATAGGCTGCATACCAATTGATCTCTAATTTATCAAAACGATGGTTCCCCTCTATCTTATTCTGGATCAGGGTTTGGTAGATAGGGTAGCTTGTTTCCTGTGTAAAAGGAAGGTAGGATCCATCTAATATTCCCGGTATGTTTCCGGCATAATAGTTCCAGCCTGTTATCTGGGTCAGCTGGTTGTCATAAATATGCATGATCGTATTTCGAATCGTTATTTTGTGATCTCCAAACTGTATTCCTGCATTGAACATCCCTCCGAGGGTAGAGTTGAAGTTATATGAGGCACCGGAGTTTTTAAAGCCGTACTGTTTTAATGTAGAATAGCCATTTTCCCCTTCCGGTTCAAATTCTGTATTCAGCATAAAACTTCCCCTTTCGGTATGGTCTATCTTTAATTTATCCTGGGTATTCCTAAAGTTGACCGAGGCTACGAATCCGAATTTGTTGTCGTTCTTTAATTTGTATGCCCTACCTAATGCGAACTGCAGGAAAGTTCCAGGTGCAGTATAAGTGGTGTAAGTTGTAAAGTTGTCTTGAGTAAATCTTTTTGACTGTTCTAAAAAAGCCGCTGAGCCTGCTTCACTGGTAGGAACCTCTAAAGCGACCAGGTTTGACGGATAATCTCTTTTGCCATTGTCAAAACCTAAATAATCGTATTCTCCCTGCTGTTTGGTAAGCCTGTCTTTAAAGGTACTTCGGCTATTAAAAGAAGAACCTATGGAAAAACTCGTGAAGTTCTCTTTAGGGATGTCCTTTGTTTTTACCTCTACATATCCTCCGGCAAAATTCGCATTCATATCGGGAGTAGCATTTTTACTGACTACCACACTTTCTACCATAGCAGTAGGGATGATATCAAATGAGAAGTTTTGTTGGTAAGCGTCAGTACTCGGAAGGTTGATACCATCCATAACGGCCTGGTTCCAGCGTTCTCCCATAGAGCGGACCACTACATATTTATCGTCAACGGTTGTTACACCGGTAATGCGTTTAAGTGTACTTCCAACCTCCTTATCTGGGGTTCTTGCGATTTGCTCGGCAGAGATACCATCTGAAAACTGTGCTGCTTTCTTTTGCTGTAACAGCATACCTTCAGTAGAAGCGGTAGCCCTTTTATAGTCTAGAGTGACTACTACCTCATCTAAAGACTCGGCATCTTCTTTAAGGGCTACATCAAGTGGGGTAGTTTTATCTTCACCTACCTCTACACCGGTAACCTTTTGCTTCTGGAATGAAATAAAGCTCATTTCAACAGTATAGGTTCCGGCGGGTGCGGTTAAGGTGTAATTGCCATCTGCGTCTGCCTGCGTAGCATTGCCCGTTTCTATGATTATTATTTGTGCCCCGGGTAATGCGAGTCCGGAGTTGTCAACTACCTTTCCCGATATTTTACCATCCTTTTTTTTTTTAGGCTGATCCTTTCGGTTGACCGCTATTT
>Ga0247810_10001403_pt1 | contig 15320 bp, 5 predicted proteins | sample UWRJL119311C1_FD_179918 | JGI IMG/M metagenome (GOLD analysis project Ga0247810, IMG submission 179918) | Plant litter microbial communities from Arlington Agricultural Research Station in Wisconsin, United States - UWRJ-L119-311C-1 | ecosystem: Environmental > Terrestrial > Plant litter >...
ATTTGTCCGGGCAAAATTTATCCTATGCCAACATAACAAATTGTATACAAAACATTTATATGAAGAGAACTCTACTTTTATTTTTATTTTTACCGGTTTTAAGTTTTGCTCAAATTGTTGATTTGGTAAAATGGGATGCTCAACAAACTGCTAACAGGAATACTCCAACTTATGTTAATACTTTGTATCCAACTGCAACAGTGGCAGATATTACTACTTCGGGAGTTGGATCACTCAGCTATAACACTGATGATGCATCAAACCCATATTTTCTTATAGGAAATTGGCCTACTCCAGGCCAAAATGAAGGAAGCTATGATTCAAAAAAATATATTGAATTTAAAATTACGCCAAAAGCAAGTAATAAAATTGATTTAAGTGCTTTTAACTTTACTTACAAAAGCCAAGGAAATACTCAAAAATTTCAAATACAATATTCTACAGACGATACTTTTACAAGCAATGTAAAAGTTTTGGTTCCCGAAACAATTAGTACAACCAGCTGGGCAACTGTAAATACTTCTTTTTCTCAAGAACTCAATCCGGTATTACCTGGACAGGTAGTATATATTCGCGTTTATGTTTATAGCTCAAATGATAATTTTCATTTTAAAATAATCAATACACCAACAAAAATCACGGGAAGTGTTTCTCCTTTCGATTCTAATAAAATTTTAGCCATAAATGATTATGTTAATACTATAAAAAATGTTGGAATAAACATTTCTCCTTTAAGTAATGATGTAAAAAAAGATAATGTAAATTCAATTACAATTTCTACTCCACCAGTTGCAACACAAGGAAGTGCGATTTTGAATCCGGATAAAACAATAACATTTAATCCTGCTAAAAATTTCACGGGAAAATCTACATTCAAATACACAATTAATGATGGTGTAAATCCTTCTTCAGAAGGAACTGTACAAGTAAATGTATCAAATCTGACTCCCGAGAATCTAGTAACATGGGATGCAAAAACAAGTTTAGACAGACCTAAACCGACTGTTAATTCTGCATACGTGAGTGCTGCTAATGTTACCAGTAAAGGCGGCGTATCAGACGTAGCAAAGGGTTACAACAATAGCGAAGATTCTAACAATCCATTTTATTCAACTTCTGACTGGCCTAATACACAATATAATGGAGGAACTTTAGATTCTACACGATATCTAGAGTTTAAAATGACCGCAAATGCCGATCACAAAGTAGACTTAAGTACTTTTGGATTTATTTATAGAACTACAGGCGGGAATACTCAAAGGATTAAAATTAGTTATTCAAATAGTAGCACTCCCAATTCAACTGATAAGGTTTTACTTTCAGATTCTGTAACTCCAACTGCCTGGACAACTATTAACCCTGCATTTTCATCTGATCTAAATACGCTATTGGCTGGTGACACTGTTTATATACGTGTCTATGTCTATAATACTTATGATCCATTTCAATTCAGAACAAGAACGACTATTACTGGATCTATAAAAGATACCAACACTTTATTAGCTAATAATGACGATGTTAGTACGCCAATAAATCAACCTGCTAAAGTTGTTATTTTATCTAATGATGTCACTGGTAATTCTCCCGTACAGGAAATAACTGTAACTCAACCCACAAATGGGAATGTGACAGTTAATAGTGATAACAGCCTGACTTTTACTCCTTCAAGCTCTTTTACGGGAACAACTTCATTTACTTATACATTAAAAAATGCTAATTCAAATTATTCATCAGCAACTGTGGGTGTAATAGGAACAGCAGCAGTTTGTGCACCCTCTTTAATCGCGGGAGATAATTATTGGAAAGGATATGTTTATACCTACACGGGGAATACTCCAGGAGCTGCAACTTATGTTGGATCTGTAGCTGAAAATGCCATTTTTGATCGAAATGTAGGCGACGGAGTAATTACCGGAGATACAAATGTTGAAGCAAATGCATTTTGCGGAACTGTACCAAGTGATAAGTTTTTTGTAAAATATTTAATGAAAGCCACAACAACAATTGGTACTTACAATATTACATTTGGTGCTGATGATGGGGTTAGATTATATATTGATGGAAAGTTAGTACCGGTAACACCTGCTAATTCATGGAGCGATCATAGTTATGTTACTTATTTTGCACAATACAATTTTACAACTGCCGGTCCTCATGATTTTGTTCTGGAATATTATGAAAATGGAGGCTCGTCCAGAGTATCTTTTTCATACGGTTTGGTACAAGGAGATCCATCTGTGTATGGAACGAATGTTTGGAATGTTTATGGATATACAGCTCCAAATTTTAACTTACCAGCAGTAAATTACGCAGGTACGTATGTAGATTCAAAATTAGATATAAATACTACAAGCTATTGGGCAAAAGAAAAGTCACCATCTTCTGCAGCTGCATGGCAAGGAGCAACAATGCCAATTGATAACTTTACAATATCATATAAAAGACAAGGTTTCCCTTGCGGTAATTACAACATTCAAGTTGTAAATTGTGATGATGATATGCAAATTTATATTGATTCAAAACTTGTTTACACTGCAGGACAAAATATAAATGCACCTGTAACTATTAGCGGAGGTACTTATCCTTTAAATTCAGCTTCAAAAGTTGAAATACGTTTAAGAGAAGATGGAGGAGACGCGAAGATGGCAGTTAACTTCATAGATATTCCTGTAGTTTATAATGGAACCGGAACTGTAGCCCCAAATACTTCTATAATTGTAAAAGCCAGCGCTACCTTAGATTCAAGTATCGAAGTTTGCTCTTGTACAATTGATCCAGGAAAAACACTTACAATACCTGCAGATAAAGTTTTAACAGTAAAAGAAAACATTACGGTAGGGACAGCTGGAAAGCTTTTAGTTCAGAATGGTGGTTCATTATTACAAAAGAACAAAAATGCAATATATACCGGAGCTAATGATTCATTCGAATTAAAAAGAATAACTCAGCCAATGCGTTATTACGATTTTACCTATTGGTCGTCGCCGGTTACTTTGGCATCAGGATACACATTAAAAAAATTATCTCCGGATACTGCATCAAATATGTACCAAAGTTACGATCCTTTTTCAGGATGGGTTTCGCATATGAATGGGGCAGCTTCAATGATACCAGGTGTTGGCTATATTGTTAGGGCTCCTGAAACAAGCTCAGCAACTGTAGGAGCAGCTTACAATGCATCTTTTGTTGGTGTTCCAAATAATGGGGATATCAGTTTTACACCAATAGAAAATAAATTCAATTTAATTGGAAATCCATATCCTTCCTCTCTTGATGCGGCTGAATTTATCAAGAGAAATGATGGTAATACTACCGGATCCTTATATTTCTGGACTCATAATACGGCTCCTGCCAATACCGATCCGTCTAAGCCTAACATATATTCGTACACAAGTAATGATTATGCTGTATTTAATTTAACAGGTAGTGTTGCTACAGGATATGTTGCAAAGGGTACAGAAGCACCAAGTGATAAAAGTCCGGCTAATAATGCCCCGAACGGAAAAATTGCATCAGGACAAGGTTTTTTTGTTAAAGCATTAACAAACGCACCGTTGAAATTTACAAATGAGATGCGATCAGCAGGAAGCAACTCTCAGTTTTTAAAAACTTCAAGTTCAAATGTTGAAGAAGGTCGTTTATGGTTGAATTTTACTAATGCACAAGGCGCATTCAAACAAACTCTTGTAGGGTATATAGAGGATGCGACTAATAATTTTGAGAATAATTACGATGCGCCAACTTTTAATGCAAATGCATTTGTAGATTTTTATAGTATCAATGATAATAAAAAGTTAGTTATTCAGGGTCGTGCTCTGCCATTTGATATGATTGATCAGATTCCACTAGGTTATAAATCGACAATAGCGGGTGACTTTACTATTTCAATAGACCATGTAGAAGGTTTGTTAAACGAACAGCCAATATATTTACAAGATAAAACAACAGGCGTAATTCACGATTTACGTAAAAGCGACTATAACTTTAAAACAGAAATAGGAACTTTTACTGAGCGTTTCGTTTTACGTTATAAAACCGATAAGACATTAGGAACCGATGATTTTGAGAATATTGAAGACGGCATTTTACTTTCGGTAAAAAATAAAGTCATCAATGTTATCTCATCAAAAGAGAATATTAAAGAAGTAACTGTTTTTGATATATTAGGAAAAACGCTTTATACCAAAAAGAAAGTTGGAAATAGTGAACTTCAAATTCAAAACCTGCAATCGGGTAATCAGATTTTATTAGTAAAAATAACTTTAGAAAATGACTTTACTGTTTCTAAAAAAATAATCTTCAATTAATTTACATAGAAAAATAATATAAAATCCGACAACATTTTCTGTCGGATTTTTTCAGATAATAACAAAAGGAAATAAATTTTTAATGACAAAATAAACTAGAAATAAGATGCTAACAGATTAATTCCCTGTTAATAAGAAGTATCAAAATACTAACCAAACCAAATCCTAATTGTATGCCCCAAAAAATACTTTTACTTATTCGTTCTTTTTTTATAAAAAATGTAAGATTACTTTTTTTTCTGATCTCTCTGCAAATGTTCAGTCAGACTACAAATACAGTTACTGAAATTCATACCGATTGGAAAGGATATTGGAGGTCAAATGACATCACTCCTTCAGGAAATCGTCCGGACAATGCTAATAATTTATTAGCCTTTAAATGGAAATCTGTTATTTATTCTACCGGAGTAAATGACAATATTCTTAATACAGAAAAAGTAAATTACAAAGCTCAAAAATTTAGAGCTTTAAAAATACAGAGCCTAGGCCTAAATAAGGACACTTATATATTGCAAGGTTCGATGATCGACGGGCTGCCTAATGCTGCAGTTTTAGATCCAAAATTAGCAGGAACTGCGGCAACAGGAGCAGAACTTGCAGCAAGACTTACAGATGGCAGCAATGGCCTAAGTTTAGGGACAGGAGTAGCAAACATAGCCCCCGGTTCAGCCGAATTTAAAATTGGTAGCAATAACCTGAATCTTTTAGGTATCAATGATGATATTCCAGATTTAATTGTTACTCAGGTAGCTGAGCCAGGTAATATTAATCAATCAGATATTTTTAAATTTGTTGACGCAGCAGGAAAAACAGTGGGGAATGAGATAACGGTAGCTTTTACTTCAGTTAAGGCTATTGGTACTTATAGTTTAGATTTATTTAAGGCAGATGGAGGAACCAATGGTTTTACTCCGGCTGCAACAAGAGACATCAGAATGTTGGGACTTGAAACCAGCTCTTTTGGTATAACAGAGAATAATGCTTCGCAAGTTGATCGTTTTGTTGTTAGTTTCTCAGGTAGTTCTGATTGTGCATTTATTGCTTTTAATACCAATTCATTAAAATTTGCTGAATTAAGTTTGGTCAAAACTGCCTCGATGTCATCGTGTGGTAAGGTTGGGGATATTGTAAATTATACTTTTGATATTAAAAATAGTGGAGATGTACCCATAACTGATATTTACATAACAGATCCATTACCACAAATATCAATCTCATCGAATCATATTGCTTCTCTGGCGCCTAAAGCTACAGCTACAATAACAGGAACTTATAAAATTACCTTAGCAGATGTAGCAGCCGGTAAAATTGTCAACTCGGCAAAAGTTACGGGTACAGATCCTTCACTAAATATTGTTGAAGACATTTCAGGAACAGCTTATGATAATGATGTTTCGACAACAACCATTTTATTGTCTCCACCAACAGTGGGAACTATAACCCATTTTTCTTGTAATTCTTCAGGTAAAGTAATTTTAACTAATTTACCCGAAAACGAAAGCTGGACAATAACTCAAAGCGGTACAGCAACAGCCACTAAATCAGGAACTGGTCCAACTTTTACGATAGAAAATCTTGCAGTAGGAACTTATAACTTTAGTGTTAAGACTACTTCCGGATGTAATTCTCCTTTAACTGAAAATGTAGTTATAAGAGATCTATCCTCCACCACCTACAACGGTACCTGGTCAAACGGCTTACCTGATGCTACCAAAAATGTAACATTTGCCAGTGCATTTCCCATAACTGCTGATTTAAATGCTTGTTCGTGTACGATTAATTCGGGAGTTAGTATGACAGTACCTTCGGGACGTACTTTAAACATTACCAATGCACTTACTGTTTTAGGAACAGGATCTTTGATTTTTGACAACAATGCCAGTTTGGTACAAGGCTCAGCCACAACGGTAAGCAGCAATGTCGGAAACATAACCTATAAACGTAATACCGTTGCGGTACGCAGGTACGATTTTACCTACTGGTCATCACCGGTTAGTGGTTTTACCCTTCATGACTTATCTCCGGGAACAGCGGCTAATATGTACCAGAGTTATGATCCGTTTAGCGGATGGGTATCACATATGAATGGTGCAGCTGTAATGACACCGGGAATTGGTTATATCGTTCGTGCATCTGAATCAAATTCACTCACTGTTGGGTCAGTTCATTCTGCTTCCTTTGTTGGAGTACCCAATAACGGCGATGTAAATATGAAGCCAATACCTGCAAAATGGAACCTTGTCGGGAATCCGTATCCTTCTGCCCTGGATGCCACTAAATTTATTCAGGCCAATACAGCAGGACCCAACCCAACTATCGTGGGTACAGTATATTTCTGGACACATAATACTGCCCCTGCAGTTACAGATCCTACTAAGCCTAATATATACGCTTATACAAGTAACGACTATGCTGTTTTCAATTTATCAGGAAGCGTGGCAACCCGTGAGGCGATATCAGATCCAACAGCAAACCCAACCGACAATATTCCAACAGGAAACATTGCCTCAGGACAGGGATTTTTCGTAAAAGCACTAACAGACACCCCAATTAAGTTTACCAATAGCATGAGGGTGGCCACTGCCGGAAATTCGCAGTTTTTTAAGACAGACAAAACTACCGGGGTAAGAGATCGTTTGTGGTTAAATTTCAAAAATGCAAAAGGAGCTTTCAAACAAGTCCTGATTGGTTATTTTGATGAAGCAACCAATAGTTTCGATAATAACTATGATGCCACTACCTTAAACGGTAATCCTTACGTGGATTTTTACAGTGTAAATGAAACTAAAAAATTAACCATCCAGGGACGTGCCCTGCCATTTGAGAACAGTGACCTGATTCCTCTTGGATACAGATCAACAATTGATGGGGAGTTTACCATTGCAATAGACCATACAGAAGGAATATTAGACGGGCAAACTATTTATCTTGAGGATAAAAAAACAGGGGTCATTCATAATTTAAATACAAGCGACTATAATTTTATTGCTGAAACAGGCACCGTTACAGATCGTTTTGTACTGCGTTACACCAATAAAACATTAGGGACAGGCGATTTCGAAAATATCCAGGACGGTATTTTAGTTTCGGTAAAAAACAAAGTTATCAATGTCCTTTCATCAAAAGAAAATATAAAAGAAGTTACCATTTTTGATATTACAGGAAAATTGCTTTACAGCAAAAATAAAGTATCAAATACAGGACTTCAGATTCAAAACCTGCAATCAGGCAATCAGGTTTTGGTGGTAAAAATAACTTTAGAAAATGATGCTTCGGTGACAAGAAAAATCATATTTCAATAATATATCAACATTACTTCCAATAAAAAAACCATTCGTTTAGCGAATGGTTTTTTTTGTTTACAAATATCACTAAAAGTGGGTATTGTATTATTTTTTAATAATGAATAAATTGCAGTTTTTTCTTTCAAATCATAACAACTCAATTCTTTATTTTGATTAAAAATGTACTTTTGAGACTCGTTTTTATCGTTTTCTTTATTATTTCAGGATTACATGCACAACAAGGAAAAGTAGATGTCAATTTTAATTTACCTGACAATGGATTAAATGGTGATGGATTCGATAAACCTGTGCGAACTTTATCTTTACAATCAGATGGTAAACTTATTGTTGGCGGCGAATATTTAAATCTTAATGGTATCCCGGTTTCTTATTTAAGTCGTCTGGAATTAGACGGTACTATTGATGCTAGTTTTAATACCGGAACAGGTTTTAATGGAAAAGTCTATGATTCGTATCTTCAGGATGATGGAAAAATAATTATAGCAGGAAGTTTTTCTGTTTTCAACGGAAGCAATACGGGAAGGCTTATTCGTTTAAATCAAGATGGTTCTCAAGATACAACACTTAATACATCCATAGGGGCAACTACTGGAATTATTTACAAAGTCTGTCCTCAACCCGATGGAAAAATTATAATCGTTGGAAGTTTTACAAAATACAATAATATCACCGTAAACAGAATTGCCCGCATTCTTCCCAATGGAACATTAGATACATCTTTTTTAACAGGGAAAGGTTCTGCCTTAAATATTACAAATGCTGAAGTTTTAGCAGATGGAAAGATAATATTGTCCGGAAATTTTACAGAATTTAATGGAGTTTCGGCAAATAAAATTGTTCGGTTAAATCCTGATGGCAGCATTGATACTAGTTTTAATATGGGAACAGGTTTTAATGATGATATAAATGCCATGGTACTACAACCCGACGGTAAGATTATTTTAGGAGGAAAGTTTACAAGTTATAATAGTATTACGGCAAATAGAATTATTCGTATTAATGAAGATGGAACTCCTGATACTAACTTTTTGTACGGAACAGGATTTTCAGGAGATGCCATCCAAACGATCAAAATAGATAGTTTTGGTAATATTATGGTGGGTGGTTCTTTTACCGGGTCTTATGACAATAAAGTGGTAAACCGGATTGTGTTTTTAAATTCAAACGGTACTTTAAAAACAGATTTTGATACAGGTTCAGGGCCAGGATCTGCATCTGTTTATGCTTTAGCAAATGCTTCTGATGGATCCTGGTATATTGGAGGTTCATTTTCGATTTTTGATGGTCAAAATCAAGGCCGGCTAGTAAAAGTAAATCCAGATGGGGAACATGATACAGGATATTTAGCTTCTGGAGTTGGCTTTGATAATACTGTTCAGAAAGTTTTGCCTTTAGATGATAAAAAAACGATGGTATTTGGGAACTTTAGTAAATTCAACGGTGTTCTGGCCTCCAGAATTGTTCGGCTTTTAGAAAACGGTTTAGCTGATGAAAGTTTTAATTCCGGGGAAACAGGGGCCAATAATTTAATAAAAACAGCTGTTTTACAATCTGATAATAAAATTATTTTAGGAGGCAGTTTTACAAAATATAATGGAAGAACTTGTAACCGACTTGTTCGAATTTTACCTGATGGCGAAATTGACAATACATTTAATATAGGTTCGGGAGTCAAAGCTCAGGTATATGCATTGTGCATGCAGGGCAATAAAGTAATTGTAGCAGGAAATTTCACCACCTATAATGATACACCGACCGGAAGGATAGTAAGATTACTAGAAGATGGTTCACGTGATCCGGATTTTAATGCAGGGCTTGGCGCCGATGCTATAATTGAAACTGTTGTAACTCAGTCTGACGGAAAGATTCTGGTTGCAGGAAGATTTAATACCTTTGCGGGTCAGTCATTTTCTCGTTTAGTTCGATTAAATTATGATGGTACTATTGATTCTGATTTCCATATTGGAGATGGTTTTGACAAATTTATATATGCAATAGCTTTACAATCTGATAATAAAATAATTATTGGAGGCTCTTTTACAACCTATAATGGGATTTCTCAAAAGCGAATTTTAAGATTGAATACGAATGGTAGTTTAGATACTACTTTTGAATCCGGTACAGGTTTTAGTAATGCAGATGTTTTGAGTCTTTTAGTTCAGCCTGATGATCGTATTTTGGTTGCAGGAAGTTTTTCAGGAACTTATAAAAGTTATGCTTCTTTGCGGTTGATCCGATTATTAAAATCAGGTAACTATGATCCTTCTTTTCAGACAGTGGTAAATGGTAAGATTAACACAATGTGTTTTACATCAGATCAAAAACTAATGGTTGGAGGAGATTTTAATTCGATTTCGGGAGTTTCAAAACATAGAATTGCTCTTTTAAGACTCTGTCTGGAAGCAACAATCTGGAACGGTATTTTCTGGTCTAATGGTTTTCCATCCGGTGGAAAAGAACTTCTGTTTAAAGAAAATTATCCAAACCTAACGACAGCAAATGTTTGTAGTTGTACCATCGATAAAGAAAAAACAGTAACGCTTTTAAGTGACAACACTTTAGGAATTACGTTCGATTATTCAGGGTTAGGTACTTTGGTTTTAAATGATACAGCAAGTTTATATCAGGACGATGATGAAATGGTCAATACAGGAATCGTTCATGCTAAAAGAAAGTCATCACCTATTGTAAAATTCGATTTTACTTATTGGTCATCTCCTGTTGAAAATCAAAAATTAATTGATGTTTCTCCAAATTCAGCATCACAGTGGTTTTTTTCCTATGATGAATTATCAAAAAGCTGGAAATGGGGAGATCCGCTAAATAGTAACATGAATTTAGGGCGAGGATACAGTATTATTGCCCCTGAAGATTTTTCTAATACAGTTCCACAAAAATATGAGGCAACATTTAAAGGAATCCCTAATAACGGAAAGATAACTTTAGATTTAGGCATCGGAAATACTTTTAGTTTAATTGGAAATCCTTATCCATCAGCCCTTAATGCTGATGTATTCATAAATAAAAATTCGTCGAATATAAAAGGAACACTTTATTTTTGGACACATAATACACCAATTACTGATAATAAATATACCTCGAATGATTACGCTGTATATAATTTATTGGGCGGGGTAGGAACCAGAGCAATTGCCTCAGGAATAAATGAGACTATTCCGGACGGGACAATTGCTTCCGGACAGGGATTTTTTGTAAAAAGTAAAGATGTTCATACTATAGAATTTGACAATAGCATGCGAATTAAAGCAGGTAATTCGGTCTTTTTTAAACAGACTGACAAACAAACTAATAGTACATTTGAAAAACATAGAATATGGTTGAATTTTGAAAATAAAGAGGGTGTCTTTAAACAAATATTGTTAGGATATGCACAAGGAGCAACAAATTTTTATGATGAAAATTTTGATGCAGAAACTTTTAACGGAAATCAATTCGCTGATTTTTATAGCTTAACTGAAGATAAAAAATTAGTCATTCAGGGACGTGCGTTACCATTTACAGATACAGATACAATTTCGTTAGGTTATCGTACAGCAATCGCAGGCAATTATACAATTTCAATAGATCATGCTGACGGTAATTTAAGTGCTCAGTCTGTTTATGTCGAAGATAAAATAACGGAAAAAATTCACGACTTAACAACGAGTAATTACAATTTTGCAACTGCAGCGGGAACTTTTACAGATCGATTTGTTGTAAGATACACGGATAAAACATTATCAACCGGAGATTTTGAGAATCTGGAAAACCGTATTTCAATTTTATTAAAAAACAAAGCTATCACTATAGTTTCATCAAAAGAAAATATAAAAGAAGTTATGATTTATGATGTTTCCGGAAAGCTGCTTTATAATAAAAAGAAAGTAGGAAATACAGCACTTCAAATTCAAAACCTGCAATCAGGCAATCAGGTCCTGCTGGTAAAAGTAGTTTTACAAAATGATTTTACAACAACAAAAAAAATGTTATTTTAAAACAAAAAAGCAGTTGTCATCAATAGTAAAACTGCTTTTTTATTCAAATTTTTTAGGCACTTTTCCTCAGGTTTTCATGAGTATTCGTAATTGCTTTTTCATTCTTATAATCAATCCATTTTTGCCCTTTAAATTTACGCATCAAAATATCAAAATGGCGCATGATAAAAACATTGTATGCTGCCTTTGAAAGATTCGTTATATTTTTAGGGAAAGAACGTAAACTCATCGAAAATCCAGGAGTTAAATATTTCATATAATGCCAATAACCTTCGGGCATGTATAAAACTTCACCATGTTTGAGATTGGTGATGTAACCTTCGGCATTTTTTAGGGCGGGAAACTTTTCATAATCCGGATTGTCAAAATCAATGTCTTCTCTTGAAATCAAGGCATGCGGAACTTTGTACATATATTTTGACTGATCAGGAGCAAAAATCATACATTGTTTTTCGCCATGAAAATGAAAATGCAGAATATTCGAATAATCAATATCATAATGCATGAATACTTTCGAGTTTTCTCCGCCAAAAAACAACATTGGCATTTGCTTTACTAATTTTAAACCAATATCCGGCCATAAAAAGTCATCCTTTAATGTTGGAACTTCCTTCATTAAATTATAAAGAAAGATGCGATAATTGGTAGGCTTAGATTCTAATAAATTGATATAGTCGCTCATTTTCATTTTAGTATGCGCTTCATTAAAGCCATCTTCATGATTTACGGGCCTATTATCGTATAATGGGACAATAGTATCGCCTGCGATTTCTTTGATATAGTGTAGTTTCCATTTATGATAAGCCGGCCAATCTTCGGTTAGCTCTTCAATAACAACTGGAATTTGTTTTTTTACATATTGGGAAATAAAATCAGATTTTGAGATCTTTTTTACCCTTTCGATTTGTGTTAACTTCATCTTTTTAAATAAAAAAATTGCTTATAGCTCTCTGCTACAAGCAATTTAAAAATATTTCTTGAAACTTATTAACTCTTTTAATTAATTTTTTGATTTGATCGAAGCTTCAAGGTTTCTTTCAATCGTATGTCCGGGTCTCGACCATTTAGGTTTTTCGCCTAAAGGAGCGAATTGAGAGTCAGCTGCTTCAACGGTTTGGGGCTGTGAAACTTTAACAAATGGTTTTTGCGGAATCAAGCCTAACAATTCAAACATTTTCATGTCTTCCTGAACATCAGGATTTGGTGTTGTCAGCAATTTGTCTCCGGCAAAAATAGAATTTGCACCGGCAAAAAAGCACATTGCCTGTCCTTCACGGCTCATATTGGTTCTTCCTGCAGACAAACGTACTTGTGTGTCCGGCATTACAATTCGGGTTGTGGCAACCATACGAATCATTTCCCAGATTTCAACAGGTTTTTCTTCTTCCATCGGAGTTCCTTCAACCGCAACCAAAGCATTAATAGGCACAGATTCCGGTTGAGGATTCAATGTCGAAAGCGCTACAAGCATTCCGGCTCTGTCTTCGATACTTTCTCCCATACCAATAATTCCTCCGCTGCAAACCGTAACATTGGTTTTACGAACATTTTCTATTGTTTGCAAACGATCCTCAAAACCACGAGTCGAAATAACATCTTTATAATATTCTTCAGAAGTATCTAAATTATGGTTATAAGCATATAAACCAGCTTCAGCCAAACGTTGCGCCTGATTTTCGGTAATCATACCCAGAGTACAGCAAACCTCCATGTCTAGTTTATTAATGGTACGAACCATTTCCAGAACCTGATCAAACTCTTCGCCATCTTTTACATTTCTCCACGCAGCTCCCATACAAACTCGGGACGATCCGCTGGATTTTGCACGTAAAGCTTGTGCTTTTACCTGACTTACACTCATTAAATCATTTCCTTCAACACCTGTGTTGTAACGTGCAGCTTGCGGACAATAACCGCAATCTTCAGGACAACCACCTGTTTTGATAGAAAGTAAAGTAGAAACCTGAACCACGTTTGGATCGTGTTTTTGCCTGTGTATTGTTGCTGCTTCATACAGCAGGTCCATCATGGGTTTATTATAGATGGCGATTATCTCGTCTTTGGTCCAGTTGTGTTTGGTAACGTTCATAGGTTTATTATTTGTTTGGAACTTCAAATGTAATTAAATTGTTCTAATCAAGAATGTGCATTGCCTAAAATGAATATTCTTCATGAAATTTCAAAAAAGAAGCATTCTAAAATCATATAATTATTAAAAAATATGATTTTAGAATGCTTAAATGATTATTTTATTTTGAAATATTAATCGGCTACATACTTGTTGTTCCAATACAGCATCATCATTAATGTCACGATTACCGAAGATGCGACTCCTTCAAATAATAAGCAAATACAATAAGTTGGTACAGAAGGGTTTCCTCCAAACATAAAAGCTTCCGACAGTGTTTGTACGTAGGCATCTCCGCCTCGGGCGTAACTATAAACCAATAATCCAAAAACACTCATCGCTACACCAACCACAGAAGTTGCCATAGCAGAAACGGCATTCGATACAAAATTGGTTTCTCCTTCCTGCAGGTTCATCTTCATTGTTTTATTTACTCCGTAGAATATAAAAAACACATTCAGGGTACGTAAATAGAATAAATGTGCCAAACCTAATACGTTCATCAATAAAAAATAAATTCCTATACCAAGGAAAATAAGAAAACCGTTGGTTATTTCTTTAGGTAATTTCATAGTGGTTATTTTTAAAGAAGTTAATAGTAAATATTTGATAAACAGATATATATCAAATTTACTAAAAAAATAACTACGATGATTTAAAAATGGCGAAAAGTATAATGAGGTACTTTTTTAAAGTTGACTTACAAAAGCCAAAGCATCTTTTTTATCCTGATTTAATTGGGCTTTAAGCAAATCCAATGAACCAAATTTTTGTTCTTCGCGAAGATATTGGAGTAATGAAACTTCAATTTTTTGACCATAAATATCAGCATCAAAGTCGAATAAGTTGACTTCGATGGTTTGATTTTGCCCATTTACTGTTGGGTTATAACCAATATTCATCATTCCAAAAACTTCTTTTTCGTTTATTAAAGCTTTCACTACATAAACACCAACTTTTGGAATTAGCTTATATTCTTCTTCTATTTTAATGTTTGCTGTAGGGAAGCCAATTGTTCTTCCTAACTGTTTTCCTTTTACAACTTCGCCCGTTAAAAAATAAGAATATCCCAAATATTCATTGGCCAAATCCATGTTTCCTTCGTTTAAAGCCTTCCTGATTTTAGTCGAACTTACAGATACATCCTGAATTTCCTGAGCCGAAATTTGTTCGACTTCGAAGCCGTATTCAGCTCCAAAAGCAATGAGATCATCAATATTGGCAGTTCTGTTTCTTCCAAAACGGTGATCGTGACCAATAATTATTTTCTGAATATGAAATTGATCTACCAAAATAGAATGTACAAACTCTTCGGCGGTTAATCTTGAGAAACTTTCGTTAAACGGATGAATAACAAGATTTTCAATGCCAGTTGCTTCCAGAAGTTTTGTTTTTTCAGCAATAGTATTCAAAAGTTTTATTTCTGATTTTTCCTGCAAAACCATTCTTGGATGCGGAAAAAAAGTAAGCACTAAACTTTCGTATTTTCCGTTTTCAGTATTTTGAGTAATTCGTTCAAGAATTTTTTTATGACCAATATGTACGCCGTCAAAGGTGCCAAGAGTTAAAATTGTTTTCTTGGTTG
>Ga0247810_10001409_pt1 | contig 15233 bp, 8 predicted proteins | sample UWRJL119311C1_FD_179918 | JGI IMG/M metagenome (GOLD analysis project Ga0247810, IMG submission 179918) | Plant litter microbial communities from Arlington Agricultural Research Station in Wisconsin, United States - UWRJ-L119-311C-1 | ecosystem: Environmental > Terrestrial > Plant litter >...
TTTTTTTTTTTTTTTTTGGACGAATCTTGTTTCCCACAAATCTTGAGAAGGAAGTAGGGAATATTCCGCGTTATTACTTTCATGATATGGGCGAGTTTGGGAACGTGTTTCGATACGACTCTGTATGACTGTATGATTTTACGATTTTGGGATACCTCCCGCTTATTGCCTTCTTATTTCTAGCCGGTCTTGGGGGTTCAAATTGGGTACACTTATGGGAAAACGGATATCAAAAGATACATGCGCATTTGCTAGCAATGGCATGTATTTTTATGGCACAGATTGATAGGGCTAGACATGCTGGATAGCATGAGATGGCGCTGGTTTGGCATCTTTGCATTAAGCACGATGAATAGGACAAATGAAAAGACGGGGATGAGAATGCCAGTATATAGTACTACATAGCACTTAATTTATATACTGATAATCATGCAGAAGATCCCGTTTAGAAGATACGACTTTTGCATGTTTCACATACTTACAAAAAGCCAAGCATTTTTAATTTTACTATACACGTGCACGTGCACTATAAAACCGTTGCTCGGTTAAGGACCAACGGCCCCTGAAATTAGCTGCGGTGGTTGCTTAGCGCCGTTGCTATGTAAACACCAACCTCGTTCTCCATTATCGTCATCCCAACCACACGATTTCCTTCCAAGGCAGAGGACAACCGAGGGATAGAACTGACTACTGTCCTCCTTTCTCTCCTACATTACATACAACTAGATTCTTACCCTTCAATAAAAGCTAAATTACGACTGCTATTCACGACATTCTTACACAACCGTCGCAAGGCCGACGATAAAGACGCCAACAGAAAGACCTCTTGATATCTGCAACAACGCCACCATGGCACCAGTCCCAGAGTCGTCCATTATCACCACCCTCTCAAACCTCCTCCGTCGAACACCCTCTCCCCCTGAAGCCTCTTCGCCTTTCTCCAACCTCTCCCCAAAAGCTGCTGCTCTCGTAACCCGAGCGAAGAGCCTCGTCGCTCGCAAGCTCGATGACCCTGGAGCAGGAGTCGTGCCACCACAGAATGTACCCAACAAAGCCTTCTTTGCTCTCTTTGCTATCATTGGTGTCGGCTTCGTCGTCACTGGTATTTGGTTCTTCTTCTGGGCCAAGAACGGCGGATTCTATTTTCGAGAGGATGACTGGGATGACTACAAGTCTACGGTTCTGAGAAGAAAGGGCCCGAATGGAACGACATTGAGTGGTGCTACCGAGAGCACAGACCTGGGAGGTGGGAGTGTCGTTCACGGAGAGGGCAAGTCACGCTGGGGACGCAAGAACAAGAAAGGTCGTAAGGCAGATAGTCGGTACAAGGATTTTGACGATGATGAAGGAAGCACGTTGAATGGTAGTATCGATGGTACGGTTTTGAGCAGCGAAATGAGCGAAGTCAAATGGAAAATAAAGCAGGCGGACAAGGCCAAGAAGGATAAGAAACAGAAGAAACCACGCTTCGGACGTGGTGAGAACCATACCCAGGAACGGAATCTTGATGAGGAAGAGATGGATGTCGGCGTCGCCGATACCATCCGTGCTTACCGTCACGAGAAACCCGCAAGAGTAGGAGGATTAAATAAACAAGCTGACGGCTCTGCCTTTGATGGCTCGACTCAAGACGGATCCTCCGCTGCATCTGATCTCCTATCTCACCGCGAGAAAACCCCTACGAATACACCAACCAAGGCCAAAAAAGAACGCAATGACAAGTATACCGGTGGTTCTGGCGGCATCAGAAAGGTCGTAAGCACATCTCAACCCGCCGCCGCCTCGTCCTTCTGGAACCGCTCCGGCTCTAAGAAAGACGACAGCGAACGCATCAAGGCCGAAGCCAGGAAACTACAAGACAAGGGCCGCGCCGCCCAACGCCGTGATTTCAGTTTCCAGGCCGGCGACGACGTTTCTTCATCCGCTCCTACCAGTACCAGCGGACGGACCGAAGGCGATGAGGAGCGTAGAGCCAGACGGGAGGAGAGACGTAGACGCAGGGAGGATCGAGACAGAGACAGGGTACCTGTTCCAGGCAGCTATTATGAGGAGAGCGAATTAGGCAGTGAAGTGAGTGGAGATATCGGAACGAAGAGCTACCATCACCCAATCCCAGGACTGAGCTCGGGCACGGGTGGAGGAGCCAGCGATTATGCCGAGGAGAGGAGGAAGAAGAGAGGATATCGACGCGATAATTAGATGCCTGCTGTCGTGGGGGGGGTGCGTCTCTTAGGATTTTTTTTTTTGAAGCCAGTGTTAATGCAACAAAGAGCGATTACGAAATATTAGGAATGATCAGATGAGCAGTTGTGTTTGGAGTAATTTCAATCACGGCTTGCGTATATATTGGGATTAGCATTGGGATTGTAGGTATAGACTGAAACGAATACAAAATTTAACGATACCTTTGGCGTTTGTGACATCTGGAGGTGACTTATTTCCTTATTGCATACATCAATGGTGGCCATTTGCGAAGCTTCATTCTGACACATGTTACGACATCCTGAACAATAAGATCTACCATATATCGAATTGCAGTTTCTATCAGATCAGCTGAACTACATTTCTATTTCTATAACGATTTGCTACAGTCTCTTTCGGCATACGAGCCGTGCCTTATCTTGTGAACTCTGTGGTGTTTTGGTTAGAGCACTATTTCAAATTTATCCTAATTAACAAAATGGGCAGTTTCTTAAAACGTGATGATCCAACTTCCAGCTTATATACTTTCCTTTTCTATTTATACATGCAGAGTCCAACCACACCAACTGAGCGTAATGTATGGTTGTTGTGATATGCTAACCACTGATTGTCCGGATCTGTTATCTTCGCCTCTCATATTGGTAAAAGAATACGTTCGAGTTCTGCGAAGCTAGGTTCCTCACGTCCTTCTTACTTAAGACTCAAATCTTGCTCCTTGTCCTGCGAGTCATAACAATTTATATTTTCCAGCAATTGGGGCCCTCATTTCGTATCCTTTGCCTTCTTCTCTCATTTATCAGTAAAGCTCTGATATGATGAATCTCACTGCTCTTACCGATGTGGCAATTTAGGCGCTCCATATAGTTTCCCTTTTCCATCTTTATAGTCTAGGTTTGCAGATCGTGGAGGGCTTGCACTCATAATTGGGTACTTCTCCCAAGTTATTGCCCTTGAGGGGTTGATTTGTACTTGTACATAGTATTTTGTATTACTTTGATGCAGTCTGCAGTACTGGATCTTGCCAACCAGTTATAGTATTGGCGCAGTCACTGAGTAGGATCCAAGTCTCATTGTATTTAGAGGGCCAGTTCGAGGCAGTCCGAGGTTGTGGTTGGATCGTCAGATGGATAGCCAATTTTCATAGACCACCGTGAATCGAGAAAGAGGCCACGATCAGTACCAGAACATTGATCACTGACCATAGGAGAGGAATCCAAGTTGACATACGAAAGAACCCGGCATTATACACGGCTCCTAGGCTGTTGTGGTGTCAGCTTATGTTGCCACAAGTCCAAAACTTGCTCGCATGAGAAGAGGAGAATGAAGCAATTACTAACATCAATCCAACAAAACATCCAGCCATCACAGCTTGAGCTCCAGCAACTACCATATACACACCAAGTATTGCCCAAGCATATTTCCAGACTGACTTCCCCTTACCAATCTGCATAATTATACCGTACGCAGCAGCGCAAACATGGAAGACGGCATAAACGATAAGAGTCCAGTACAGTGTGTAGAGCATTACATCACTTGTGAAATACAGATAGTTTGCCTCGCCTGGTAAGGCACGGTAAGGCCAATACAGAGATGGGAAGCCGGGAGTAGCATAGTCGAGTGGCGCCGGGTTGTTAATGCGGGCACTGCAGGTATATCGTCAGTACTCCTCCTCTGTATGCACCGATGGAATTCATATAACTCACTTCAATTTGACCATTGTAGATGGAGAACAAGGTTTGGGCGTTGTAGCCGTGATTGCATTATGCGGATGGTGATCTCAGAGATTTAAGGTTTGGAGCTTACGAGCTTACGAGCTGTTGAGGTTGGAGAAGGCTGAGCCTCGGCATCATCAATCATATCACATTCCTAGCACTTGCCGGGACAATGCCAAACTGTACATACATTAATTATCAAGCTCACTTATAGAAATCATACCGGGACCTTGGTATGGATATACAGAACACAAGGCGCAATAATGCCAGCAGATCGCCTCCTCACAACTGTGCTCGGCGCCTTTCAAGGACCTCCAGCTGATGCCGACAAGGTCAATCGAATTCTCTCTACCACAACATCACTTCTCACTACTCTTTCCAATCCTCTAAACGTCACACTCCTCACTTCTCAGCTTCTTACCGCGCCATCGATTTGGAATCAAGTAGACGGGCTGGCTACGAGCTATAGGATCATCAGTATACTCAACACGGCTGCTATCACAGTTAGGAAAAACGAGTTGGAAGGGCCCAAGAAACCATATGATGCATACCAGCCTCGGCAGGGTGGTGGGATACTTTGTGATGACTGGGCAAAAGCTGTGATAAAAGGTGCAGATGATCGATCGTCAAGATGGCAGCATGTTTTGGTCATTGCGGGAGTTTTACTTGGAATGGAGGGACAGAATAGACAAGGCTTATCCAGAGGATTAAGGACTATATTGGAAGATGCCATGGTTACGGCGACAAACCTGGCAATTGAAGAGTCAAATTGTGGGATGTTAGATGCGCAATCTATTGTGCTTGCCCTCAACCACACCTTTCCATTGCTATCTAATGCAGCGAGAAGCGATATCAACTACGATGCCTTGATTATGCCTATGGCTCATGCAATGACCTCCACGGAAGGGTTTCATAGTGGGATATTTATTGATGCTATCAATCCAGATGTTAGACAGCTTGCGGATAAGTTTGACTGGTCGGTGGAATCATCTTCGTTTGTTCTCCTCCAGAACCTGGCAAAGAAGCCTCTTGTCTCATCAATGGGACCGCTCTCACGGCTCATTGCTCATGCTGTAGAGCATTCAAGAAACCCTACGCGAGTCCTAGAACTTCGCGAACACCTACTAGGCTTCACTGGAGCTATATTTACATCTTGGCAGCGCAATAAGCTGTCGGAAATTGATCCTTCTGAAGAAACACTGTTTCTCACTCCTCAAACCCTCCAAGTTACTTTCCCAGTTCTATGGCAGGTTTTGAAAGCTACAATGTTTGCTTCTATAGTTATTCTACAGGCTGTCATTGGTAAATCGTTGATCGATCCAGTGTTGTCTCGAAATCAGGCACCAAGAACAGCCTCTCAATCACTTACAATGCTTCGGAATCTGCACTTCATATCTTCGCGATTAGGATCAAATGCATTTTCAGCCTACACCTTCGTCAACCTGGCATCCATCGACATTTTAAGTCGATCTCCTCATGAGTCTAGAGAACTCTTGAAATCTATATACCCACAAGAAGCCGGGAAGATTCCAGCCCATCCTTTACATCGGAATCTCGATTTGTTTTACCTTAATACCAGCGAGCATTTCACACTCGTGCTCTCACCATCTGATAATGAGTCCTTGATTGTCACGCCAGCCTCGCCATACCTAAATCCAACAGCTAATGCCCGACTGCGGGAAATTTTCGAAGCCGCCCACAGTGCAATGCTTGCAGCTCTTGCAGCACCTCAAGCTGCTGAACTAAACTCGAAGATCCTACCATTTTACGTAGAATCATTATTCAACTCATTTCCTGCCAACCTTTCGCCTCGACAGTTTCGGTTTGCTTTCAAAACTTTGATGCAAATAACGACACCACCTGCGCCGTTATCTGCCGATCAGCCGATGCTGTCAGAGACTCTTCTAGAGATGCTTCATTACCGCGCACTACATGCACCTACAACTCCCATGCCTCCTTCACCAGATCAGACTGAAGCGACAACCCAGAGTATTCAGCCGGCGCTTTCAGAGCAGGCGGTGCTTCTTCTGACACTTTTGGACGCCCTACCCACTCTCCCTATCAATCTTTTAAAAGACTGGTTACCACTATCTGCTGATCTACTTAATGTTATTAAGGAAATGAGTATGAAGGAAGTGTGCAAAGCAAGATTCTGGGAAGTCCTTGAGAGTGGGGAGATGGATGTAGAGAGAAGCGCGGTGTGCGTGGAGTGGTGGAGCACACGGGGTGGAAGGGAGAGGGTGCTGTTCGGGCACGAAGAAGCTGCGTATCTCATGAGCGGCGGACTTGGGGAGAGGGGTGGCAGTCGTCTATAAAACCATAAGAATAAACACGAAATAAACACGAACATGCAGTCCGTTTGGTGGTGAATGACCTTCCGAAAGCTTCTCGGGACGAAAGTTGAGTTTGGAACATGTTGCCAGTTCAATAGTGATCCCATTACATCCATAATAGAGAAACAACAGTGGTAATTTGCTAACCGATTCTCCTTAACCCCTGCTTTGAACCCAACGCCTATGCTAATGCTCACTATCCATCCTTCCCATAAGTAAGAGGAATGTTACCATCCTGTATTACAAGCTCATCTCGTGAGGGCATTCCCAACGCCCATAATAACTATTCCAACAAATCCGAAGGCTATGCACATGTTTTTGCTATGGTTCAAACTCAAACCTTCAGCGAACAAATGTAAGGCTACACTTGTCATGATGCCTGAAGTAATCCCGAAAAGGCATCCATATCCTGTTTCGCCAGGTTGACTACCATCGCGACCCGCAAAAGCGAACCAAGCTGCCGCTACACCTGCACCTAGAGGTTGGCTAAGACCACCGAGACTCGCGGCCCAAGCTAGAGCTTTTGTGCGACTACCAAGTGCTAAGTAGATGGGAAGTGCAAGAACGAACCCTTCTGTTAGGTTGTGGATGAACAGAGCAAAGAAGACTGAAGCACCAAGGGACGGGGAGGCATGATTGGTCGCATAAGTAATGAAGCCTTCGGGAAGTTTGTGTAACGCAATTGCGACTGAAGTCTGAAGACCAGTACTCATGCTAAAAAGAATTGAAAGTCAGCCCATATTGCTAATAAAAGGATACTCGACTGTTCAGATAAAGGTGATTGCAACTACTAATTCCGGGACATTTTCCTTGAAGCGGCACCCCAAAGTAGCTGAAAAAAGGGGCGACCAGCTGGACAAGTGTTATCAGAGGAAGTTGTTGAATCAGACTTCATGATACACATCTCTTTAGTCCTTGAGTGCATATCGGAATGCAGTGATATTTGATATAGCAGTTGGTCGCAACTTCAATCATGACTAGCACCGACGATCTAAAGGATTACTTACTAAGCGTTTTCTGGTACATGATGATGGTGTTGACTCTCAAGATCTGAACTGTTCAATCTCGTTCGAGGTGACTCGTGATGGTGGTCAGGTGGTGGAGTAGTTGCTACAAGATTAGACGAGGCACCGTTCGTTGCTGGGGAGAACTCCGTTGAAACTGATGGAGTCGTTGTGCTCCTCGGAGTGGTTGCAAAAGGCGATTTTAAATGAGTGGTAGGTCGTCTATTTGCCTAAAATGTGTGATTAGTTTTGCTAAACTGTCGAACAAAGCGATTCTAGACTTCTGATAAGCCCTGTTACTTACCTTAAAGCATTCTTGACCACAAGGGTCTGAGTAACCAAAGCAAGGACCTCCGCTGTCACATTTGTTTTTCCTATCCATAACAAACGACATGACCCGCTCTGGGACTTCGATCATGGAAGTTCGACGCGATTGCCTAGGAAATTATGAGCACTAGGTCAAAAGAACTTGTCACATTTTCTAAATATGTCCTGGTGGGTATGAACTTACGCAGATGGTCTTCCTGCTCCATCGAGTCCAAAACGACCTGATCTCTTCTGTTTTATAGGACCCTGGCAGCGTAACCGTGTTAGTGGCCATTCATAAGACAAGGTTTTGGAGAGACTAATTAAGTGTTTTGAGCATTACTTACAGCTGATAAGAGTAATGGCGTAGACTCTGAAGTGATACCCGATGTTCTAGGCTCTCCTTTATTTTGCGCTGCTGGTCTATGACTATGCTCCTCAGCAGATTCGACATCCTCTGGTTCCTCATGCTTGTGATCACAATCGACGACATGACTAGGCATATAAGGATGAACAAGTCTAAATATGTTAGTCAAGGTAACATGTGTATAACTCTCAAACGTACCTCAATAAAACCTGTATGCCAATAAACCCGGCAGAGAAACATGCCAGCAATATCCATGCTGCCTTTTCATCCGAGTACCCTCCTCTGATAAGATAGTTTTTCGAAGAAGGAAGCATCTTGTACAAGGCCGAGAATATCTGAAACATCTTTAGCACTCTATATCATGCAACATGTATGGAATGTCGTACCATGACGCCAAAGCTAAGACTGTAAGAAGCCGCTTGAAATGCAGTGCTCCGCTGTATATCGAAGTCTTTCTTTCCCGGTATGTAGCGTATTAACACATCAACACAGATGAAGCTAGCTCCAAATACGCATGCTATGCCACTCAAAACGCACATAACCCATCCCCGCGAGTCGTTGCTGGCATAGCTTTGAGCTTGATCCATCTTTGTCTGAGAAAACGTCAGTCTCGAGCCTTACTCATTCGCCGGCCTATATCCAATACACTGTAACATGATTCATAGAAGATCACTAAATGGGCACGGGAAAGACTCTTGTACGTACTGGTTGAGCCTCTTGTGTACCAGCAGACTGGTAATAGTCATGGGTGACTTATCTTCACTCGTGTTTGCAGCTTTGGTGGGGCAAAATGGGTTCAGTTGTGTCGACTGTCTCGGGTATCGGGAGATCTTTAGGTTATAAATATATGCAAATGTATATATATATATATATATAGGCTTTAGCAAACGCGGTGTATTGACAATGATGAGGTGTGGATTGACGTGCTAATGCTAAAGAGAGAAAAGTCGGGCTAGGTGGGTTGACAAGTAGTGTCTGTCTTTGTGTGAGTGACGCTTCCCTTTATCCCACCATCAAGGTGCCTGGCAGACATCCCAGACCCTTCACCAGGCTTTACCGGCAGCTCGACAGGGTAACTCGCCTGTAGCGTGGCTTGGCTGCTCACCTGTGAAGAAGACTGAAGAGGCTGATAAACCCTGACTCTGATTGGAGCACCTGACTGAATATCAACAGACTCACTCCCCCATCACGGAGACGTCGACGACGAACAGCCCTGATCATCCGCCCTCTTCCTCTTCTGATATATACTCTAATCACCCTGCGATCCCGTCGCCTCTCTCGCAATGTCCAAAACTACTCTAGCTATTATTGCAGCCGTCAGTGCAGCGACTGGCGCCGGCGTAACTGCAGCAATGTATTCTACACGTTCTGAAAAGAAAGCCCAAGCTCTTGCATCTTCCACCTCTGTAACAGCTTCATCTACAACCTCAGTACCAGCTCCCTATCCAGGGGCCCGTCCTCTACTTCCCAAAGCAATCATACCGCCCGTCGACCCAGCTGGGCTCTTCCAATATGGATTCCCAGGGCCGGTCGCAGATTTGGCAACTCGCAACGCGCTTATATCCTCCTTCGATAGAAGATTACGCAACCCATCTTGGGTTGCAGAGCATATAACGCCCGAATCCCTTGCTGCCTCTGAAGGCGACCGCAAACACAGCGTCTTTGTCGAAGATCCGTCCGTCCCTGAAAAGTTTAGGGGGAAGCTAAAGGATTATTTCCGCTCAGGATATGATCGGGGGCATCAAGTCCCAGCCGCAGACGCCAAATGGAGTCAAGAAGCCATGAACGATACCTTCTTTCTCACAAACATGTGCCCGCAGGTTGGAGAGGGGTTTAATCGGGATTATTGGGCACATTTCGAAGATTTCTGTCGTAGGCTCACCACTCGTTACCCTTCTGTACGAATCGTCACTGGACCTCTTTACCTTCCAAAGCGCGATGCCGCTGATGGGAAATGGCGTGTCTCGTATGAAGTAATTGGCAACCCACCAAATATTGCTGTGCCGACGCATTTCTACAAGGTCATATTCGCAGAGGACGGCACCACTTCAGGACCTGTCGCTGTAGGCGCGTTCGTCTTGCCCAACGCAAAGATACCGAACGAGAAACCCTTGACTGACTTTGAGGTCCCCATCGAAGCGGTAGAGCGAGCTAGCGGGCTAGAATTTGCAACAAAGCTGCCAATCCAGAGAAGGAAGAGGCTCTGTGCGGATATGGCTTGCTCGTTAGTGATCAAGGAATATGCGGACAGGCAAAAGGCTTTCGCGAAGGAACCAAAACAAGTTACGGCCCCAACGAGAACGAGTCCTAGAAATGCAAGTTTGTAAGCAGAATAGTAGGGAAATATAACATCAGAGAAGGAGCTCGCAAGAGCATGTTTCATAAAGATTATTGAAGAATTTAGAGCGGACAACATTGAGCAGAGAACATTGAGCGGCATTGGGAGGCACGACTAGCATGCATTTAAACGGCGTTTTATCTCTAGCTTGAAGGAGCAAGGGTAGTAAAGGATATAGCTTAGACAAAGAACTGTAGATAATTACTGATGGCAAGTTTTCTTCACCTGCAAGAATCACGAAAGTCGTGCAGTGCTAATAATTTGTGACCATTTTCCAATAAGCCTTTCGTCTACCTGTATACTCCCTTTGCTAAACGCCAGGCATTAAATATTCCCCTATACTGTTACATATTACCCTTAGCACTTCTCATCTTGCTTGGGTAAACCTCCCTCGTTTCTGCTCCATCTGCAAGCTTTCCTCTTGACTTGGCAACGGCCCTCTTCTCCTCACACTTCCAGGCAAACCAGGCTGTTCATTCGCATCTTGAAACTGTGCTGGCGGAGCACCCATCCCAGGAAGTGGAGGGACGAACCCTCCGTATCCAGGAGGAGGGGGAGGAGGTCCAAAACCAGGAGGAAGCATGCCAGGTGGAGGAAATTGTCCTGGAGGAGGTACCTGACCTTGCGGTAGATTCTTCATCAATTCCTGGAACTTAGCTGGATCCATACCAGGAAATGGTGGCGGGACACCACCAGGGAGACCAAAAGGCGGCGGAGGAGGCGGTACAGATCCCAAACCTGGCAAATTGGGAGCACCACCAGCTATTGGCAATCCAGGAATACCCGGCAGACCAGCTCGAGCTGGCATTTTCTGGTCAACCAGACCTTCCATTTCGTCTTCCAATTCCTGCTCCTCTTCTTCTTGCCGCCGATCACGACCCTTACGTCGATCCCAGGTGCCTATTTGCTCAGCGGCGCTTTCACCGATGTGGTACCGGTCATTGAATACATCGTTGTCTCCAGGTCGTGCACGTGTCCAAAAGCGGGTGACTCGGTCGTTAGAGCCTGACGCGAGGATGTGGCCCAGCGGATGCCAATCCAGTGACCAAATTGCAAAGTCGTGTGCATATGTTACTTTATGTGCTGGATAGATAGTCTGTGCTGGCGCTGTTGTAGGGTCGGGACTCTCGTATGGCGGAACGGTTATGGGAACTCCGGGTGGTGCATTTGGCTCGTCGAGGAGATAATGGAATAAAGAGCCGTCGTTACCGCCGGTGCTAAGGAGAGAGGAATGGATAGGATGCCAAGCGATGGTGGAGATGTCTTTCTCGTGGCCTTTGAGAAGACAGATGTCACGCATCATTCGAAGGTCAAACACACGTGCGGTCTGATCACGGGCTGAGGTAGCTAAACATTGACCTCGAACCCTTTCGAATAGTGTTTTCGTAATCGTATTCTTGTGACCGTGCAATGTCGTAAGGCATCGACCTGTACGAGGATCCCATAACTTGACGAGATGGTCCTTGGATCCGGAGACGAGTAAACCTTTTGTGGGATGCCAATCAACACTTTTTGCATCCCATCCGTGACCGGTAAGAGTAGATTCCTCTACGCCTCCCGCAAAATCGAATATCTTCAGCGTCGAGTCATCAGAGGCTGTGACAAATTTCGTGTCGGTAGGACTGAACGCGAGGTCTCTTATAGCGTCGGCGTGGCCTTGAATGACTTTGACGTTATTGAAGTTTGGTTCCCAGTATTTGATCAGGCCGTCTTGGTCAGCTGATATGAGCCAGTCATCACTATGAGAGTAAGACATTGCCCGGATAGCTACATCATGTGCCTGCATGATAGTCTCGAAGTTGAATCCGGTTCCGTTCCATAATGTGAACTCTCCACTACTTGATCCTGTGAGCAGCCTTCGGCCCTCTGGGGTCCATTTAACAACGTTGACAGGGTGCTTGACCTTGTTCAGAGACGAGTGCAAGTGACGAGCCGGTATGGAATCTGCAGGATTATTGAGCCTTGCAAGTGGTGGTAGCATCTAGCCTTTGTTAGTGGTGAAGTACTAACATTTTGAGATAACTTACGTCTACTATATAGCTGGGACTAGGACGCTCCATTTCTCCTTGATAACCTCCCTTGTATCTTGGCCTGCAGAAAGTCAGATAACTCTTGCCCTAAAAAGGGGGTTTTCTAAAGCCTCAGGTGCTTCGCTTTGGGATAGATGCTGGTTAAAGAGCGACTGGTAAGACTTACTGTCGATTGCGCATCCAGTGTACCATGGTCGCTCCATAATCCGTAATGGCACCTGTGTTCTGTTAGTCTCGCCCTTAATTTTGTATTATCGCATAGGAATGGCCCAAGTGAACGCATCATCTCATTAATTCAGACACCAAAAACAAATAAACTTTTAGATCCAGAAAGTTCCACATCTCATCTCATCGCAAAGGCGATACCAGTAAAGGGCGGAAGTGGATACATGGAAATCGGAGAACTTACGCTTTCCTCGTCCCCTTCCAAAACCGGCCTGAGGTCCACCGGCTTCGGGGCCTCCGTCGCCTCTACCACCTCCATATTCGCGTTGTTCGTAAGCCATTTCGTTAACGGAACATGGTGCGTTGCGAGATATCGAAAATGAAAGAGCTGATCACGCTTCAAGGTTTCTACGCATTTCAGTATGATCACGTGATACAACAGCAATTAGAATGTGCTTCCCAAAAATTCAGGCAACAAACCCCCTTTGGATTTGCCAAGCAGCCATGACCATTTCATAACGAATCTATAACTACAGGGCATATACTCACCTTGAGGGTTCTTAGTAATAGCGACTTTAGTCACTGAGTTAGAAAAACTATGTTGTATCTATCACGCAATCTTTAGCTTTTACTTCTAAAATATGTCGTGATAGCCTTTCCAATGAAATCACTCGTTAGGAATTCGTATGTGGCATAGGTGTATCATGCTGTCTCTGAAGAAACCTGAAAAAACTCTCTTTCAAATGCGGCCTATGCATATTTAATAGAGTATTCTACCCAAAGACATTGGCACGTCATTACAAAGACACACAATTGTAGTAGTCGCAAATTATGCAAGTTGTATCACAAAAGTAAGTAGAATAGGTTGAGGTTCAAGAATATCGACATTAGATTAGCGATAAATTATAAATGCACTTTTTGAGAAAAGTCATACACGCCCATCACTAACTAATAGTTGTCACGAGTGTTAGATGATCCATAGCTATCATCATTCCGACCCGACGAGCCATACGAGTCCGAGCCGGTGTTTCCTGACCCGGTGTTTCCTGAGCCGTACTCATCGTTGTTACCAGCCGCAGCACGCTTCTGTTGTCCCTTCTCAACCAATCCTTCGTTCTTGAATACTCCGCCAACCTTCTCCAAGATTTTGCCGGCTGTAGAGTCATTCTTCGAGGAAGAGTCGTTGTCCCGTCCTGATGAGCCATATGTATCGGAGCTGTCAGTGTTTCCGTATCCAGAGCTAGTGTTCTTGGAACCGTAGCTGTCTGAACCGGTGTTGCCAGAAGAGCCGTAAGTATCTGAGGTGGTGTTGCTTGATCCATAAGTGTCGGAGCTATCGGTGTTTCCGTAACCAGAGGTTCCGCCTGTACGGCTTGATGTGTTACCTGACCCATAGGAGTCTGAAGTATCATTACCGCCGAGTCCTGAGGTACCACCAGTTCGTCCAGATGAGCCGTATGAGTCTGAGGTATCGTTTCCACCGAATCCACCCGAGGTACCACCGGTTCGTCCAGATGAGCCGTATGAGTCTGAGGTATCGTTTCCACCGAATCCTCCTGAGGTGCCACCGGTTCGTCCGGAGGAGCCGTAGCTGTCATCACCTCTGTTTCCCGACTAGGTGTTGTTAGCGAGTTATATGAGATAGTAGACTGAAGCTACTTACTTGCTGCGATGATCCATAAGAATCAGAGCCTACACCTCCCTGTCGGTCAGACGAGCCGTAGCTGTCACTGCCAGTGTTTCCGGACTAGATTGGTTAGTATGTTATAAGGAATTGAGACTGTTCTAACAGTGGGGAAACGTACTCCATAGTTGTCACTTCCACCTTGACGTCCGGAGGACTGAAGAATTGGTCAGTACGTGAAATGGAAAGCCGAATGCAACAGCAAGATAGTGAAAGAATTTGTTTCTGAATGCAACTGGGACAAGAACATTTGAGCATTGGGCATGACTTACTGTGTTGTCGTTGTCGTAGCTGGACATATTGAAGCGTGTTTACGGGACCGTAATGCTAAGATTTGAGATTGTATGTTTGATTGAGTAGTAATGGAAGGCAAGTCTTAGTTTATAGTATTCAACTGGTGAGGGGTCGAAGTAGCTTTATAGCTCTCACTAAACACTACGCCATCACCATGATACCATCCGTACCCCTCCTGAAGCTCTCTCAAAGCAGACAAGCTTCATGTAGCAAACCTGTCGAGCTCAAAGTTGTGCTACCGCATAAATACCTCAAAAAGCAGCTTGCGTCATCCAACCTCATCTCTGCCATGAATGGCGTTCTACAGAGCATTGAGCAGTGGTACCTGATTGGTCATAGCCGGGGAGGTATAGAGTTATTGAGCATCGTCGGGCGACGAAACAGGGCACCGTGAAGCCATGTGTCCCAGGATGGAAAAGGCAGATGGATCTGGAACCTATAGCTTGCGGACGGCGGATAAATCAAAAGGTGACGATATCATCCGTCTGCTCGGAATCGTCGTGGGGTATACCTAGCTACGGTAGGTGCTCAAGGTCCTCGGAGAGTCCGAGTTCAGCTAGAGTTGGACTGGTTTCTCTGGAGAGCTTGAAAGCTTCAGCTCCTAAGGAAGTTACTTGAGAGACTGTTCTAGCCTTAGCCTGGGGTTGGACGCATATTGGCGGGGCAGCAATGATCAATTGATCAATCCCCCGCTCCTCATGCTGGTTGCCAAAGCACAATGGCGTAGGCTCGCGGAACGTGGTTGGTGATCAAGCTTTCATTCGAAGCCACTGGTGGTGCAAGCGACATGCGAAAGCT
>Ga0247810_10001410_pt1 | contig 15227 bp, 14 predicted proteins | sample UWRJL119311C1_FD_179918 | JGI IMG/M metagenome (GOLD analysis project Ga0247810, IMG submission 179918) | Plant litter microbial communities from Arlington Agricultural Research Station in Wisconsin, United States - UWRJ-L119-311C-1 | ecosystem: Environmental > Terrestrial > Plant litter >...
CTAAGCGCATCGAAGTCAACGACCTCAACGTCTACTACGGCAAGTTCAAGGCCGTGGAAGACATCTCCCTCAAGATCGAACCCCGCACCGTCACCGCCTTCATCGGCCCCAGTGGGTGTGGCAAGTCGACCTTCCTCCGCACGCTGAACCGTATGCACGAGGTCATCCCCGGCGCCTACGTCGAGGGTGAAGTGCTCATCGACGGTAACAACCTCTACGGCCCGGGTGTTGACCCCGTGCTCGTCCGCCGCCAGGTCGGGATGGTATTCCAGCGCCCGAACCCGTTCCCCACCATGTCGATCCGTGAAAACGTGCTCGCCGGGGTGCGTCTCAACAACCGCCGGATGAGCAAAAACGACAGCGATGACCTCGTTGAGAAGTCGCTGCAGGGCGCCAACCTCTGGAACGAGGTCAAAGACCGCCTGAACCTGCCGGGTTCCGGTCTTTCGGGTGGACAGCAGCAGCGTCTCTGCATTGCCCGCGCGATCGCCGTCTCGCCCGAGGTCATCCTGATGGACGAGCCCTGCTCGGCCCTCGACCCGATCTCCACCCTGGCCATTGAGGACCTCATCGAGGAGCTCAAGCAGGAGTACACGATTGTTATCGTGACGCACAACATGCAGCAGGCCAGCCGCGTCTCCGACCGCACCGCGTTTTTCAACATCGCGGGCACCGGCAAGCCGGGCAAGCTCATCGAGTACGACGACACCACCACGATGTTCTCCAAGCCCAGCGTGCAGGCGACTGAGGACTACGTCTCGGGCAAGTTCGGATAAGCACTCAACACACATCAACTCAGGCCGTGGTACCCGCTCAGGCGGGCGCCACGGCCTTTGTTGTTAACGAACTGACGCCGAGGCATCCACCAGTCCCCAGGATGAGGACGATGGATGCCGCGGCGTCAGAGAGACTTACGCGAAAACGCTAGGCGCTGGCGATAGCCACAATCGGTTCGGTTGTTGGTGCGCTGGAGCCGCCCTCGGGTTCGACCGTGACGCCGACAGTGTCGCCCGCGCCCATCTTGCCGTCGAGCACACGTAGCGTGCGTTCGGAGTCGGACACATCGAAGAGTCCGGCGGGAGTGGCGGTGCCTGCGGCGTCGATGTACCAGAGCTCGTAGGTTTTACCCTCGGGCAGCTCGGCCACACCGTCGACGATTATCGCGGACGAAGCGAGCTCGTCAGACCACACGAGTGTCGCCGTTCCCCCAGTCGAGACCTCAGCGGCGATGCGCTGCATGTCGTCGGCGGAGGTGATCGCGGCTAGCGCGTCAGCCTGCTGCTGCTCAACACCGGCGTCATTGCCGATGAGCGACGTGACGGCTCCTGCACCAATGATCAGCGCGACCGCAGCGGCGACCGAGGTCAGCGCGATGATGGGCCGGTTGAACCAGCGCACCTGCGTCTTCGCCGAGGTGGCAGAGCGCGCGGGCGAGGTGGCGGAGAGAGCGGGCGGGGCGGATGCCTCGGGCGGCACAGTTTTGTAGAGCGGAGCATCCGGGGCCACAGTATCCGCGTGGTGCGCCTGGGGAAGGGTGCGGATCGGAGCGACGTCGCGGGGAAGCTGCGGCATCGACGCGATCTGCGACATCAGGCTCGCTTTGAGACCGGCAGACGGTTGCACGGGGGCGACCGCAAGGCCAAGCAGTACAGCTGTGTCACTCAATTCGGTCACCTCGTTTCGTGTTGTCTCGGACTCACCAAGGTGAGTCTCAAATTCCTGTGCTTCGGATGGGGATAGTGCGTTCAGTACGTAAGCGCCAGAGTTCAGCCCGAGGTCGAGCGACGTGCGCGGGGCCGGGTTGTTGGTGCCGTCGGTGATGTTGTCGTTTGTCATGACGCCACCCCCAACTCGTCGCGCAGACGGATCATTCCGTCACGCAACCGTGTTTTGACCGTACCTATCGGCACACTCAATATCGAGGCAACCTCGCTATGGCTGTATCCCCCGTAATACGCCAGCGTTACCGCCTGGCGTTGTAGTTCGGTGAGACGAGCCAATGCTTTCGACACCCTTTCGTGTTCGACACGCACTTCGACGGTGTCCGCGACGTTGTCGTAGTCCGGGGCATAGTCCCGAATTCCGATTTTTGTGTCGCGGTCACGGCTGGACTGTGAGGAACGCACGCGGTCGACTGCCCGGCGGTGGGCCATCGTGAGGATCCACGTTGCGGCGCCTCCCTTGTTCGGATCAAACCGCGCTGCGGTTTGCCACACTTCAAGGAAAACTTCTTGGGTTACTTCTTCGGACTGCGAATGGTCCTTGAGGACACGGATGATGAGTCCGAGTACACGCGGCGAGAGAACGTCGTAGAGATCTGAAAATGCTGCCTGGTCGCCCTGGGCAACCTTTTCCAGAAGTGCACCGGCGTTCGCGCGCGCGGCGGACTCGTCGGGAGAGATGTCACTGGGTCGGGGCACAAGCTTTAGCATGCCAGCTTTGACCCCCTCTCGCACAGCGTCGAATCCGTCTCACTATTGTCGCGCACCGAAGCTCGCTCGGGGAGCGATGTGTACTTGTTTCGGTGGCGGTGGTCATGTCAGTACTTCGAAGCTAATGACCCAAGTGGATTGGTGTAACCCGTTACCAAAACGAAATTTTCTTGCGACTGTGTCAACGATTCGTCAACTCTCAGCGCGTGAGGACGGGTCGAACAGCGGGCGGCTTCACGCTGGGTTGCAGGAGCGGGCGGACCGGTGGTGGATGCTCCGGCAGAGAAGTTGGCCCGGGCCGCAGAACGCCTCTCGGCGCGAGGCCGCTCGGAGCGGCTATTAGTGGAGCCCGGGGTTACTGCGGCCCGGACCAACTATTTTAGTCAGGTCATTCCGGTTCGCGCAGGCTTGTGCACGCCACACTCAGGTTGAGCTGTGCCCTACTCCAGCTGGTCGGCGCGGTGCAGGCGTGCGCAGGCGGTGAATTCGGTGGCTGTCTGGGCCAGCCGCGCTGCCTGGGAAGTTAGTTCCGTAGACCGAGTCGGATTGATGAGCTCTGCGTCGTCCGCAACACTCGTCGCACCGGCCGCACTCACCCGGCAGAATGCAGCCGCGCGGTCGAGGGCGATGGCGAAGTCGCCGGTGAACAGTCCACGAAGAATTTGGTCGGCGAGCACAATGATCTCCTCCGGCCCGGTCGGCAACGGTGCCCCGGCGACAACGGCGTCGATGGTGTCGAGCACTTCGCTGCCGCGCTGGAAAAGGTAACTCATCCCCGTCGGGTCCTGCCGGATCAGCAGTCGCATGAGGTAGATACGCCACAGCGCACCGGGGAGCGAGCGGGGGCTCGATCGGGCCCACAACTCGGCGAGCGCGTCGATGCCGTGCTCGTCGGTGTACGACACCAGCCGCTGCAGAACGGCCGGGTCGGAGTTCTCTCGCGCACGGTCGACAAGCGCGTGGGCGGTGTCGTGCGCGACGCGCATGATCTGGGCGGGGTCTTCACCACCGATAAAGGTGTCGAATTTGTCGCCGGAGTACTGCGTGGGTTTATGGAAATCGTCGGCCATCCATCCGAGCCTAAACGACCACCAAAGAAGCCGTCGTGCAAATGCTCTCCGCAAAAGGCACTACATTTGTTACCGCGGGATTTTTTGCCGCGGGCCTCTAGCTCAGTTGGTAGAGCATCGGACTTTTAATCCGCGGGTCGTCGGTTCGAGTCCGACGGGGCCCACCCTTCAGATCCCTTTGTTTACGCGGATCTTGACTGCCCAGCAGTCGTGGCGGAATCGATATTGGGATGATTTGCCCACATTTTGCCCACAATTGCTGAAGCGCCGGCCTCATTCAGGGCGATTCCAACTGCATCGAGATCATCATCAAACAGGTCGCTGTACACGTCCAATGTCATGGCCGCCGACTTGTGACCGAGCATCCGTTGCACCGCTTTTACATTCGCACCCGCTGAAATCGCAAGACTTGCCGCCGTGTGGCGTAGGTCATGAGGCGAGAAGACAACGAGTTCTGGATGGACTGTAGTCAGTTCGACGACAGCGCGCTCGAAGTTTCGCCGACGCCAGTTCCGATTACGCAACGCGCCCCCTTTCGGAGCCGTGAACACAAAATCGGTGCGAGTGCGGTTCGCGGTGCGGGCGTTCAGCGCATTCTCGATGAACTCCGGAAAAGGGACGCTTCGGCGGCTGTGATTCTTGGGGGTTCCGTAAATCAAGTTGCGACCCACTTCTGTCACAGCTTGGTTGACATTTAAGCGCCGGCGTTCGAAATCGACGTCCTCGACTCGTAATGCCGCGAGTTCTCCCCAGCGCAACCCTGTGTACGCCAGAGTCAAGACAATGTCTCCGTCTGGCCCGCATCGCTGCGCAAGCTCGTGAACGTAGTCGTGTGACAGGTACTGGCGCCGAGCACGGTTGATTCGGGGTAGACCGATTCCAGCACAGACATTCCGTGAAATTCGTCCGTCTCGAATCGCATACTTGAGCACCATGTTCAGAACACGGTGATAGCTGCGCGTGGTTGCAGGAGAGACGCGCAGTGCTTGTTCAGATACCCAGGTTTGCACGTCAGCGTGGGATACGTCACCTAAAGGGACGCTCCCCCACCTGGGGATTATTTGTCTATTCACGATAGACAGATAGCCCGCTTTGGTGGATGGTTTCAGCTGGGCTTGACTGTCGATCCACTCCGACGCAGTCTCGCCGACAGTGATCCGGCCTTTCGCCGCGGACACGTACTCGCCTCGCGATTTTGTGACCTCCACAGAGGCGAGAAATAGCTCGGCCTCACGTTTGGTCCGGAATCCACGCTTGTCGGTCTGCGACTTGTCCGGCTGGCGGTACCGGACTCGGTATCGTCGACCGCCGGCCGTTTCATATGGCGTGACACTACCCATGAGCAGCCACTGCACGTGGTGAAGTCTGCGACGCTCGATCCCGAGCACTCCCGGTCATGGACTGATCATAAGACCAGGTCGCGCGTGCGGCGGATGACGAGGCAGGCACTTCCGCTTTTGGCCAGGTCGGTTAGGTAAAACCTCAGAATTGGGCCGGCGAACTTCTCATTACGAGTGTATGTCGACATCCCATCAATGGTTGCCGCTGGGTCAGTTTCATTGAAATTCCGCGGATTTTGACCCGCCCTCGATCATCTTGAGACCGGTCGCTTGCCCACAGTTGTGGGCAAAATGTGGGCAGATCCCGCCTCATTGGGTCCTCTCAAAAGCTGTTCGTAAATCGAAGAGGCGCACGTGTCCGTGAGAGCCCATTACTTGCGCTGCCGAGCAAGTAACGACGGGCTCCGATAATCGATATTATGTCAACAAGAGTGAATGTGCGCCCGGCCCGCCATCAATCGTGCGCTTGATCGAACCAGTTTGCTCACACCTGCTCCACGTATAAGAAACGTCAATTGAGTACCTGTCGAGTTCTCGACCTGTCACTTGCAGACGTCGCTCGCTCCAGCGCGGCCGGGCAGCAGAATGGTCACATGGGACACTACGACTTCACCCGAATGGGTTGGCAGCAGTTTGAGCACATGGTGCAGGCACTGGCCCAGGAGGAACTCGGCAGTGGCCTGACCATCTACGGTGGTGGCCGCGACGGACAACGGGAAGCCACATGGAAGGGCAAGATTTCGTTTCCGGTAGGACGTGAACTCTGGGACGGCCCCGGTGTGTTGCAGGCAAAGTACATGGAGCGTCCTACAAGCGCCAGCCAATCAACCTGGTTCATAAATGAGGCGCGCAAGGAACTCGACGGTTGGGTCAAAAAAGGTAAGCAGCGCCTGCGGCGGGATATGCCGGCGTACTACCTCTTTGCCTCGAACGCGAGCTTGTCCGGCGTCGACGGTGTTGGCGGGAAAGACCGGTTCGACGCGCTTGTCGATGAATACCGACCACTTCTCCACATGAACGATGCCGTGGCATGGGATTACAACCAGATTCGAACGTTACTCGATCGGTACCCTGCTGTCCGACGGACTTATCTTGAGCTCATTCTCCCCGGCGATTTCCTCGCCGAGCTCATCGACCGACTGCCTGCGGACGTCGCAGTTACTGCCAGCAAGCTCGCGGAGAGCGCGGCGTTCGAACTCACCCGGCGTCGACACACCAAAATTGGTGACGCCGGGTATGGGGACAATGCGAAACTCAAGCTTTCTGAAATTGGTATCGACCTACCAGCTCAGATGATCGAGCACGTCGATTTCCACACGCAGGATCTCCGCGATCTTTACCTCGGCGCGCACGTGATTGAAATGGGGGATCACGTTTACCGAGCGGCGCCATCGGGTATCGGATCGGGCGGCTTTCTCATCGTTGGCGGGCCGGGCCAGGGGAAGTCCACAATCGCTCAATTGATTGCTCACGCATACCGCGTTAGATTTCTCGACGAAGCGGGAGCAGGTTCCTTCGGTGAAATAACCGACTCAGCGATCAAAGAGATCCGGCAACGCCTAGTGGACGCAGGATTTCCTCGCCCCTCGCGGCGGCGGTGGCCGGTTGTAGTCGATTTGGCGACATTTAGCCAACAAATTGCAGCATCCGAGTCAGGTAATCTCCTCGCTCACATTGCAGCAAGCATCAAAATCGACGGTGAATCGGTCAAGCCGCGTGATCTTCTCGAGTGGTTCGTGTCGTGGCCGGTAATTCTCATTCTCGACGGTCTTGACGAAGTGGCAAATGCGGCGGATCGCGACCGCGTCGTGTCCGCTGTGCACGAGCTGGTCGTCCAATCTCGCCGTCGTGACATCGACTTGTACGTCCTCGTGACTACCCGCCCGCAGGGTTACAACGGAGAGATGAACGAGGCTCTGTATCTTCAGGAGCTGCAGCTGCGAGACTTTAACGACACCGAAGCTCTAGAGTATGCGGACGCGCTTATGATGGCGCGAGCTCCGGAGGACCCAGAAGAGCGTGCCCGGGTCGCGGGGAGGCTGCTTGACGCGGTTGCAGACAAGGTCACGGGCCGTCTTATGAAGAGCCCACTTCAGGTGACGATCATGGCCGCCCTAGCGGAACGTGCGGTCGCGCTGCCGCACACGAGACACGAGCTGTTCGACGAGTACTACGGCATCATCTACGATCGCGAACGCGCAAAGAAGGACAACGAGATCCTGCTTTCGCGTCATCGGTCACATATTGACCACCTTCACGAACGCGCTGGTCTCGACCTTGCGGTCGCTTCTGAAAAAATTGCCGGTGCCGACGCCAACCTGAGCAAGCGCGACATTCAATCAATTCTCAGCCGCCGGTTAAAAGTTGCAGGGTTCGAACGCCACCAGGTGCGCGAGATAAGCGCTGGAATCATGCGGGTCACGACTGACCGCCTCGTCTTGTTGGTGGCGCCTGCCGCGGACAACAACTTTAATTTCGAAGTTCGATCGCTTCAAGAATATATGGCCGCTCGCGCGCTCGTTGCAGGGTCTGATGAGGAAGTGCGGAAAGCTCTGGAGATCATTCTTCCCGCAGATCATTGGCGAAATACTTATCTCCTCGCACTGGGCCGTCTCGTCACAGAAAGGCCGAAGCTTGGGATCGAAATACTTCGCTCACTGAGTACCGTGGACGAGGTGGACACTGAAGGTGGCGTCCTACTCGTCGGAGCGCAAGCGGCTGCACAGCTTTACCTAGATGGTGTTGCGGCTGAGTATCCGACGGCGCGCAAAGCCCTGCTCACCTGCGCGATGAGGCTCTTCGGCGATACAGCAGACTTCCAATCGGGCGAGCTAGAGGCGCTTGTTGGCCTGCTCTATCAGCCCGAGCTCGACCCAGCGGAGCGGAAGATAGTACAAGACGCTCTTCGAAAGCATGCGACGAAGGGTCGATCAAGTTTGGCTGCGAAATTCCTCGCGAATGCGACTGGACTGCATGATCCATTAGCAAAAATCGCGCGTTCACTCGCGGCAAATGATTTCAAGTACGAGCGGCCATTGCAACGGTCGCGTGAAGATCGACTCTTCATGTTGTACGAACGAGTGATCCAGATCTCAGGCAATGATCCAGGTGAGGAGAGCCGGCCGATGGCTGGACTGACCCCACTCGTTCCCGAGATTGACAAAGGCCACGCTTCAGCAGATGACGACAGAGGCGTAGGGCGATGGCTTCTAGTGAATAGTCAATCGCCTGCCTTGCGGGGGGCACTTGTGCAAATTGCCGGACTTGGTTCGCTGCGAGAGCCCGACCTTGCCTTCCAAGCTGCGCAGCTGCTCAGAATGACTGTGAGCGGTCGCGAAGTCGGCGATGACCTTCAAAAAACAATGGGTGGTGACGCCGAGTCCTAACGGCCTCGGTAGGGGCAACGCGCTTTGACAACACCGCCCCGACAGTTCATCAAGGTGATGACATCGACTGGACGATGCCCGCAGTCAGAACGTCGACGAAAGGCAGAATCGCTCATGACGCGATTCCGGGGGGAACTGAGGATCACTGCTTGGGTGCCCGCCGATGTCCCATGAGATCAATTGTTCTTTCGAGCGCGGCACTGCTGAGCGGTTGATCGAACTTTGCTCCGAGGGGAACCTCCTGATCTTTCCGCGTGGGACGCTCTTGCCACGCCGCGGTCAATTGGGGACCGGCTTCCGCTTTGGCGGTGGCGACAAGCTGTTTGTAGGCTGCTCCCACATCTTTGGGGGCGTGTACCCGGAGCAATGTGCTGTAGTAGGCCAAACGCGATTGGACGTCGCTGAGATGGTCGGTGATCGCCATTCGAGCAACGGACCCGCCGTCGCGGCGGCGCACTCGGTAGGGCGCCTCGAGGTAATCGTGGACAGCACGAATCGCCTCACCGTATGCAATCGCCTGCTCGGCTTCCCTCGCTTGTTGTTTCTGGATCGAGTATCCGATCATCACTACGAGCGCCGCAAGTAACGCCGCAACCAGGGTGACGATTCCGTCCCCGGTTACCGGGCCGTCTATCCATACCGACATTCCTCCAGCCGGATTCGGCGAGGGGTTTGGCGTCACGAGGCGACACCATGAGGTGCCTCAGGTCCCAGCCATTGACCTTTGTGCACCCCTCCGGTGGACCGCCAATAGTCCTCCAAGAAAAGGTGGTCGCCGGTCAGGTCGAGAAGGCTGAGCAGCCCGCGGTCAGCTGTCCACCGTCGCTCAGCGGGATCGCCCGCGTAGTACAGGCACAACGAATCGTCCGACATACGGTGCTTTGACGCAGCACCGCGGTCGGCGAACACCCGAGGGTAATCCGCCGGATGTAACCCGTACGTGTCGTAGTACGGGTCAGCGCGGAATTCGACAGTGACTGGGACAACCTCCCGCCGCCCGCTGACTCGGATGCCAGCGTGGGTGTAGGTCAGCGTGTTCTCAGTCTGGTGAATCGTGAGTAGGGATCCGTAGTGCCTTACGGCGTCTCGCTCCATTGGTAGCCGCCAGGAAGCGCGGCCGCCAAACCAGTCGCCCGTGCGCGGGCGGGCTGCAGTCAGACAGCCCATGAGCGTGTACTCACCCGCTCGCGTGAAGAATTCGTACTGGGGATCAGAGCTGGCGATCCGAACGAACTGTTGGCCTTGATGCGTTCTGCCTGTTCCGCCATTACAGCGGGTCGAGTCGGGTGGGGAAGCATGTTCTCATCGTTGAACAGGTCGGCGAGCTGTTCCTGCGCGAGGATCTCGTATCCCTCGTTGGCGAGCTTGATTGCATGGTGAAGCGTTTCCAGAGTTCGGCGTAGTTGGCGAACGACCTCGGTGCGCGGGTTGTTAAGTTTGATCGGGTTCGGAGCGACGTGGGCGGGGTCTTCTGTCTCTCCGATGTTGAGCTGGTCAGCAGCGTATTCGAACCAGAGCTGAAGGCCCTCGACGAGACTGACCGGCGATGTGATGCAGCCGAGTGCGAGGGCTTTGATGTTCCAGGAGCACAACGGCTTGCCGTTGCTGCGGTTCCAGTGCTTCAGCAGGCGCACTATCCGGGCGTACATGACGTCGCTGTTTTCGACAGCTTCCCGGACCATGCGGGTGTGCGCCTCAGGGTGCGAGCGGTCCCAGCCGGTGTACCGGGGTATAAACAGTCCTTGGGCGCCGGGGTTGTCAATCGCGACGATGACATCTGCGGTGAAGTCCGGTTGGCCAGGCGTGACCGGGTCGCGGAAACGGACGAGGATGGAGCGTTTGCGGCCCTTTACCTCGACGGCGAGGTCGCCGTAGTCGGGCTTCAGGCCGATGCGGATGGCTTCGGCTGCGCGCAGTTCCAGACTGGTGGGTCCGATCTTTCCGGGTCCGTAGATATTCTCGGGATCAGGAACGACAACTCCTAGGTCGACGTCGGTCAGCGGCGTGAGTGCGTCTCCGTGAGCGATGCTGCCGTTTACGTATATACGTGAGCCAGGGAACTCTTTGCGCAGGGCGGAACTTATGGCGTCTCGACGTCGGCGTGCTTCTGCCAGTTCGTTGTCGGCGACCTCGATTCGTTTGCGCGCGGAGTCGAGGAGTGCTTCGAGAGTTGTGCTGAGTGTGGGTGTTTTCATGAGGGTCACGAGACCGCTCCTAACTGCTGACCTGGGGTCAGCTTGTTAGGTCCCACGCTCCGTTCGCTGTCAGAGATCCGGTTGAGGAATCTGTCACAAAGCGGATAGAGTCGTGTGAATTCCGTCCAAAGAATGCACTTGGCTCTGTGGGACCGTTGACCTCTGTCGGCGGCGCTGACAGAGCTTTGTTGTTTAATGCTTATTTTACCAGGGGCCTCCGACATGTTGTGTCAGACCCCCTTTCTGCCTACTACATCTAGGGCTTGGCGGGGTTCTCTCCGGACTCGACCACCTCCTCCGGTACGAAGGTGACGGGCATGTGTTTTTTGGGCTTGGTCTTCATTGCTACATCGCGCGCAGCCTTAGACCAGATTCCTTGGGTCGTGTAGCTGCGGATTTCCATCCACCCGGTGGGCGACCGTCCGGACAGGTGAAAATCATTTCTAACCTCGAGAATCCCGTGATCAATCAGACCGGTGAGTCCACGCTTCGCTGTTGATTTGGAGATTCCATACCAATCGCTGAATCGTTCGTAGGTGATTTGGAATCCATCGGGTTGGTCCAGTGCGATGAGAAGCATGACTTTTTCCGCGGTGGTGAGTTTCGCGTCCCACCCATCGAGCCAGTACTGGTGAGGGATGGAGAACCAACGTCCATGAACAAGTTTGGTAGGGCGCTCGTACGGCTGGCCGTTTCCAGATTCGTCGAGCAGCAGGTAGTTCATGATGTTGCCGTTGCGCTGCCGCTTGATTAGCTGCAGGTTCTCGAGGCGTGTAATGACTTTTGACCAACGGGAGCTCGCGGCGGCGGCTTCCGCGTCACGGTCGAATCTCATCAGCCGGACCCAGGAATTGGAGAAGTACGACGCACGGTACGGGCTACTGCTGCTAGCCATCGCGTGGATGAGGAGGTAGGCATCCAGAGTTGACGAGTCCCGGGTGCGGAGCATCGCCGCGAGTGGGGCGGCCCGTCCGCCAGATGCATCTGCGGTATCCGTCTGGAGCAGGCGCCGGCGGATCGGGACTCCGTGACGCGCCGTCTGCGAGAGCATGTCCTTCAGTAACATCTCGCGGGACGGCGGCGGCGGCACGGGGCCTCTGCGCTTGGCTGTCGCGTTTGGTGTTGCTGTCGTTGTGGTCATGAGGCCATGTTGGCACAGGAACAGCGCCGCGGCACTGCCTAAGGAACGGCGCGATTGACGATCTGGAACCCCCTATAGAGAGGCGTAGAAAGATCCATTAGTGAGGCCACTTAGGAGCCACGTAGAGATGTCCGGAGCTGATGCTCCGGCGCCGACGGAACGGTATTCACTTCGACCCTGTTCGTGCCATTCACATGGACTAAGTCCGGTTGTGATTTGAAGCAATCGAAGGATGGACAGAAAATGTTCCTTGCACCACGTCCGCACTTCTTCTCACCTGCTAATCACGTAGCTCAGTAGACCTTGGAAAGTACACGCGCTTGCTGAGCTCAGCGTCGTAGTATCTGCGCCTGGAAGGTTCTGTCTGTGCGGATCCACGCGGCGGCCCACCGATGATTACCATCGACAAGTACGCGGCATATCCTCACTGCGCTCCGGTATTCCACGTCCCTTGCCCATTCACCCCTGGCGCTGTTTTTCAGCTCCGCCAAAAGGCAATGGGAGATGTAAAAGAGAGGACCCTCCAATGTCCGAACCGCTGACGGTATACACACTGCCGAACTGCATCCAATGCACACTCACCAAACGAGCCCTCGACAAAACCGGCCTGCCCTACCAAGTAATCGACCTGACAGACAACGAGGACGCCCGCACCCTGGTCACCAGGCTCGGCTACCAATCTGCACCCATCGTCATCACCGACACAGAACACTGGTCCGGCTACCGACCCGACAAAATCGCCGCCACCACCGCGCGCTCACGCACCCTGGACTCCAACTTATGAACCGGGCGCACCTCCGCGACACCACTTCTCCGCTGCTCACACCAGCGCAAGCCGCGGAAATTCTTGACCTCACCACCCGGCAGCTCGCCGCACGCCGACGGCAGAACACGGCACCGAAATGGTTTGTCATTGGGCTGCGGACAATCCGATTTGACCGCGCAGCGGTCGAAAATGTGGCGCGCGCCGCCTCACAGTCCCGCCGTCGGCGCGACATCAACCAGAAGACGATTCTCTATCGGGACATCCGCTCGTCGATCAGCCGGCCACGAACACCGCTGCGGAGACGCCCCGGCCAGCGAGATCAGCGTTAAGTTTTCACTACATTTCGGCTGCAAGGTTGGGTCCGATGGTGCGCATGGAAATCATGCGGACAGTTCGGCGCTGGATCTGGAGTCCATGCCCGGTGCGGGTGAGAACGTCGTCGTACCAGGCGTTGGCGATCGTGCCCGTGACGTTGTCGGCCTGGAGGACGACGGCGTCGCCATAGGTGCGCGCGGTGAGGGGCTCGACGCTGGTGATGGTGGTGTTCGTCATCCGGTGCAGGGTTCGTCCGGCTGGGTTGTGGGTGTCGCGCATGAAGATGGTGAATGCTTCCGCGCCGCTCCACTGGGCGAAACCGAAGTCGACCTGGGCGTCGTCGGCGAAGGTGGACTGGAAGAGGTCCCAGTCGCGGGTGTCGATGCCGGTGGAGTAGCGATTGATCAGGTCGAGGATCTCGAACCGCTCGGCGGGAGTGATGGCAGAGTCGAGGACGGCAATGGACATGTGTGATTTCACTTTCTGGGTGGTGGGGTTGGGAATGGTGCATACGCCGTCGACGCACATCATGGCGTCGGGGGCGAGGTCGGTAAGGAGCGGCGTTGTCACTCGGCCGCTACCTGGTTGAGGATGCGAGCGAGCTCGTCGGAGTCGACGGCGCCAGGGATCACGTACTTGTCGTTGATAACCATGAACGGAACCCCGCGGGCTCCAAGCCGCTGTGCGGCGGCGGCATCCCGATCGACTAGGCCTCGGTAAGTGCCGACTTCCAGTGCGGAACGGGCCACGTCGGCGTTGATGCCGACGCTCGCCGCGAGCTCAACGAGCGAGTCGATAGTGCCGATGTGGCGGCCTTCGACGAAGTACGCCGCATAGAGTCGGTCGCTGAGTTCTCGACGAAGACCGATGGTGTCGGCGTAGTGAAGTAGCTGCAGGGCGAGGTGGGAGTTCGTCGGCTTGATAAGCCTCGGCTCGTATTCCAACCCCTCCGCCGCCGCCGTGTCCCTCATCGCGGAAAACACCCGGTCCTGCGCGGCAGCGTCCATTCCACGGTTCGCTCGGAGGTACTCGTCCGCGTCGAAGTCGACGGGGAATCCCGGCTGCAGCTCGTAGGACCGGTGGGCAACCTCGACCCGGCCCGGGAAGGTCTCGACCGCCCGCTTCACACGGGCGTCGCCCACGTAACACCAGACGCATTGCACGTCAGACCACACTTCGATCTTCACCGGTGAATTCATCCGCATCTCTCCTCTGCTTCGCCCCTGCTAAAGTGGGGGCACACCCCACAAACAATATGGGGGCTGCCCCCACTTGTCAAACGAATGCAGCAAAGGACCTCATGCCGCCCGAGCCCGAAACGAAGCCGATGCGCGTCGACGCGCAGCGAAACTACGAAGCGATCGTGCGGGCGGCCGCGGACGAGATCGATCGCGTCGGCGCGGGAGCGTCGCTTGAGGACATCGCGCGTAAGGCAGGTGTCGGTTCCGCGACACTGCACCGTCGATTCCGGACCCGCCGAGAGCTACTCCAGGCGGTCTTTGCCGACCGCATCCAACACATCTGCGAGCGGGCCTCGGAGCTGAGCTCCACCTTGGGCCCCGGAGACGCACTACGGGCGTGGCTTCTAGAGCTTGGCCAGTTCAGCGCGACCACCCGAGGGGTAGCAGACACCCTCATCCTCGGCACCGAAACTGACCCAACCACGAGTTCATGCGAAGCCATGCTCGCCTCCACGGCAACCACCCTCCACGCTAATGCTCGTGAATCGAACGAGATCTCCTCCTCCGTATCGGCAATGGACCTGCTCGCTTTGGTCAATTCGATCTCGCTCGGCGCACGCACTGCCCCGGACCCAGCCGCATACGCCACCAGACTCCTCACCATCGCGCTCAATGGCGCACGCCGCTGACGCGCAGCTCGCACAAAGGGGTCACGCCCTATGACTCGCCCCTAGACCCGGCCGTTCTCACTGATCTGATCAGAACTAACTGCCGAAACATCTAATCGAAACTTGTCGCCAAAACCCCCTGCCGAAACTACCTGCTCAAAACACGTCCCTTGCAGCATTGTTTTCGGCGTCGGCGACCGCGTCCGACAAGGTGGGCACGCAGGGTGCGCAGCAAGCTGCGATCGGCCACCACCACGGAATAATCTTTACGGAACAGTGCCGGGTCCGGGCAAAACTCCGATTGGAAAAACTAAGCGAGTTCGTCAAGCGCTGAGTTTCGCAACTGACGACGATCCGAAAGCAGGGTTTGCTTTCGCCACGCAATTGATCGCGCTCCTGCGAGCGGGAGGTGCGTTCACCCGGTCGAGCTGGGACGAAGCGGCTCGCGATCGAGTATCTCGCCTCGATTCTGCTTTCTCCCGGCTTGGATACAAACTCCACTCTGACGGCACAGTGACGTCCGTGGTAATCGACAACCTGTCCGGCACCAAACTCACTGAGGCGCTTCAATCTCACGTTCGACGCCTGAACGCCAACCCCGATGACGCGCCATTGCAGGTCGGCAGCGGTGTCAGTGGCCATGAAAAACTGCCCATAGGCGGCCAGTAAACCTGCCCGCTGGTGGCCACGAAGAGTGCCCACTGGTGGCCATGAGATCTGCCCACTTCTTACT
>Ga0247810_10001412_pt1 | contig 15207 bp, 10 predicted proteins | sample UWRJL119311C1_FD_179918 | JGI IMG/M metagenome (GOLD analysis project Ga0247810, IMG submission 179918) | Plant litter microbial communities from Arlington Agricultural Research Station in Wisconsin, United States - UWRJ-L119-311C-1 | ecosystem: Environmental > Terrestrial > Plant litter >...
TTGGTGGGGGGGGGGGGGTGGCGGGAGACACCCGAATAATTGATCAGCGAATACTCGAGGAACTCACAAGGCGCGACACCTACTATTACGATGTTGGATGGTTCTTTGGGCGGTACTTTGAGGAGAAGACCTAGTCGAGAATGGCGGGAGTACCTACGAAGAGTCAAGAGCCAGTGTATAGAGAGTCGCTGGAGTGGTGGCCAGAACTCTCAATTCAAGGTCAATTTTTTTGAGTGTTTCATGAAGCTCGGGGACACTGTTGTTAGTGGACTTGGCCGCAGATATTACAATTCCGCGAACAAAGTGTTGAGGGGGCTCGGAGGCTGATCGCAAGCTCGATATCCTCCTCAACCCCGCCAGCGTTGCATTACCGAACGGCGAGCACGACTGGTCACATGAAATTGTCATTGGGGAACACAAATAAAATCCCGATGAGGATCTTTCTACCAAAACACTGGTGCAGTCAGCCGGGTATGCTTGGAAGTCAACCGGAGCGGCGATTCACCCAGGTTTTGCGATCAGCTGGAGCATGATGCGACTCTAGGCGTCGACAAATCTGACCCGTACAACTCCGAGAAGTTCAATTACACAAAGAGCCTGAGCGATTCAAAAGGGTTATTGCAGGGTACGCGTTGATGACGGACGCGGAGTTAGGGTTGAATACATTTATCAAGCATGATGGCAACGGCAAGTACATTGTCGCACGAGATGTGAGAATCTCTTTAGAGGACAAGCCAATCACCTCCACCAAAGCGATAGTGTACCGGGGAACAACGTGTTATCGAGGAAGGAGAAGTGACTCCGCGGAATGGGAATATATGGTCAAGTTCGCTTGGCTATCTAAGAAAAGGCAGCGGGATGGAGATGTTATCACATTTTGCTGGCATGGCCAGTATAGCAGCTTTGCATAAATTTCTATCGACAAAATCTCCGCCCCTTGTCTGGTATAGCAATGGTGGTGGTCGAGTGATCCACTTACCGCATCTTCTAAAAATAAGGGTTTGGCCCCGCACTTAGCCGAGCTGCGTATAGCTTGCGCTAGCCAACCGCGGAGAATGGCAACCTTTGTTTGTCGCAACCTTTTGTCGCAGCCTTTGGTCGCAACCATGGTGCATCTGATACCAATTCTACATTCGAGCCTGCGCGTCTACACTTGCAACGACATAAACATATTAAATCATGTTACTGCCCGAGCGCTACTTCAGACACCACCTTTATTGAGTTTCACCTGGAACTTTTCCTCCTCAAAATGCGCCATGTCTTTCTCCCTCGCTCTACGTCTTCATCGTCTCGATGTCCAGCACACGAAAACAGATACCACCTCATCACAAAAGACAGCACACTGAAGCAGGTCTACTTGACGATCCGTCCGAATTACAGACTTCAAAACGGCTTAAGTCGAGCACCAAACTGCATTCAGCGGCATTCTACGACTCACTCACCAAGGTGTGGCTCACTCGTCGAGCTTTGAAGGAGCTCGATCGACGAACAACTCAAGCCAACAGCCTTCAGCAGCCTGCTTCTGCGCGTCGATCAGAAGATCGAGAAGATACTTGGAAGACGCAAATACACAGATTTGCCAGACACGGTGGTCCAGAGCTTCGTGATCTACGAGGGGTGAGACCAAATTGCCAAAGCGTGTAGGATGTGTCTAACACCCTCTTTTTAGTATCCGACGCCGACAGACGTCGAAATTGCCCACGCGATGAACTCAAGCCGCTACTTCCCAAATTCTGGCAGCATGCAGAGCAATATTATACCGCCGACAAGCAATCCCACTAGCAGCAAACGAGTCTCCGCCTACGATAAAAATTTCGAAGGGTTGCTTATTGATTACCATGTTTACCCTGATGAATATGAGTATCCTTATGGACAAGAAGCCCCAGAACTCGGCACTTTGGAAGAGTTGGCTCAGAGATTGTCACAACGGAGACCATCTCTTGCGCCATCCCACTTCACTACTTCGGATTTTCGAGCGTTCAGGCGGAAAAACAGGCAAGCGATCAATGAGGATGCGGTAATGCGAGACGTAATTCCCATAATAGCTGGCAACTCCGATATTCCGAGCACACAGAATCTGCTTTATACAAGGCTCGACTCGATTACTAACGGTACAACCGTTAATGCCCAACCCGACTTTTACGACGGAGCTCGCCTTAACGACGTCGACAAGCGGGTTCAAAAAGACCTGCGCTCTTTCATCATTCCCACCGGACACAGAACGGCCCCAGTAGCACCCAACTTCTTCCTCGAGGTCAAACATCCCAGTGGAGGTGCAGACGTGGCGGTACGACAAGCCTGTTTTGACGGTGCTTTGGGTGCTCGTGGCATGCATCAATTGCAGTCGTACCGGAAAGAAGAGCCAGTTTACGACGGCAATGCTTACACGGTCACTTCAACCTATCACGATGGCGGGCTCAAGATGTACACCACTCATCCCACACAATCTATTGATGGCACTACCGAATATCACATGACTCAGGTAAATGCTTGGAGCTTGACTGGCAACCTTGATAATTTCCGACAGGGAGCTACCGCATTTCGCAATGCTAGAGAATGGGCTCAGGAGCAGCGCGATGGATTTATCTCAGTTGCGAATAAAACAGCAAGGGCTGTGAATGCAGAGCCACCTGCTTATGAGTCATGCGATCATAAAACCTTCTCAGATCCCACAAACCTGCAGGACACCACTCATCCTACGCAAGTAGAAGATCGTTGTGTTGATTCTCAGTATTACATGTCACAACGTTCTTTCCACTAAGAGTCCTCAACTTTCGAATCTCTTTTGAATTCCAACGGCCTATCAGAAACAACGAACGCTTACTCCGCTGGAGAATTTGAGACCTCTCCTGATGAACTCGAAACGTACGAGACAGCCCCCAATAAACGTTGGAACAGGGCACTTGTGAAGGCTGTCTCCAAAGCTCCGCGTCGTAATCATAGCAATAGGCGGAGGCATTGGACCAAGAAATAAGTTCAGGTAAGGGCTGCACGGGGGAGATAACGAGAGGTGACAATTGTTATGGCTTGGTGTCTGCTCTTTGGTCGGCCAATTATTGGCTGGGAAGTACTCGGATCGCGATGCTAGCACAATGCATATACAATTATTTAATTACTCTCTCATCACTCATGGCATAGGGTGACAGGTTGGTAGTAATTGGTTGTTTCCAAATTTGTAACCAGCGTTGGGGTTGGTTTGTTATGATTCAACCTGCTACCCCAGCTACCGCCCAAGCTCCTGTTCATCTCTTACAGTAGAAAGTCATTCATAGCTGAAACGTGCGACACTCTAATCAAGAGTCACCAGTAGCATTAAAATGACTCTTTGAGCGTATTATGTAATCATAGTCAACGATAATTTGCAGCAGTTACTATCTGCATGCGGTTGTGAAACCAGTCCCTTGGGTCGGCTAGTACCTCGCTTAGTATGCTTCTTATCACAGCTGAGACTAGGTGTCCATTTATAACAATCAATCTCAAATAGTACTGACACTCTTTGTAGAATCCCAAATCTACAGTCAATGGAAGACGCGTTAATATAAATCACCCTCAACATGAAGGACCTGGTCTGTTGTTTTCTACATGTGCTTTTTAATGGAATCTCACACTAACTATCCGCCTCTCCAGGACATTCGAATCATGAACAAATATCGCGTCGTGCGCAAGATTGGGAAAGGCGGCTTCGGTGAAGTCTACTCTGGTACACGGTGACCCTCTTGGAAAGGCAACAGAAACTAATACGTAAAAGGGATTGATCTCGATACCGGTGAGGAGGTCGCTATAAAACTCCAACCAAGCCGAAACATGCCGATTCTTGAGCATGAGGCTGGTATCTACAGCGCCATTATGGGCAGCCCGGGAATACCGCGTGTTAATTGGTACGGACATGAGTGTGAATATTATGTTTTGGTCTTGGACGCACTTGGCCCAAGCCTAGAAGACTTCTTCAACTTTTGCGACCGGATATTTTCGCTAAAGACAGTCCTCCTCCTTGCCAACCAATTAATCCACCGGGTCGAATATCTCCACTCCAAATCCTTCATCCATCGCGATATCAAGCCCGATAACTTCTTAATGGGAACCGGCAAGCTTGGGAATCTGGTACATTTGATTGATTTTGACCATGCGAAGGAATACAGAGACCCGGAAACGCACATTCATATGCCATATTACGACAAGTGCTATTTCGGAGGAACAAGCCGTTATGCTAGCATTAATAATCACTTGGGAATTGGTATGTATAAAATGATATAAATCAGGCGACGGCTAATAGTATTTAGAGCAATCCCGCCGCGATGATCTCGAATCGCTTGGATATCTTATGCTTTACTTTCTCCGCGGTTACCTGCCCTGGCAAGGCCTGAAGGCTGCGACGGAGGACGAGAGAAATGAGCTTATCAAAGAGAAAAATATGGAGACCCCAGTCGAGGAACTTTGCCGTGACCTGCCCAAGGAATTTGCAACCTACTTCAAACATGTCTGTGGTTTGGCATTTGATGAGAAGCCTGATTACTCTTATCTCCGCAACCTCCTGCGCGATCTATTCGTAAGGGAAGGTTTTGAGCATGACTTCGTGTTCGATTGGACTATCAAGAAATTCTTCATGCTCCATAACAGCACCGACCAGAAATCTGTACTTAAAACTCAAAAGCCCGGCGAAAGTCAATAACCGTCGGCACATTTCCACAAACACGGCTTCTACAACCCAGCCGGGTCCTTCGTCGGGTCAGCCTATCGGCCAGAGAGTCTTGAAATACCGGGGGACTAGCAGGCTACGCAACACAGAGGCTCGCAAAACTCGACTGGCTTAAACACTTATCAGAGAACATGAGGGGAAAAATTTACCCCAGCTTTTCTTAATTTGTCAGCTGTGCCAATGGTGCCAAAGGCATATCAAAGGCATGCCAACAACATGTCAACAACGCTAATGGTGCTAATGAATAAACACCCAGAGGGAGGCGGCAGAAGCTGAGCTCAACAACATACATAATGCAAAGGCTGAAGGCTTGCTGGCAAGTCAATGATCGTGATAATGTATTGGGTCAGGGTTGCCGAAAGGCTTGGCAGTAAGATTCGTCGACTCTGATCCTTGGATTGAAGAAGGAGTTGCCAGGAAGTTGGCATTCAGGTTGAGTTCAAGTACTGACCACGATCGCTCAACGCAGAGGCAACTGCTAATATGATCGACCTAGGGCGGCATATGTATGAATGAACCAATTCAGAAACCATTTCCTCTACATCTTCGTCACCTGGGCGGTTATCGCAATCAAAATTGTGGAGATTAATATGTCTCATGCTCATAGATACGGACAACTGTTATGTCGCAACTGCTGACATGTTTGGTTGGTTACAAAAATAGAGTCTTACCCAGGTCCGCGCTAAATCTCCATATAGTTAGATCGTAACGCTGAGCTACTCTAGATTTGACCTTGAGCTAGTATAAGTCTCATCTTGTCTTGAAGACTTTGAAAAGATGTTAGAAGTATATAAAGAGTCTTGCGCTCTCAATAAGACCACAAGCGTGCCTCAAGCAATCCCGTATCCACCACCTCCTGAATTCCTCTTTTGCATAGCGTAGACTTGGTCGGATCAGACCATGACAGCTTCAAAACTCACGATTGCTTGCTTTGGCGCCACAGGAGGATGCGTAGCCACAACTTTAGCTTGTGCACTAAAAGCAGGCTATCATTGCACAGCTCGTACATTCTCTATACCCTCCATCTCCCACAACATAACTAATACTTTTTTTAACACAGTAGCCCGAACACCAGACAAACTACTTAGCCTCCTGACCACAGAACACAAAATCTCCTCGAGTACCATCGACCAATACCTCACAATCCACCAAGGCGATGTCAAAGACCCAATTATCGTCTCCAAAGCCCTAATCAACCCAACAAATGAAAAACTCCTTGTCGACGTAATCGTAAGTGGAGTCGGCGCATATCCAACTTTTCAATGGAGTATCAAAACACCGTTCCCCCTGACTGATCCCAAGATCTGCGAAACTGCAGTGGGAGCTATGTTCACTGCTCTCTCGAATCTTTCGTCCTCGAATCCTGGCATCGCTGTCAATAGTGCGGGCCAGAAGCCACTGCTTATAGTGGTGAGTACAGCAGGATGTGGGAGGAAGAGGGGTGTTCCGTTGCCATTATATTATCCTTATCGTTACTTGCTGGGGAGTCCCCTGGCGGATAAGATTCGGATGGAGGATGTGATCTTTGAGGATAAGGGAAAACACATACGGGATTTCATTGTCATGAGGCCTCTGTTCTTGATAGATGGAGATGCGAGAGGGGATAAAGGACTGAGGGTGGGCTGGGAATGGGGTATTGAAGCAGGAGAGGGTGGGGAGATGGAGAAGGAACCAGGCCCTGAGATTGGATATTATGTAAGTCGGAAGGATGTTGGAATTTGGATATTCGAGCACGCTATTGTACAGGGTAGATGGGAAGGAAAATGTGTGTATGTGACCTATTAAGGGCAAGAACAAAGTAAGTAGCGGCTAATTCAGTGAAGTGTTCTTCACTCACTTCATAAAGATCCACTACTTATTAAGCCCTAAGGCTCGGCATGCTTCCTGTTCCTAGAGAGATTTTCATAATCCCACAGTTAATCTATCTTCCCCGCGAAGCTCTCTCCAATTATTTGTCGACTCAATCAATTCCAAAGAGCCACGAAGGAAGACTCCCCACTTCTTCACAAATCCTTCAGTGACTTCCCATCCATTTACTCGCCAGGGATCTCCCCACACCAAGAATCCGCGCCTCTCCAAATCATCGAAACCTTCATACAAAGCCTGACCGAGGTCATAGCAAAGATCAAGACTATCATATGTTCCGTGAAGGCGTATCAGGTTGTCTCTCATGGCCGGGAATGGAATCGCACTAATGTAAAACGGGTGAGGTGTGGATTGCTGTAAGAGTGTAGGTTTGAGATCTGGCGGAATATTTTCTGGCGGGGTGGTATCGTGGATGAGGACGCCAAATGAGAGACTGCATTTCATGGGGACGCAGTATAGAAGTGATAAGATTGACATATTGAATAGCATAGCGCGAACGACATTATACTGAATGAGCGTGATGAGACAATGGTCTGGAGAGAGTGGGAAAGTGATCGGAGATGTGGAATGATGAAGTGTGGCATCTGTCGTGTATGGTAATAGTGGTGATATGAGTCTACCTCTCTTTGGTCTTTCGTCTTTAATCGCATAAAACGAGTTCTGATATGTGGCAAGATCTTGGTCATCGCTGTCTGGAAATGTGGCCGTCAAAGAGCTACTCCCTGTTACGGTAAAGTCATCCTGATCAGTGGTAACCAGTATACCATAGCCCTGCCAGGGTGTAGTGGAACTCGTCACCGCCGTGTTTGATTTACCAGCGGTTCTCTTCCTTTCACCTAGCTTCTGATTAGCCGGAGTTTCGTGATGTCTGACTGGGATAATGTAGCGGTGTTCTACACCTGTATCACTAATCTCAACTCCCTGAAAAGCCAGAAAAGTCACTTACGCCAAGCTTTCTGACGAGCACGATTCTGTCGCTTCCTCCTTTCATCAGGGTTTTGACTGCCACTCCGGTGGTTTTTCTCTTTCAAGTCCTGAGAAGACCTTAGTCGGCGTTTGAAAGGAATCTCGTCAATCTCACCTTGCTTAAATCGCTGCTCCAAGTGTCTTGGTCAGCCTCCGCTGGTCTCATGGCAGACGAAACTTTTCAGCGTTTACTTCTTCTGTATTCTTCGTGAAGAATGAGAGTTACTCCATGATCTTTGGACATCTTGACGTTGAAATTTACCAAAGCGATCCTCGTTTATTGTGCTTACCACCGCTAATGCAGGTGCGTTATGCGCTAATACTGATTTGATACAGGGCGCTATTCCAAGGATTACGAGTAGGCTCACGAGCAAGAAGAAACTCGGCGCGGACCATCCAGACACGCTGATCGCCATGAACAATCTCGCAATTACGCGGAAAGGAATTGGCCAAGTAGCCGAACCTGTACTACTTATGGAGGAATATGTATAATCCTACTGTACTATTTCTGGAGGATTTCTGTATGCATATCCACAAGTTCCTGGCATACTCAAGCTAGCAAAAAAATTATAATAATAAGCGACACCATCTATTTAACAACCTGATTTAGCATAGGGACGTGGTGCGGCAATAGTGGTAGTCTTCCCCAGGTTTCGACCATCGGTGAAGGCTTCACCGGCATCACTGCTCCCATCAGAAGACTGGTTGTGATGGGCGAAGATTACCCATCGAATTTAGTGCGGTTATTTGGACCAGAATGGCAGCATGCGCAGGGGATCAGAAAGCGTGGTGGGCTCACCGAGGAGAGGTTCTGGAACCGCTGGTGATTGTAAATGGGATCAATCCTTTTCTGCTCCTGATGGATGCCGATGTGGGACTAAGGGCCCGGCATAGATTAACTACAGCATCCGACAATAAGAAACTCGAAGAAGAGAAACTGGGATGGGATAGATTAGAAACGGAGGCAGTTTTGCATGACGAGTAGCATCCTGTCATCGCACATGATGCGTTGATCACCGCGTGACGAACCCCAAACGTAGGAGAGGGCTTCATAGGGACCATTTCCAGGCTTGAAACCCTCAAGGAACTGCTCATGTAGAGTGCAATTTACTAGATCTAAGAGGTCTCGAGCAGGCTTGAGACACAAGAGACAAATTTTTTTACCACGAGAAAGCGGCGTGTGCTTATAGGAGGAGATAGAATTCATGTTGATATCGTGCTTGTATCGCTCTTAATAAATATTTATTATACTGTGGGATTCGCGTTGTCAAGACTCAAGACATATTTAAACGATGTGTTTCTGTGAGGGTGTTGTTTGAGTTCCCTGGGAGCCGACTTAGGCCCCCTAACCTAGTCGTGTAGAGTTGACAACTTTTACACGGCAGGACCGAACTATAAGCAAACTATGATTAGTCGCCAGAAGATAGAGCTGGAATATAGCTAAGCATCCTAAGCAGAGACTAAGATAAGGGCGAGCAGCGTCTGAGCAGAGCGGCGATGCTGACTAACTATATTAAAAGTAAGTATAAAGAAAAGTCGTCTGAGACTTCTTCTAAAGTCTTAGATGATAATTTTCCCTATCAAATTCTTTTTCATCTTTAGATCTAAGCAGTCGCTATTTTAACCTGAGCTAAGCTCTAAGCCCTGGATCATACTAATAAGTTAGCTGAATTTTGCTCCAGGGATATTTTCTAGCAGTTTATAAATTGATTATAATTTCTAATATATAAATAGAATTCTATAGAAATTAGAAGGAGCACCTACATAAGAAAAATTGAGATATTAACTTATCAAATTTATATCTAGCTAAACTATTTCATTTTAATATAGAACAGATAGAAAATCGCTTAACAAGTGAATATACATACTCAAGTATAAATCCGAGCGGAACCATGGGAGAATTTTAGATTTCATATATTATCATCAATCGGTCAAACATCCTTTTTCTTTTGCTCAAGCCAATATTCAATATGGCCTTTCCCAAGAATGCCCGCCGTACTCTCTTTCTCTACCTCATAAATACGTCTTATCCTCACTAACATCACTGTCTCCCTTTCTTGCTTCAAAAACCTCCATTAAAGGAGCCAGATTTGTCTTTTAAAGATATAGGAGGAAAAATTATTATGATTAGCCTCATATCGAATAAAGATCTGTTAGAGTGCCTTGAGGTTGAGTTTATGTTTTCTGACGTCTCAAGCGGTATTCAAGTGAAAGAGTATAGAGAAGCAAGCTAGCCTGTAGATTGTTAATAAGATATAATATCTTTGTTTGGAAAGCTATTTCATGATATATTAGGCTTCTCATTGACAAAGAATGTAAAGCAAATGGTCATTTTTATTGATTCTAATCCTAACTATTAAGGTGATCGTAGGATCAGTAAGGGGTTTACCAAATCTGAGATTACATATTGTACAGCTAAAATTGGATAAGATTTATCTTATACTCTTAAGCACTAAGTTACGGGTCAATCCTCCACTCGTAGCACGGGGTCCACACATAACCGCTTCGCAATCACAGCTGTTGGTGGGAATAGACAGATACATTAGCACTTGCTTAGATCGTATTCAAAGCGGCACGCCTTCCTGATCTCCAATTAGATAGTGTCTGTGCCTTAGGGGCTATATGCATATCAATGTCAATTGCGCGTGCCAACCCTGCTTGTTGAAACAGGGAGACAGGTTTGGCTATACAAGATGGAAGTGCAGCGATTCCGGTGGTTACAGTTGTGGTTATGGTCGTTCGAGTAAGAGCAACAGATTAATACTGGCTCTGCCACGCAACAGCTGTACCACAGGCTCAGTGGGAGTAGTCGCGAATTCCAAAGCGGAAGTTGGCGTTCTTACATAGACAGAAGGTACCGGTAGGACTAATACATCCCAATGGCAAATATTGAGTGAGCAAGTTAGTCAAACAAGTTTGACCACAAGAATGAAGCGCTGCAATAGCCTTGGTTACTACTGAGGTCGTAGATAGCTTAGTAGTAGTCGAGGTTCTCGGGGATGTAGTCATAGTGCTGAAGGTCGTTGTTTTAGAGGATATAGTACTGCTGGTTGTTTTTGTAGCAGTAGTTATCGTACTACTAGGAAGTTCTGTACCATGGACATGGTCGAGCTGGTGGTACGCTGGAGCTGTTCTGTGCCTACTTAAGGCTTACCCATGGCGGCTGGCGAACTATTATAGTATCGACCACAAATTCGGTCCGTGTCTCAAGTGAGAGAATGTCATACCGTCTGTGAATAAGTCCATATGAAGTTTATTTATATAGAATATGCGTTATTATGTTGCCTCTCACGCATCTAAGGTTGCACTGTCACATTAAAAGCAGCCACTTGGAGCCTGGTGGAAGCATATTTTAGCTACATACAGCACTTTTTTTTGATTCGCTAGCTCACGATAACCTATAGCCATTTGAGCAGAAATTACACACAATCTTCTATTCTGTTTGTGACTCTAAGGGAGATTGTGAGGTATGGTAGGAGGCAGGGGAAATGTACACCTGCTCAAGCTTTTCGACTGACTAAATAAATAGCTGCAGAGATTTTTGTTGTTCAATTTCAAAAACCCTGTTCTTGCTATGTGAAGTATTGCCTTGAAATAGTAAAAGATACTTTACAGTACGAGATGAAAAAGGGTGTAACCAAGACATTCACTAACCGAAATTCCGACACTATTTGTGGCGCTCGACGAGTTGGTGCTATTTGAGGATCAGCTGGGGACCGTGTTCAAATTTGGTGTGGCGTTATTTCATATTTATTGATTTTAACTTCGTTTTGGCTCGGCTGGGGTTTTGTTGCTAGTATGCTGGCTGTCATGGAGGTGTTTTCTAACAGCTCGGGCTTAGGATACCCAGTGCCGGCTTTTGCGGTGCTGGGGTTCATTATCGCGCATGTGCCTGCAAGAAGTTGAGTGCCCGTTCTTGCGAATCAGAGATGGAACGAGGCGCCTCTTACCCACCTTCATCAAATCCTCGCAGTCATGTTATAGCCAGATCTCGAACGGCGGAGATAGGAATGATGGTAATTTAAACTCGTGTTGCTTTAAAGTGTTCAAGGTAGTGGGCAGCATCGGCTCGCATACTTTGGCTGGGTTGGCTGGGGAATTTATTACACAGCTGTTAGATTGATATTTATGTCTATTATTTTCGTGTCCGTATTTAAGCTGAAGCAGCTGTTGTGCCGTTGGGATTAATGTATCATGATGCAATAGATACTCACCTGCTCTGTTAGATAAAGTACATGGCATTGGTACAAATCAACTCACCAAAGGTTTGAAATGAAAGAAATATGAATTATGAAACAGAGAACATACCATTTCTGAGAGAGTAACCATATGTGGTCTTCTCCTCACAAGACGTGGTTCGTTCCAATCAGTAAGCATCATTGGCGCTGATAAAAGTGGCTGAATGCATATGCACGCTATCAGACCACTTTGAAGCTGATAGTAAATATATCCAATAACTTCCCAACATTCAAGTTGCTGAGGAAGTTGCTAATTGTCGCACCAATATCATCCTTGCGCCCATAACCAAAGCTGGGCGTAAAAATACTGGGGACATACATTCTCATTAGTAACTCCATCTATATTCAGCCTTGTCATCTTATACATATATAGAGTAGATTAAATGCAATATCTCAGCTCTTTAATCTACAGCTATTGCAGTTTTATACTAAACTTCTTAGACGATGTCTACCCTCCCATCTCCACAAATCTACGAAGAGCTCCGCACAAGACTCTCAAACCTAACAAACATTCTCTTTAGCCATGCCACAAAGCGTTTTAGCTCGCTTCTTGCCCACGATGCATCATCTTCAAATAGTATAGGTCCTCCCCTATTATCACTTTGTCGCGGACCTGGCCGTGCCGATATGGTGTTGCAGCAATTGAGTCAACAATGGCCACTACTTGCCGGCGAAACACAGATGAGGCTGAGAGATACATGGGAAGCTGGGGTCGCGACGCTACGCCAGGAGCTGACCAAATCGTGCGAACATCTTGGGGCAAGCGGCGAATGCTCGCGTTGTCAATATTTAGTTTCAGATATTGGAGCGAAGCTAGAAAGCCTAGCGGAGAATATTGCTGAAAGATTGGAAGTGTTGAGGTGTCCGGCACCTCAGGAAATTCAGGTCGTCGAGAAGCTGGATGCTAAGCCATCGGAGGAGATTCAGAATCTCAAAGTCAAGCTTGCAGATAAAGACACTGAGAACCTAAAACTTGACAAGGACCTCAAAGCGGTGAAAGATGACAAGACTAAACTCCAAGAATTGTTTCGAGTGACTCTTCAACAACTAGATGGCCTAGTTGAGAGCCTTGACAAAAGTGCCGTGGGCTTGGAACGGGCGAAAGAATGGAGAGTGGCAGCCGAAGTCTACGCCGAGATTCATAAAATAAAGGAGTGCAGGTTAAATTACCAGGGCGAGGCGGAGTTGACGGAGGCCGAGAAGAAGGATGTGAAGATTGACTCAGTCCGCTACAAACATAAACAGGTCTCTGCTTTAATGCGCCTCGGGACACAACCCGACGAGAAGCTTCTCGAGCTTGCAGAAGATATGTGGGAATTGGCAGGTCACAAGGGATGGTTTGGACAGAAAGGAGATCTGATATTAGGCGCAAACAATGCTCGGAAGCTTCAAGAGGATTACTGCCTCATTCTTCGTCGCAATAAGAAATTCGAGGAAGCTGAAAAGGAGTATATGCTTGTATGGTACTCACCCGGCTACTGGGGCTCTAAGGATCCAAAAGATGATTGGAGATATGATACTGCTTACCGAATTGGACGAGTGATGGCCGAGCAGAATAAATTCGAGGAGGCTCACATTTGGCATAAGAAAGTCATGAATTGGGGAATCCAAAGTCAACCACCCAAAGTAACAAAATCAGCCAGAAGCGCCGTCAGACTGATCAGTGGATCAGGGAAAGTAACGCGGAAGGAGAATATCATTGAATTGCTAAACCCTACATGGAAAGCAGCCACTGAAGCTGACTATAAGAATAACGATGTCTTGACTTGTGGATATGAGCTAGGCCGTTGCTTAGTCGACCGAGAGCAAGAAAATGCAGCAAGTGTACTCAGTCGCGTCTTTGAGGAGCGAAGATCACAAAAGAACAAAGGGGCTTTGGACGCAGCAAAACTTTTGGTTGGGTTATACTCCACTCTCGATAGAGTTGTAGAACTTGAAGACGTATATTCCTGGCTGATCAAAACCTTGCCGACTGATGGAAATTCGGATAGGATTAAATACCAATATGCGTTGGGTTTTGTGCAATTCACACTCAAAAAAGAAGAGGCTGAGACCACCTTGAAACACGCCTTTGACGAGCTAGGAAAAAACAGCTACTTCGGGAAAGATAACGTTCAGACGATGCAATGTGGTCTTTTGCTAGGACAAGTGCTTCTGAGGAAAGGCGATTTCAAAGGTGCAGAGAAATTCTTCAAAGGACCTTGGGATAAGAGAAAGAAAGGTCAATATACAGCACTCACAGTGATGGCAGGAGAATACTACAGCGAAACGTTGATCCAATCTGGAGAAACTAAAGATGCAAATACAGCTGAAACTATTCTCCAAGAAGTGTGGGAAAAGGCAATTGAAAAGTCATCAAATGATGTACCATTAGATAAGGAGTTGGAGTTATGGTACCCTTTACTAAGCGCTGGTGATTGCTATGGTAAGTTATTATACGAGCGACATAATAACCCCAAAGTTGCCGCAGAGGTTTTAAGCAAAGTTGTAACTTTAAGGAAGGCATTGGGAAACTCAACAATAGATGAACTTGAAAACTCACAGAATTTGTTGGCGGACGCGCTACAGCTATTAGAGGGCAAGAAGACATCTGATCCCAAACCTAGCATACCAGCAACAACACCAACAACAACAGCAACAGCTTCAGATTCAGGATCAGAGAAACCTCAGCCAAAGCGTCCTAAAAGCCATGGTGTTTTATTAACAATTGGAAAGTGGATGGCAAGTACTTAGATTCGTACGGATAGCCGTTCTTTTATTAGCAAGTTAATGTAGTGAAAGTTCTTACCCATCGAGACTATATGAGTCAAGTGGATAGAGGTAGACTGAAATCAGATTCGTACGGACAAAGCATACTTCAAGCACTTCCACTCGTGATCTATATATTATTAAGCAAATGGTAGGTTGATAAGCGGGGTTAAAGCAAAATCGATATTTTAATATTGAACTGGGCTCTTGTGGTTACACCGCGAATCAAGCAAGCTGTATACAGACTACCCTGCAATGCAAAAGGGAAGCAAAAAGCCACATAATTGACTATACCCCGTAATGCAATCCCAAATGCCAACCAATAATGTGATGGTAATCCAAAATCATAGTACAAAATTTGTTTTGGTGCATTCCTAGACACAGGCAATGTGGACCTGACTATATGCGATGGCCCACATTAGTATATTAGGACAGATGCCAACGTCTTGTGCGAATGTCTTACATGAGTGTCAGGGGCACCCCCTCCATTCGATCCATGAAATGCTACACTTGATTGACAGGGCAAGAAGGAGGGTTCTCGGATATTGGATTGCAGCAGTGGTGCTTGTCAAGGACCTAGACTCACGATGAAGGCGGAGGAGAGGTTCCTGTGCGTAAAACGTGAAATAAGGTTCTTGGTTTGGTAAAGTCTAGGGAAGGAAGCTCTCCGTACGGGAGAGGTCTAAGTATGCT
>Ga0247810_10001413_pt1 | contig 15207 bp, 10 predicted proteins | sample UWRJL119311C1_FD_179918 | JGI IMG/M metagenome (GOLD analysis project Ga0247810, IMG submission 179918) | Plant litter microbial communities from Arlington Agricultural Research Station in Wisconsin, United States - UWRJ-L119-311C-1 | ecosystem: Environmental > Terrestrial > Plant litter >...
TCAGCAGAATAACCGGAATATGGCTTGTTTTTAGATTTTCTTTGATTTTCGAACAAAGTTCCGTTCCTACCATTTCGGGCATAATAACATCGCTGATAATCAAATTCGGAACGTGCTGCAATGCTTTCTCAAAAGCTACTTTTCCGTTTTCGGCTTCAATAATATTATAATCTTCCTTGAGTAAATTTTTCATGAACGATCGTAAAACCTTGTGATCTTCGACAATCAAAATAGTTTGTTTTTCGTCGTTTACTACAAAATCATCAATGTCTTCAGGCTCTGTTATTTCGGCTTTTTCTAATTGAGCGGTGTATTGGTCAATGTCATCACTAATTCTAAAATCGGTAATAATTTCGTTGTCTAAAAGATGTGTTCTGCCTAACGGAAGCGTAACTTTAAAAACCACTCCCTGAGTTTCTTTATTGGTCACTTCTATATCTCCCTTATGAAGTTTTACAATATTTTTTACAATCGAAAGCCCAATTCCGGTTCCTTTATTATAGTTTTTCTGAACGTTGTTGTGCATCGGAACTTCAAAAAACAAATCAAAAATTTTATCAATATGTTCAGGCGCAATTCCCACTCCGGAATCTTCTATAGCAATAAAAAGATTTTCGTTGTCGTGTGAAATTTTCAGGTGAATATTTCCGCCTTTTGGAGTATATCTGAATGCATTTGAAATTAAATTATAAAAAACCCGCTCGAGTTTATAGCGATCAAAATACACGAGAATTTCTTCTTCAGAGGATTCGAAAGTATAGTTGTAGCCGCCATCTTTGGCATATTCGATAAAAGATAAAAAGATTTCTCTGGTAAATTTCACAATATTTCCTTCGGCAGATTCAAGCGTAACCTGATGGTTTTCGAGTTTTCTGAAATCCATTAAACGATTAATTAAACTCAAAAGATGATTGGCACTTCCTTCAATCACCAATAGCTTTTTATACATTTCGTTTGTACCGTTATAATTGGCCAGAATTTGTTGCAGAGGCCCTAAAATCAAGGTTAATGGCGTTCTGAATTCATGCGAAATATTAGTAAAGAAATCCAGTTTGGCGATATTATTTTCTTCAATTCGTTTGGTTTCCAGATATTCCAGTTCCAGTTTTTGTTTCAGTCTTGCTTTCGATTTCATGATCCAGATCAAACCGTATAATCCCACACCAATTACAATTCCGTACAATAAAAATGCCCAGATACTGCGCCACGGAGCAGGTTTTACGATCACGGTCAGGGTAGTGGGAACTTTGTTCCAAACGCCGTCATTATTAGAACCTCGAACTTCAAAAGTATAGGTTCCGGGATTCTGAATGGCAAAAATGGCTTCGGTACTTTTGGTTGTCGTCCAGTTGTTTTCCAATCCAACCAAACGATAACTGTATTGATTGTTTTTGGATCGAATATAATTCGGTATTGCAAAATCTATCGAAAAATTGGCCTTGTCATAATCGAGCGTAATGGTTTTGGTATAACCAATGCTTTTTTCTAAAATGCCAATCGAATCATTAGGATGAATGTTCTCGTTCTTGATTTTGAGATTGGTAATTAAAACTTGAGGAGCATACGTATTTAAGGATATCTTCTTGGCATCAAAATACGTCGCGCCGGAAGGACTTCCGAAATAAAATTGATTCGAATCCAGTTTTAAAGCTGCATTGTCATTGAATTCATTACTGGCCAAACCATCTTTTTGATCGTAAATAACAACCGTTTTGAGCGTTGTACTGTATTTTATAATACCCTGATTGGTACTAATCCATAAATTTTTATCATCGTCTTCAAGAATAGAATGTATAGAAGTGATAACCGTATTTCCGATTCTTAAATTGATTTTATTGAATTTCTTTCCATCAAAACAATGCAAACCTTTCGCTTTTGTTCCCACCCAAATTTTATTTTGGCTGTCCTGAAACAAAGTCAGAATATCATCGCCGGATAAAGAAGCCGAATCGAAAAAGTAATGTTGAATTGAATATTTATTAGGCGTAAAATTGTTCAGCGGAATATAATTTAAACCGTTTTGAGTCCCCACCCAAGCGCCTTTTTTTTGATCGACTAAAATAGTACGCACAATATTATTGGTCAGATAATTGGCTTTTGTATTATCGTTTCCTATTGTTTCAAAAGTTTTAGAATCCGTATTGTACCGAATCAAACCTTTGCCAAAAGTACCAATCCAGATGATGTCGTTTCCTTCTGCCTTGATCGAATAAACGCCGGATTCTTTCAATAAAACAGTAAGATCATCGGCAATTCGGTGGTCTTCCATTCTTTTCGAAATAACATTATAAGCGGATAATCCTTTTGAATACGTGCCGATCCATAAAATATCACCAGACAAACACATCGATTTGATATCGTTTTTGATATTTTGACCGCCTTTGCTGTTGATATAACTTATAGCTTCGGTATTTTTATTGTAAATGGTGATTCCGCCGCCTTCAGTTCCAAAATAGATATTCTGCTTTTTGTCGGCAATAATCGAACTCACCACATCAAAACTCATCGCAATCTTTTTAGAATTCTGATTGTAATTGGAGAAATTCACATTCGAAATATCCCAAATATTCACACCTTTGTAATAACAGCCAATCCAGACAGAACCTTTTCGATCCATGTAAATCGATTTTACCTTATCGATTCCGTTGCTGTTATTGCTGCTGTTTATTTTTTGAACGTTTTTGTCTTTTCCTAAAATATAGATTCCGTCATAAGCACCAATCCATAAAGAACCTTGATTATCAAAGGCCAGAGAACGAATATCAGTATTGATTTCGCGGTATTTATCTTCAGGTAAAAAAGAAACAAAAGCATTCGAATTTTTATCAAATTTAAGAAGCCCTTTATTTTTTGTCCCCACCCATAAATTCCCCGAAACATCTTCGGCAATTGCCTGAACATTGAGAAGATCTGTATTGTTTAAAGGATAATTTTTAAAGGATAATTTGCCGTTTTTTCGGTTTATAAGCTGGCATAAACCCTTTGTTGTGCCAATCCATATTGCTCCTTTTTTTGATTTTAAAATCGTAATAATGTTGTTGCTCGGCACCGTAGAAGGATCTGTATCCGAATGAAAAACGGATGTAAAGAGTTTTGATTTTTTATTGTAAATCGTCAGTCCTTTGGAGGTTCCAAACCACATTTCGTCACCAATTTCTCTAATAGACCAAATTGCATTACTGCTTATGGTGTGGTTGTTTTTGGTATGTAAATATCTTGTAAAAGTATTGCTTACAGGATCATAACAGTTCAGTCCGTTGTAAGTTCCTACCCAGATTTTACCTGTATTATCTTCTTCGATAGATAAAATATCGTTGTTACTGATCGAGTGTTTATTGGCAGCATCATTCCTGAAAATAGTAAATTTACTTCCGTCGTATTTATTCAGTCCGTCACGCGTACCAAACCACATTTGCCCAAATTTATCCTGATGTATGGCAATGACAGAACTCTGCGAAAGCCCATCGGTTGTGGAGATGTTTTTAAGGCGGTATTTATTTTGGGAAAATATATTCCCGGAAATAAAAAGTAAAACCAAAAGGGCTATTTTGTATTTCATGGTGTTGAGGATTTTGCCACGAAGGCACTAAGGCACAAAGTTTTTTATTCATTTTGTCATTTCGACGGAGGAGAAATCACACACGAAACTCCACGTAGAAAATCGCCAATCTTTGTCGAATTACTAGTGTGATCCTTCCTCCGTCAGGATGACAAACAGTACGTTTAATATTTACTTAAAAAAAACTTTGTGCCCTTGCGACTTTGTGGCATTTATTATTTTTTGCGTCTTTGCAATTGATATTCATAAAGAGAAGGAACCTTATCCATCGACATATTCAAAAATTCCATATAAGCATCAGGTTCATATTTTACTTCGAATTTTGCATTGCCATTCACACCAACAATTCTTGCAAAAGGTCCGTCTTTCATGCCGTAAAGCAAAACTGGTTTTGTGATTTCAGCTGGTCTATCGACCAGAACATTTAGATTCCAAAAAGTACTGAATGGTCCGTGTGATGGTTTCCAGTAATCTGCGCCGCCGCCGCCAAACAAATAATAGCTATTGTTTTTGTCCGGTGTTATATGTACGGTAATATGATCAAATAAGTTTTGATGATTAGCGCCTGAATGCTGATCTAGAAGAGCATCGGCAAAAATCTCGCAATCCTGATACACGTTTTTAGTAGCAAAAGTGTTGAAACTTAACGGATGAACGGCTTTATTATAAATTTTCAGATTCTTAACCAAAACATTATGAACCCCGCCCAAAGTCACCGTATAATGTGACATATGAGGGCCATCGGTAATGATATCTTGTATGGTAACGTTCGAGATTTCTTCGCCTAAAATTCCACTGTCAGCATTAGTGATTTTTACATCTTTGACCCAACTATTAAAAACGCGTGTCAAAAATATCGCATTGTTTCCGGGTTCTACGTGATGTGCGACTCTCGGAATATCAGGAAAAGTAAAACGAAGATGTTCAATCCCTACTTCATCTAAATGTTTCCATTCGACCAATTGCGCCTGATAACTGGGTTTTATAGCAATTGTCAAAGGCGTTTTGATTGTTATTTTGGAGTTTGAAATTTTGGTGATTTCCACTTGCTGTCTTACGATTGGAAGTTTCGGGAATTTCCAATGATGAGAACCTGGTTTTACATTGGCACCTTTATATAAATCTTTGATGATTTCGCCATTTTCGCCATCTTTATTAAAGAGCTGTAATTCGACAATATCACCAACTTTCAATCCTTTTACATCAGAAACATTGATGGTATGTTCACCCATATTTCCCGAACTTACTTTCGCCAGCGGATTTGGAGTAGGTTCGTATTTATCCAAATATGATTTTACGCGTTCACCTGGAATTTGAGTCCAGATAAATCCCCCCGACCAGGCGTATTGCGAGAAAGGCAAATCGACATTATTTTCGGTTTCGCGTTGTCTTTTATCAAGCGTAGTTAGATATTCACGAAGTTCTGCCAAAGACTCCGAATCTTTGAGATACATCATCGGTCTTGGGCAATAAATTTCAGTTCCATTTTCACCAGAACCTGCGCCACGAAGTACAAAATTGCTTCTTTCGATATATACAATTTCGCTCAGAATAATACGTCCCGCAGGTAATTGCAAAATTACATTTCCCTCAACAGCACTTGCGGCTTTTACAGCTTTTAGTAAAGCTTTAGAATCATCAAGAGCATCATTGGCTTTTACGCCGTAATCTGTAGCATTGATAATTTTTCCCTGAACTTCGGGAATTTGGCTTTCGCCGAAATGATAACCGGCATAACTAAAATCAGGCAGGTAATTTGCTTTCGAATCCGTAAGTATTTTGGGCGTTTGGCCAAAGACGATACTATTTACAAAAAGGCTGCAGCAAATCAGGAGGTTTTGGCGGATCATGGTTGTGGTATTTGGTTAGTTAGTGGTTGGTTATTTGCTGTTCGCCACGAAGGCGCTAAGACGCAAAGTTTTTATCGCTTGTCTTGTGATCGTCATTAAAAAATAGCCACGAATTCACGAATTTTTATAATTAATTATGCACAATCATTCGTGAACTCGTGGCAAAAAAACTTATAATCTAGGTAAAACAAAAACTTCGTGCCTTAGCGCCTTCGTGGCGAAAAAAACTTTGAGGCAACTTTTAAAGCGATTTCTTAATTCCCATTTCAAGTCCTCGCAATTCAGCCAGACCTCTTAAACGCCCAATAGCCGAATATCCCGGATTGGTCTTTTTATTCAAATCGTCCAGCATTTGGTGTCCGTGATCGGGACGCATCGGCAATTCGCTGTTATTTCTTTTTTCGACTTCGATTATTGCTTTTACCACTTCATACATATCAACATCGCCTTCAAGGTGATTGGCTTCATAAAAGCTTCCTTCGGCATCACGTTCAGTACTTCTTAAGTGAATAAAATTCATTTTATCGCCGTGACGTCTTACAATTCCCGGTAAATCATTATCGGCTCTCACGCCGTACGAACCTGTACACATCGTAAATCCGTTTGATTTTGAGGGAGCAGCATTCATCAATTCGATCAAATCTTCCTCAGTACTTACCACTCTTGGCAAGCCTAAAATAGGGTAGGGAGGATCGTCAGGATGAATCGCCATCAATACACCTTTACTTTCAGCAACAGGAATAATTTCTGTTAAAAAGAAGAATAAATTTTCCTTCAAAGCTTTTCTGTCGATATGATTGTATCCACTTAAAGTGATCAGGAAATCTTCTACAGAATACGCTTCTTCAGCACCCGGAAGTCCTGCCAGAATGTTTTGCTGTAATTTTACTTTGTCGGCATCGGTCATCGCTTCAAAATATTCTGCAGCTTTTTCGATTTGCGCTTCAGAATATTCTTTTTCGGCTCCCGGTCTTTTCAAAATGTACAATTCAAAAGCGGCAAAGGCATTAATATCAAAACGTAAAGCTTTTGATCCGTCGGCAGTTTCATAAGCCAGATCTGTTCTCGACCAGTCTAAAACCGGCATAAAATTGTAGCAAATGCATTTTATTCCGCATAAAGCCAGATTTCTGATGCTTTCCTTATAATTTTCAATGTATTGAAGATAATTTCCTGTCTGTTTTTTAATGTCTTCATGCACCGGAATACTCTCAACAACCGACCATGTTAAACCCGAAGCACCTTTTTTAGGATCACCATTTTCGTGTTCAATTTCAACTTTTCGTTTGATAATTTCTTCAATATCCCAAACCTGCCCGTTCGGAATATGGTGTAAAGCAGTCACAATTCCGGTAGCGCCGGTTTGTTTAATATCTTGTAAAGAAACGGGATCGTTTGGTCCGAACCATCTTAACGTTTGTTCCATTTTTGGTATATTTTATTGAATGATAATGATTGTTTTAAAACCTTTTATATATTCATTTTTAAACACGAATTTCACGAATTGACACTAATTTTATCTTTCGCTAATTTGTGAAATTGGTGTTCTTTTTTAATCATTTTAAATACTCGTCGCAGCAAATCCTCCGTCGACTTTTAAGATCGTTCCTGTTACAAATTTTGACATATCGCTGCATAAAAATAAAAGCGCTCCGTCTATATCTTCAGGAGTTCCAAATCTTCCCATTGGCGTGTGCTCGATAATTTTTTCGCCCCTTGGCGTTAGTTTTCCTTCCGGTGTCAGCAATAAAGCCTTGTTTTGTTCTCCTATAAAAAATCCAGGCGAAATGGCGTTTACACGAATGCCTTCGCCATATTTTTGAGCTAACTCAACTGCCATCCATTGCGTAAAATTATCAATTGCCGCTTTTGAAGCTGAATATCCCACAACTCTTGTCAAAGGTCTTTGTGCCGATGCCGATGATATATTAATGATATTTCCTGATTTTTGTTGAGCGAAAAGTTCCGAAAATACTTGCGATGGCAGCATTGTACCAATAATATTAAGATCGACTACTTTTTGTAAATCATCGACTTTCATATCAAATATTGCCTGATCCGGACTAATTGTTGCTCCGGGCATATTTCCGCCTGCAGCATTAATTAAAATATCAAGACGACCGTATTTTTCTACGATAAAATCTTTGGCTTTTTCTAATTCTTCTTTATTTAAAACATTCGCCTGAACAGCGAAAGCCTTTCCACCGTTACTTTCTATTGTTGCTACAGTTTTATTGGCTTTTTCAATCGATTGAGAAACGATTCCAACGATGACTCCTTGTTGGGCCAAAACATTTGCAAAGTTGCTTCCCAAAACTCCGGCACCTCCGGTAATTAATGCAATTTTTCCTTTTAGATTAAATATTGAATCCATATTAAATTTTATAATTTATAGGTAATGTTTTTAAACACATAGAAACATAGTTTTTTGGAACGTTTAAAGTCGTTTCACTTTGCATTAACAATCATAGACTATGTGAATAAACTACTTTTCTTAGGAAATTCTTTTTAGTTTAAAAGACTATGTCTCTATGTGATAAATATTTTCAGGTATTAGTTATCTTCTTATTGTTGCTACTATCTCCAGCATTTTTTTAGTTTCATTTTCGATTACATCATAATCCTGTTCTTCTATGCGTTTTTTGCTGATAAGTTTGCTTCCCAGTCCAACAGCAGAAGCTCCGGCAGAAAACCAGCTTTCAATACTCGCATGAGTAGGCTCTACACCGCCGGTAGTCATGAAAACCAATGACGGAAAAACATCTTTTATGCTGCTCAAAAAATCGGTTCCTAATATGTTTCCCGGAAAAAGCTTTACGAGTTTTATTCCCGCATTTTCGGCCGCTATAATTTCTGTAGGCGTCATACAACCCGGAGCGTATAAAACTTCTTTATCTTTTAAGTAATCAGCCACTTCAGGAACAAAACCCGGACTAATAAAAAAGTCGGCTGCAGCATCGTTAAAATCTTTGGCCTGTTCAAGGTTTTTAATTGTTCCTATTCCTAATAGCATTTCAGGCAATTCGGCATTTCGAATGGCAACCATTCTTTTGAAGTTCGATAAAGCTTCAGGACCCCTGTTTGTATATTCTACGGCTCTGATTCCTGCTTTGTAAAGCGTTATTAAAATTTCGACACTAATAGTTTCATCTGTTGTAAAATACAACGGAAGAATACCTTGCTCAGCAATAACATCGATGGTTTTTTGAATGGTGCTCATCAGTTTTAAATTTTAACTTTAATGACAATTTTTTTAATTGTTCCTTCGCCAATCATGGCCGCGTGAACATCTGTGGGAAACAAAATCGCAAATTGTTTTTCCTGCAATTCAAAAAACATATCCGGTTTGTCGTGAAAAAAACGAACATCTCTTTCGTCGCTGTATTCCCCGTTTGGACTCACACATTTTTCTCTTGGTTTCCAGGCAAAAGTTTCAGGACCTTTTATCGAAATCTGAATGTCTATGTTTTGGTCATGGCATTCAAAACCTTTTATACTTTCTTCTTTGGTTGTGCCTTCGCCAACAATTACGATTACTTTTAATCCCTCGGCAATTTCAAATGCGCCTTCTTCAAGTTTGCTGATATCATTTTGATTTACGTAATCAAAGGCTTCTTTAAATTTAGTGTGAAGGCTGAAATATTTTGCAGCGTTTTGTAATGAATCTACAATCATTTTATTTGGTTTTAATGTTTCTATTTGAGCTTTAAATAATTATTTAATTCTATTTTTTAGTTAAATAATTACTTTACATTGTGTTACTTAAAATACTGGTTTGTAAATATTAAAATTTTGTATATAAATATTGGCTATTTACACTTTCTTTTGTCATGAATTTTTTTTTTGAATCCTGTAAGAACGATAATAACTAAAAATATTTTTCTTTAATATAATGTTTTTTTCAAACACATGTGTATATTTGCGTGTACGCACACGGGCTTTTACAAATGTATATAAAAAGTTAAGTAAAACAACTTATATTCAATAAAAAAATAATAATTTCGAATGATGTACAGCATCATTTAACTTAAAACTCATCAATATCATAACGATAAAAAAAATTGCCGAATTAGCCAACGTTTCCCCTGGAACTGTTGATAGAATTATACATAATCGTGGGCAGGTTGCTCAGGAAAATGTAGATAAAGTAAATGCTATTATTGAGCAATATGGCTACAAACGTAATATTCTGGCAAGTAATCTGGCCTTGAATAAAAAGTTTCATTTTGCAGTTTTTTTACCACAATATGAAAATCTGGAATATTGGAAAAGTCAAATTGCGGGAATAGAAAAAGCAGCAATTGAATTTAGCAAGTTCGGTATTGTACTGGATTATTTCTTTTATGATTTTAATGCAGCTTCTTTTAAAGAGGCCGTTAAAAAAGTACTGGAATTTGATTGCGACGGACTCTTATTTGCACCTATTTTTTATGAAGAATCGGTGCGTTTTTTAAGTGAATATGAAGAGAAAAATATTCCTGTTGTCATGATCGATTCGAATATCTCTAATAATGATGAGCATGCTTATGTAGGGCAAGATGCTTTTCAGAGTGGTTATTTGGCCGGACGATTAATTAGTTTTGCGGTAAAGAATGAAAGACAAATTCTGATTTTTAAAATTACCAGAGAGATCGAAAGTACATCGGTTTATTTGCAGCGTATCAATGGTTTTTATTCGTTTTTTAAAGATCATGATGAACTCAGGAATTTTAAATTTTCTGAAATTACCATCAAAGATTCCGGAATCGATCAATTGAATCTGGAAATGTTTTCTGGTATCAATAGTGTTTTTGTACCTAATTCGAGAGCGTATATTGTCGCAAGATTTTTAGAACAGAATAATATAAAAGGCGTAAGAATTATTGGTTACGATTTACTAAAAGATAATATCGAATACCTTAATAAAGGAATAATCGATTTCTTAATCAACCAAAGACCCGAAGAACAAGGATATATGGGAATAAATCATTTGTATAAAAAGTTAGTGTTACAGGAAACTGTTTCAAACACACATTATATTCCTTTAGAAATTATTTTGAAAGAAAATTATTTTCCTGCGAGGAAATCGTAGAGTTTTGGCACACGGGTTTGGCGGGTTTTAACTGGTTTTCACGGATTTTTATTTTTTATTCGCAATCTTGTCATCCTGACGGAGGAAGGATCACACTAGTGATTCGACAAAGATTGGCGATTTTCTTTGCGGAGTTTCGAGTGTGATCCTTCCTCCGTCAGGATGACAAGATTAGGTGCAAATCTAAACGAACAAACCCTACAGGTTTTAAAACCTGTAGGGTTTGTTTGTTTAGCGAAAAGTTTCTCAGGATAAGAGGATTGCGAGTAGTATAAAATCCGCGAAAACCAGTTGAAACCCGTCAAATCCGTGGGCAATAAAAAACTATTTCTTTACTTTAACAACCAACGGTGTATTTATTTTTTTAGCAAACGAACTCAAATACGTTTCCCATTGTTTTTGAGTTTGAAACGGGCTTCCTTTTTTCCAGCCAAAACCAACATAATAGATTGCTTTATTATTCTTTACCTCAATGTTTCCGTACAGATTACTTAAATCTTTATCTTCGGTAATATGATTATCAAAACTCGTTAAAGTGTTTTTTGGAGCTACAATTCCGGTTCCAATTTCAGAATCGTCGATAGGTTCCCAATGGCTTAACCAGCCTTCTTTTATGTTGGTTCCCGTAGTACCTTTTTTGTCATGAAGCGTTAATCCTGCCGCGATAGATTTTGTTCCGGTAATGTTAATTTCAAAACGCGAAAGATAACTTCCGTAATCCAGACTGATTAATTTCGACTCAGTTATTTTGTTCCCTTTTGCATCCCAATCGGCATACGTCAGGATAAAACTTGTTCTGATAGGTCCTGTAGTAATAGTTTTCCAACTAGTGAAATTCTTAGAGAAATAGTATTGATCATCGACTTTAACGGCAATTCCGCCAACGCCACGACTGTCACCTACGTGAAAATTATCCAGACCTTCGCCAGTATCTTTATGATACGTTCCGGTTCCGTTAGTGGCCTTTTCGTACCATTTATTGATAATGGGATAATCGACTCTTTTGAGCCAGGCATCAATTCCGCTGGTTAAAGTTCCGCCCGAAATTTTGTCTTCGACCATTTTTTGAGCCACCGGACCATAAGTTCTAAAAGCGACCTTATTGTTTTCCCACGCATAATCATCTGTTCGCTCCGGAACAAATCTCGAGTAACAGCTAATTACAGTTTCTTTTGATGGATTTTCGGCAACCAAAACTTCAAAATCTTTCTGTGATGAAGCTTTTATTTTAGGCTGAAATAACAATACATCTGTTATTCCGTCGCCATCATTGTCGATAGATTGTGTAGTTAAAAAAGTATTTGTACCAGCTTCTTTTACAGCATAATTTTCCAGTTTAACTGAAGTTGCTAATCCAAGGGATTTTTTGGTCAGTTCAATGGTTTCGAATTCACGATCTATTGGAAGGGAATTGGTGACAGTAATAATTTTGTTTTGAGCATGAACGGCAATACTACTTGCCAGAATTGCGAGAAATAAAACAGGCTTTTTCAAAGTGGTTATTTTTTAATGTTTGTAAAGTGACATTCTAAGAATGATAAAATTACAAATAGATAATTGATTAAAAATACAGAATTGGGGTAAATATGTGCAGAATTTGGGTTATGGGATTATTTTAAACACATAGAGACCTAGATTTTTATGATTTTGAAAAAGCAAATCAAAAAGAAACACGTTTCTCACACATGCTATGTGGGTTGATGCAAGTAAAAAGCCTTTTTTGAGTTCAGTAATTCTATGACTCTATGTGTTAAAAATTATTATAACCAATGGGTTAATTAGTATATTTAGATATCTAAATTAATAAAACACCATGAAACAAAGTGCCGGCCTATTACTTTTTAAATTTGTAGACAAAACCGTATTCTTTTTCCTGGTTCATCCCGGTGGTCCATTCTGGAAAAATAAAGACCTGGAGAGCTGGTCGATTCCAAAGGGCGAATTCACCAATGATGAAAACCCGCTTGATGCCGCCAAACGTGAATTTTACGAAGAAACCGGTTTTAATTTAGCAGGTGAATCAGAAAGCGATTTTATTGAACTTGACTCAGTAAAATTAAAATCAGGTAAAACGATTTTTGCCTGGGCATTAGAATTTGATATTGATGCAACGCTTGTAAAAAGCAATGAATTTGAAATGGAATGGCCTCCAAAATCAGGAAAACAACAATCTTTTCCGGAAGTTGACAAAGCCGAATGGTTTCAAACCGAACATGCCTTGAAAAAGATAAATCCCGCACAGGCTGATTTTATTGTTCAGATCATTTCTAAAATATCTTCTTCGCTCTAAAAATAGCCTTGCTTTACAGAATAATTTTGTAATTTACATTTTCGGTCAAGCCGAATAATTAAAAATGTAAATAAAGAATATGGAAGTTAAATGTATTATTTTCGATTGTGACGGAGTTCTTGTAGATACTGAAAAAATTGGTAACGGAATCATGCTTGAAATGGCAGCAGAATATGGTTTTAAGATGAAACTGGAAGATGCGTATCGCGATTTTAACGGTCGTAAATTAAAAGAATGTTTCCTGTATATCGAGAATGCTATTGGCAAAAAACTTCCCGATACTTTTGAAGCAGATTATCGTGAGAAAAGTTTTGAAGCTTTCAAAACGCAGGTAAAGCCAATGGAAGGCATCGTTGAATTTCTGCATAAATTAAAAATCCCTTATTGTGTGGCTTCAAGCGGTCCGGTTGATAAAATCAGACTGAATCTTGAAGTGGCAGGTTTACTGGATAAATTCGAAAATAAAATATTCAGTTCATACCAGATTAATAGTTGGAAACCAGATCCCGAAATTTTTCTGCACGCTGCAAAAGAAATGGGATTTGAAGTAAAAGATTGCATCGTAATCGAAGACAGTAAAGCCGGAGTAATTGCCGGAATTAGCGGCGGATTCAAAGTGTATGGTTTTGCCAATGGTTATAACAATGAAGACTTAGAAAAAGAAGGCGCGGAGCTTTTTCATTCTTATGAAGAGTTAGCTTTTTTGTATTAAAAAGTTTCAGGTTTCAAGTTTCAGGTTTCTGCTACTTTTAAGGTATTAGCTTTGTCAAAGTTTAAAACTTTGACAAAGCTTTTCGCATTTTTAAGCATTATATAATAATCTAATTTTCTCATTACCAAATTCTTTAATTAAAATGTAATTTGTTACATTAAAATAAATTTTTATATATTTGATTATAGAGATTCATTTTTTCTGATGCTTTTAATTATCAAATTATAATTTTAAGAGTAGAAATAAGAATGTCTTTTTTGCTTAAAAATGCCTTTTCCCAAAGGGGTATTTTTGAGACTGTAGCTCTTAAAAAGCTACGAACTAACCTACAGACCGAAACAAAAATGACAAAATTTTTACTTAGAATTTTAGTTCTATGGATATCCCTTTTGTATCCAATTGTTAATGCCCAAATTAAGAAAATTGGAGTTCCTTTTATCACCAACTATAATCCTAAAACTTATAAAGCCGCTTCAGAAAACTGGGATGTTTTGCAGGATTCTAAAGGCATGATGTTTTTTGCGAATCATTTTGGTATTATGCAATTTGATGGCGTGAGATGGAGTATTGTGGCACAGCCGGAAAATAAAAGTATGGTGCGTTCTCTTGCGATCGATAACAATGATAAAATGTATGTTGGTGCTCAGGGCGAATTTGGTTATACGGTTCAATTACCAAACGGGCAATATAAATACACTTCTTTAGTGAAATTACTTCCGGAGTCTGCCAGAAATTTTGGTGATGTATTGCATACGGTTATTCGCCATAAAGAAGTAATTTTTTTCTCGAATGAAGAACTTTTTATTTATAAGAATAATAAAATCAAAGTAATACGATCTGAGGCCAAGTTTGATGAATTTTTTGAAGTTGGCAAAGAAATCTATGTTTCAGACAATGTCAAAGGTTTGCTGAAATTAGAAAATGATGTTTTGATTGAAATTCCGAACAGTAAAGAATTTATAGGGATGAAGATCAGGAAAATTTTTGAAACCAATGAAGGTTTGATCATCCTGACACAAAAGAAAGGTTTATTAATTTACAAAAACAATCAGTTGAAATCTTTTATGACCGAAGCGGATAATGTATTGAAACAGAATCAGATCTCAACAGGGATTTTACTTTCTGATGGCTATTTCGGAATCGGAACTCGTCAAAACGGATTGATAGTTATTGATAGTAAAGGAGATTTAATTCAGCATATTAATAAGCAGACAGGTTTACAAAATGATTATGTGACCAACCTTAAAATGGATAGGGAGGGTAATTTGTGGGTAACTTTGAAAGATGGTATTTCGATGATTCAGATCACGTCGCCGTTATCAAAAATACTGGACACGTCCAACTCAGAAACCAAAATATATTGCAGTCAGATTTATCAAAGCAAACTCTATATCGCTACTGATAATGGCGTTTTTTGGCTGGATTGGAATGCTTACAAAAATGGCCAGCATGAGAATGTTCACTTTCAGCATATATCAGGAATGTCTGAAAACGTTTGGAATATCGGCGTTTTTGGAAACTCACTTTTGGCTTTTGAGAAGAATGGAGTTTTTGAAATTAAAGGCAATTCGGCACAATTGTTAGCCAGAACAGATGGCGCCTGGCAAGGTGTTCTTATTCCGAATCATCCTGATTTATTGCTTGTGGGCGGTTATAATGGCTTGTATTTATTAAAACAGATCAATAATTCCTGGGTGTATCAGCATAAAATAAAAGGTTTTGAAG
>Ga0247810_10001416_pt1 | contig 15176 bp, 11 predicted proteins | sample UWRJL119311C1_FD_179918 | JGI IMG/M metagenome (GOLD analysis project Ga0247810, IMG submission 179918) | Plant litter microbial communities from Arlington Agricultural Research Station in Wisconsin, United States - UWRJ-L119-311C-1 | ecosystem: Environmental > Terrestrial > Plant litter >...
CTCCACCTAACATTTGAGTTCCGCTGATAGTAGACGATAATCCGCCTCCTTTAGGGTTTTGAACCATGATTACTACGATCAATAGAAAACAAACTATTGTGATTAAAACTAAAAAAATTGAAAATGTACTCATTGCTTAATTATTATTGTTATTTTGTTGTAAAATCTTAATATCCGAAATACGGTCTGCAAAGAAACTAATTTTTTCTGGATATTTCAAAATTAATATTTGATAAGCTTGTATAGCTTTTGTATATTTTTTTTGTTCCAAATAAACTCGCGCTAAAGTCTCTGTCATTAAATAAGAATTATCTTCTTTATAAGAGTCCGGTTGTATAGCCGGTATTATTGGAGTCTGTTTTATAGGCGGAATTTTTGGGTTTGTTTCAATGAATTTATTGATGATTTCTAATTTTTTCTTTTTTTCTTCGTCAATCATTTCATTTTCGACTATGTTTTCAACTTTTGTTTCTGATTTTGTACTTTCTGTTGCTATTTCTTTTGGACCTTCATTTGTTCGGTCTATTGGCTCTGGTCTTGCCAATTGCAGCCATTCCTGAAAAGAATGTTTTTCATTAACAGAAAAATCCAATGGTTTTCCAATTTCCAGATTTTCTTCGGCCTTTTTTACTGTTTCCGGAACTTCAATTTCTTTCGATTCTTCAATTTCTTCAACTATTGGAACTTCTTCAAATACAGCTGTTGATACTTTCTGTAATGAAGTATATATTGATTCTTCAATTGGCTCAACTCTTACTTCAGGAATTTCATCCTCCACAATTTCTTCAAAAAAAGTTCGGGTATGTTCCTTTATAATAGGTGTTGGTTCAATAATTGAAGTTGTTTCAATAATAGGTGTTTCTTCAATTGTTGGAGTTACTTCTTTAAAAGAATCCAAAGTCGGTTGTTCAGTAATCGCATCAATTGGATTTTCTTCAATTTTAGCAGGTTCTTCAAAAGTATCTGTTGTTACTTCTTTAAAAGAATCTAAAATTAATTCCTCAGTAACTGGCTCAATTTGTTTTTCTTCAGCTTTAGCTGGTTTTTCAAAAGAGGTTTTTACTTCTTTAAAGGAATCTAAAAAAGACTGCTCAATAATTGGTTCTTCAACAATAGGATCTGTGTCAGTAATTGGAGTTGATTCTTTGAAAGAATCCGTAAGCGATTGCTCGATTACCGGTTCAATTGGATTTTCTTCAATTTTTGCAGACTCTTCAAAATTTGGTGTAGTTGCCTCCTTAATAGAATCTAAAATAGACTTCTCAATAGGATCAATACGAACTTCTGCCAGTTTCTTTTTTTCTTCTGCTAATACAATTTCGCTGTCAAAAACAGTAATGTTTAAAAGGTCTCTAAGTTTGCGGTCATAATATTCGCCCTGAATAGAGGTAAAGCTTTCAGAAGTAATAAAATCAAACAAAAGAGAACGATCTGATGTATGTGCAGCTGTAACTTTTAAGGCATAATTATACTTAAAGCTGTTTTGATTATAAAGTCCTTTTAATCGCAATGCGCGCGCACTTTGAAAATATGGAAATTCATTCAAAACACCTCCTAATGCTTCTGTCTGCTTTTCTGTGATGGCATCAGGTTTGTTAATTAGGTAAGTATAATTTGTTACGTTCATTATTTATGTTTAATCGATTTGTTGTTTAAATATTTAATCGGTTTTAATAATTAGCTCATTAAACAATTAATATTATTACCACTTTGCCAATGACTCATTAAAGATATCCTGTGTAATTCTTTCAAATATATCTTTGATAGCTTCATTTAAAACGGTTCCTACCAATTGTGATTGTGCCGGATAATCATGATAGAATTCGAATGTTTTTTCAAAGTCATCTGTTTCTTTCTTTCTATTTGAAAAACGAACATTTACACGAATCGTTAAACGGTTCTGTGAAGCTGCTGCATCACCATTATTAGTCACAGCAGTTGCTGTCATTGGAGTAATTCTGTAATCTGTAATTTCACCCTCATAAAGCAAATCACCATTTGAGCTTACTAAGTTTAAATTGGTCTGATTCATGATTAAATCCTGCAAAGCCAATGTGAATTCTCGGTCTATTCCCGGTTCAATCAAATCAGCGTTATTCTGAAAAAAGTTTACCTGAAATGTTTTACCGTCAATTGCTGATGCCCCTGTAAAGTTATATACAGAACAGCCGCTGAAGGTTGTAGCGATTAACAGAATTAAAATATATTTTAAGTTTTTCATTTTTTATTTTAAGAATTGCTTTGCCAGTTCGCTGACTATCGGGTCAAAGATATTTATTTTCGTTTAAAATATTTTGCGTCTTTATGGTAAAATTACAAATCGAACTGTTTAATTTTTCGATATAAAGTTCTTTCTGAAATACCTAATTCATCAGCTGCGGCCTTTCTCTTTCCTTTATTTTTTTCTAATGACTTTTTAATCATTTCGATTTCTTTTTGTTCTAAACGTAAAATCTCTTCTTCTTCAATCGTTTCGGCGTCCAAATAATTATTGTCATCCTGAATATGATAATTGTCTTCACGTGTTGCCGGCGTCATGACTGCTGTTCTTGGTTCTTCTTCAAAATCTATTTCGCTCTCGTTTTCCTGAGACCCATATATTTTTTGAATCAGATTTGGATTAATGTCCTGCACCTTTGAACTGCCGTTTTTCATCAATTCCAAAGTAAGTTTTTTCAAATCATTCAAATCACTTTTCATATCAAAAAGGACTTTGTATAGTATATCTCTTTCGGTGCTAAAATCATCTTTTTTCTTATCACTAATTACAGAAGGTAAATTGCTGCCTTCTGTTGGCAAATAAGATTGCAGAGTTGATAATGTAATATCACGATTAGTTTCCAGAACTGAAATCTGTTCAGCTACATTTCGCAATTGACGAATATTACCGTTCCATCTGAATTTTTGTAATAACTGAACCGCTCCATCGTCTAATTTTAAAGGAGGCATTTTATATTTATGGGCAAAATCGGCAACAAATTTTCGGAACAATAAATGGATGTCTTCATTTCTTTCTCGCAATGGCGGCAAGGTAATTTCGACAGTTGTTAAACGATAATACAAATCCTCACGAAATTTACCTTTTTCAATGGCATTAAATAAATTGACATTCGTTGCGGCCACTATTCTCACATTCGTTTTCTGAACCTGGGATGAACCTACTTTTATAAATTCACCATTTTCTAAAACACGAAGCAAACGAACCTGAGTGGTTAAAGGCAATTCACCCACTTCATCAAGAAAAATGGTTCCGCCGTCAGCTACTTCAAAATAACCTTCGCGTGTACTGGTTGCTCCTGTAAAAGCGCCTTTTTCATGTCCAAAAAGTTCACTATCAATAGTTCCTTCCGGAATGGCACCACAGTTTACAGCAATATATTTTCCATGTTTTCTGTGCGAAAGCGAATGAATTATTCTCGGAATATTCTCTTTACCAACACCACTTTCCCCAGTCACCATTACCGAAATATCAGTAGGAGCAACCTGAATGGCTTTTTCAATGGCGCGATTAAGTTTAGGGTCATTCCCAATAATCTCAAATCGTTGTTTTATTGCTTGAACTGTTTCCATGTATGTTTTTGTTTCAAGTTTTTATTTGTTTCAAGTTGCAGAAAGAACTTGAAATGCTTTAACTTTTTAAACTCTTTTTTGTATCTATAGAATTAAAAAGCTGTTTTAATTCTCTGTATTGATTTTCTTTTAGATCTGTCTTATTAATAACTAGAAAATGATTCTTTTTTATAAAAATAAAGAAATATTCTTTCACCTCTTTTATCATTAATAAGTCTTTCCAAAAATATTTTGAATCAAAACTTTCTCCTTTTACTTGAAAAAAATCATAATTAAAGATATGATGTATGTTCTCTTTGTTTTTAGGATCTTGATTAAATTTTGAAGTAACGCTTCGATATATAATAAAATAAAAAACTAATGGAAAAAATATAACCAATATATCTGATCTTAATAAATTATACAAAGTAAAATTATCTTTTGATATTTCGTTTATAATTATCCAAATTGCATTTATTAATAGTAAAAAAAATGGAATTATGGATAACCAAACTAAAGGTTTTGGAAACATTACATTTAATGCCGCTTTCGTGTATGTTTTGACATTAAAGTTATTTTTTACTACAATTTCCTTCTCCATAAGTTATTTTAATTAATGCAAATTAGTGAAATTAGGGATAATGTTTAATTCATTTCAGAATAACCTACGGCTGTTCCTTTTAATGTTCCAGAGGTACAGCTTTCAATTTTTACATTTACGAAATCTCCAATCTTATAATTCTCTTTCGGGAAAACTACCGTTATGCTTTGAGAATTTCTTCCTGAGAATTCTTCTTTTGATTTTTTAGAAACCTTCTCTACTAAAACTTCTACGATTTGACCAACGTATTCTTCGCTTCTAAACCAGGCGTGTTTTTGCTGTAAGTCGACAATTTCCTGTAGTCTTCTGGCTTTTGTTTCTTCCGGAACATCATCTTCCATTTTTCTTCCGGCCAAAGTTCCTGGTCGTTCAGAATACGAATACATATAACCAAAATTATATTTCACATATTCCATTAAACTCATTGTATCTTGATGATCTTGTTCTGTTTCTGTTGGGAAACCGGCAATCATATCCTGCGAAATCGAAGCATTCGGAATTATAGTTCTTATATTATTAATCAAAGTCATATATTCTTCACGACTGTGCAGGCGATTCATCTCTTTTAGAATTCTATTGCTTCCGGATTGTACCGGTAAGTGAATGTGTTTGCAGATATTCGGATATTTAGCAATAACATGCAAAACACTTTCGTGCATATCCTGCGGATTAGAAGTCGAAAATCGGATACGCATTTTTGGGAAACCAACAGCAACCATTTCAAGCAATTGATCAAAATCAACAGCTGTTGCTTTTTGCATTTCAGAAGCGTTTATAAAATCTTTTTTCAAACCGCCGCCGTACCAAAGATAACTGTCAACGTTTTGTCCCAAAAGTGTAATTTCTTTAAAACCTTTGTCCCACAAATCCTGAATTTCTCCTATAATACTTTGTGGTTCACGGCTACGTTCACGTCCGCGTGTAAAAGGTACTACGCAAAACGTACACATATTATCGCAACCACGAGTGATCGAAACCAAAGCTGTAATTCCGTTACTCATCAAACGAACAGGCGAAATATCTCCGTACGTTTCCTCTTTTGATAAAATTACATTGATGGCGTCGCGGCCTTCTTCAACTTCTGCCAATAGATTTGGCAAGTCTTTGTAAGCATCAGGGCCAACAACAAGATCGACAATTTTTTCTTCCTCCAGAAACTGACTTTTCAAACGCTCGGCCATACAGCCCAAAACGCCCACTTTCATTTTCGGGTTAATGCGTTTTACCGCATTATATTTTTCCAGACGCTTACGAATAGTTTGTTCTGCTTTATCCCGAATAGAGCAGGTGTTTACCAAAACTAAGTCGGCTTCTTCAAGGGTTTGTGTAGTGTTATATCCGTTTATTGATAAAATAGAAGCTACAACCTCGCTGTCCGAAAAATTCATCGCACAACCGTAACTTTCTATAAATAGTTTTTTAGTATTCTCAGGTTTGTTTTCCAAAACAAGACTTTCGCCCTGTTTGCTTTCTTCAATAATCTTTTCCATTGTAAAATTTCAAAGTGCAAAGATAACGTAAAAGGTATAAAGATGACAAGATGTCAGATAAAGAATTAACAATGTTTTCAAAAATACTAATAACAAAGGCTTGCAAAGCAATTTACAATTGGTAATTAATAATTCACAATTAATAAGTAGCTATTTCCAGCTTTCCGTTTCAAGTCCTCATAAAAAAAGCAAAGTTTCTAATGTACTAAAAAGAGCTTCCGTTGGTCGCTTTTTTTCTACAAGAAACTTTTTGCTTTTTTTATTCCGGGCTTTTCACTGCAGATGAAATTCACTGAACTCCGATTAAAATAAAAGTATAGTGAAGTAATCTGGGCTATGAACTCGATTTTAAAGAATATTTCTCGGTCATGAACCATTAAATATTATACCTATATATATAATCAATCCGTTTACAGATAAATCTGCAATTTTTGGAAACATAATATCAAAATACCTCAAAAATAAATTATCGCAGTTGATATTTAAAAAAAACTTCTACTTTTGTTGCAGAAAAAAAGATCAATGGCAAAGAATTTAGTAATAGTGGAATCACCTGCAAAGGCGAAAACGATAGAGAAATTTCTGGGTAGCGATTTTCAGGTAGAGTCAAGTTATGGTCACATAGCCGACTTGCCATCAAAGGAAATTGGAGTGGATGTAGAGAATGGATTTAAACCTAAATACGAAGTTTCTCCTGATAAAAAAGCCCTGGTAAGTAAACTCAGAACACTATCTAAAAATGCCGAAATGGTTTGGCTGGCAAGTGATGAGGACCGCGAAGGAGAAGCTATTTCATGGCACTTGGCGGAAGAATTAAAACTTGATATTAAAAAAACCAAACGAATCGTTTTTCACGAGATTACCAAATCAGCGATTCTTAAAGCAATCGACAATCCAAGAGAAATTGATTATAACTTAGTAAACGCACAACAGGCACGTCGTGTTCTGGACCGTTTAGTAGGTTACGAATTGTCTCCGGTTTTATGGAGAAAAATTAAAGGCGGACTTTCTGCCGGACGTGTGCAATCTGTTTCTGTTCGTTTAATTGTTGAAAGAGAACGCGAAATTCAGAATTTTAACGCAGTTGCCAGTTATTCTGTAGTGGCAGAATTTGTAAATGAAGCCGGAAAAGCTTTCAAAGCAAAACTGCCAAAAAACTTCAATACTAAAAAAGAAGCCGAAGATTTCTTAAATCAAAACATCGGATCAAAATATAAGGTAGCCGATTTAGAAACTAAACCTACCAAAAAATCTCCAACAGCACCTTTTACAACTTCGACGCTTCAACAGGAAGCTGCCAGAAAATTGTATTTGCCAGTTGGAATTACCATGCAGCTTGCACAACGTTTGTACGAGGCGGGACTTATCACTTATATGAGAACCGATAGTGTAAATCTTTCTAAAGATGCAATGGATGCCGCTGAAGCTGAAATCATAAAATCATACGGAAAAGAATTTTCGAAACCGAGAACTTTTGCTAATAAAAGCAAAGGAGCACAGGAAGCGCACGAAGCCATTCGTCCGACTGATATGTCGCGTCATACGGTAAATATTGACCGCGACCAGGCTCGCTTGTATGATTTGATCTGGAAAAGAACATTGGCATCTCAAATGAGCGATGCACAATTAGAAAGAACAAACGTAAAAATCGAAGCAAATAATCATAGTGAAATTTTTACAGCTTCTGGAGAAGTTTTACTTTTTGAAGGTTTTCTTAAAGTATATCTTGAGGGACATGATGATGACGAGGAAGAACAAGAAGGTATGTTGCCTGCTTTAAAAGTAAATGAAAAATTAGCAAACAACTATATTACTGCTACGGAACGATATTCAAGACCTCCTGCAAGATATACAGAGGCTTCTTTGGTGAAGAAATTAGAAGAATTAGGTATTGGTCGTCCTTCTACGTACGCACCAACTATTTCGACTATCATCAATAGAAATTATGTTGAAAAAGGAACACTTGAAGGTCAGGAACGTAATTATACACAGCTTACTTTACAAGCTGATAAAGTAGGAGAGAAGTTGCTGAAAGAAAATACAGGTTCTGATAAAGGAAAATTGGTTCCAACAGATATCGGAACCATCGTTACAGATTTCTTAGTGAAGAACTTTGGAAATATTCTCGACTATAATTTCACAGCAAAAGTAGAACAGGATTTTGACGAAATTGCCGAAGGGAATATTGACTGGGCAACCATGATGCAGGAATTCTACGATAAGTTCCATCCGAATGTAAAGGATGTTGAAGCAAATGCTGAACGTGAAAGCGGCGAGAGAATTTTAGGGAAAGACTCAGATGGAAGGCAGGTTTCTGTTCGTTTAGGAAAATTTGGTCCGATGGCTCAAATTGGAGAGGCAGATGACGAAGATAAAAAGTTTGCCAGTTTAATGGCAGATCAAAATATTGGAAATATTACTTTAGAAGATGCTTTAAATTTATTTTTATTACCTAAAAATTTAGGTGAATATAAAGGAGAAGAAGTTGAAGTAAGTAATGGACGTTATGGACCTTATGTACGTCATGGGAGTGTTTTTATTTCACTGCCAAGGGGTGAAGATCCATTAGCTGTTACAAAAGAAAGAGCTCAGGAATTAATTGACGAGAAAGCACTTGCTGATGCGCCAATTGCCGTTTACAAAGGAGAAGCTGTTCAAAAAGGAGTGGGGCGTTTTGGTCCTTTCATTAAATGGAATGGTCTTTTTGTAAACGTAAGTAAAAAATATAATTTTGATAATTTATCGCAAGCGGATGTTGAAGAATTAATTGAAGATAAATTACAGAAAAACATTGATAAAGTGCTTCATAATTGGGAAGACGAAGGAATTCTGGTTGAAAAAGCACGTTGGGGTCGTTCTGTTATTACAAAAGGAAAGATCAAAATTGAATTAAGTAAAGATGTTGATGCAACGAAATTAACATTGGCTCAGGTTCAGGAAATGATTGCGGCTAAAACACCTGCAAAAAAAACACCAGCAAAAAAAGCAACAACAGCAAAGAAAGCTCCAGCTAAAAAAACAGCTGCTAAAAAGAAATAAAAAATGGAATTTGATTTTCTGGAACCAGTTAACGAAGGAGTTTTAAAATTTATTAGTACATTGTCTTCTCAGGAATTAGGCAGTAAAATTGTTTTGCACACCAAGGATCAATTTCCTGATGTTAGTAAAATTAGCATTGCTATTGTTGGTGTTTTAGAAGATCGTAGAAATATTGATATTGTTAATGAAGTTAACCTGACAGCGGTTCGTAAAAAACTTTATAGTATGTTTCCTGGGAACTGGGATGCATCTATTGCTGACTTAGGAGATATTTTGGCAGGAGAGTCAATAGAGGATACTTATTTTGCACTAAAAAAAGTAACTTCAGCATTGATAAAAAATAAAGTGATTCCGATAGTTCTGGGAGGTTCACAGGATTTGACCTATGCTTTGTACCGAGCTTATGATGATTTAGAGCAAATGGTTAATATGGTTTCTGTAGATAACAGATTTGATTTTGGTAAAGAAGATGAGGCAGTTTCGTCTAATTCTTATTTAACAAAAATCATAATTGATGAGCCCAATAATCTTTTTAACTATTGTAATATTGGTTATCAAACCTATTATAATTCTCAGGAAGAAATTGATTTGATTGAAAAGTTATTTTTTGATGCCTATCGTTTAGGTGAAATTTCTAACAATATAGCTTTGGCTGAGCCTGTTTTTAGAGATGCTGATTTAGTTAGTATTGATTTGAATTCGGTAAAGTCTTCAGATTCAGGAAATACGGTTTCTTATGAGCCAAATGGTTTTAATGGAAAAGAAATTTGTTCGTTAGCACGCTATGCAGGAATTAGTGATAAAGTTTCATTGTTTGGAATCTTTAATCATAATAGTACAATGCATGAATCGGCTATGATTGCCCAGATAATTTGGTATTTTGTAGAAGGTTATCATTACCGTTCTAAAGAATATCCTTTTGGAAGCAGGACAAACTATTTAAAATATATCGTTCCGCTTGAAAATGAAGAGTTGATTTTTTACAAAAGTGATAAGACAGATCGTTGGTGGATTGAAATTCCTTTTTTATCAAATGGTAACAATAAATTAAAAAGAAATACGTTGTTACCTTGTTCTTATGATGAATATTTATACGCTTGTAATCAGGAATTGCCAGAAAGATGGTGGAAAGCACAGCGAAAAAATGCTTTATAATCAATTTTTTTGTTAAAATATTATTTTTTTGAATTTAGCAAAGATCTTGGTTTTTATATTAAAAGTAAAATAAAAGTATAAAACATAAAATTTAACGTTTTATCGTGATTATTTCAATCACTTAATGACTGAAATATTTTTTTTTTATTTTTTTTAACATTATTTTTGAGCGCTGAAATAAATATAGATATAGTATTGTTTTTGTAAAAAATAATAAATACGTTTACGACTTAAATTAATGAATAGAAATCCCAAATTTATATGAAGAAGTTTATTGCATTTGCGACAATGTTAACACTAGTAATTAGCTGCGGTAAATCCGGAGATAAAGGCGAATTAGTTGGTGTGCAAGGAGGAAAGTGGCATCCTGAAAAGCCGTATGGAATGACTTTGGTTCCTGGTGGATCTTTTATTATGGGTAAATCAGATGGTGATTTAGCTGCGGTAGAAGATGCTCCGACAAAAACAGTTACAGTTCGTTCTTTTTATATGGATGAAACAGAAATTACAAATGCTGAATATCGTCAGTTTGTAGAATGGGTAAAAGATTCTACAATGAGAGTTCGTTTGGCTATTTTAGCTGATGAAACCGGACAGAAATCAACTGGAACAACTGGTAAAGGAAAAAATGCCGGTAGTATTGCTGATTATGCATTTAATGATTCGGAACCTGATAAAATGACGGCTTACGATAAATATATGTATGATAATTATTATAGTGTAGGGACAAAAGATGATCCTTATGCTGGAAGAAAACTGAATAAAAAAGTTAAATTAATAAGAGATACAAAAGCTTATCCAGACGAGTATTATACTGAAGTAATGGATTCTATGTATTTACCAATTGAAGAATCATATAACGGTTTAAGAACAATTGATGTAAATAAATTGAAATTCCGTTATTCTTGGATGGATATTCAGGCTGCAGCAAAAGCTAAAGTTGGAAAGAGAAAAGATTTCGTGAAAACGGAAGAGGTGCCAATTTATCCTGATACTGCTGTTTGGATCAAAGATTTTGCTTATTCATATAATGAGCCAATGCATAATGATTATTTTTGGCATAAAGCATACGGGGATTATCCTGTAGTGGGTGTAACTTGGAAACAAGCTAAGGCTTTTTGTGCGTGGAGAACTTTAAATAAAAATAGTTATATTAAATCAAAGAAAAAAGGACGTGACTTAATTAATGCTTTCAGATTGCCAACAGAAGCAGAATGGGAATATGCTGCTAGAGGAGGTTTGGAATCTGCAACTTATCCTTGGGGTGGTCCTTATACCAGAAGTGACAGAGGATGTTTCTTGGCAAACTTCAAGCCAAGCAGAGGTGATTACGCTGCTGATGAAGCTTTATATACGGTAGAGGCTAAATCATATGAAATGAATGGTTATGGATTATATAATATGGCAGGAAATGTTTCTGAGTGGACAGATTCAGCTTATAATCCAAATGCATATGAATATGTTTCTACAATGAATCCAAACGTAATTGATGGAAACAATCAAAGAAAAGTTGTTCGTGGAGGTTCTTGGAAAGATGTTGCTTACTTTTTACAAGTAGGAACTCGTGACCATGAATATGCAGATTCTGCTAGAAGTTACATTGGTTTCAGAACCGTACAGGATTATATGGGAACTCAGGTAACAGGGAGTAAAAAATAATATATTACATAAATTAAATTAAATTCAATCACCAAATCTATTTAAAACCTAAAAAAGAGTATTATTATGGCATTATTAAGTAAAAAAGCAATGAATTTCGCTTATGGAATGGGAGCGGCAGTAGTAATTATTGGAGCATTATTCAAAATTACTCACTTTGAGATTGGACCTTTAACAGGGACATTGATGCTTTCAATTGGTCTAGTTACAGAGGCGTTAATTTTTGCACTATCGGCTTTTGAACCTGTAGAGGATGAATTAGACTGGACTCTTGTGTATCCTGAATTAGCGAACGGTCAGGCAAAAAAGAGAGCTGATAAAGTTGAAACTCCATCTGAAGCTCAGGGATTATTATCTCAAAAATTAGATGTAATGCTTAAAGAAGCTAAAATTGACGGAGAATTAATGTCAAGTTTAGGAAATAGTATCAAAAATTTCGAATCAGCTGCTAAAGGAATTGCTCCTACTGTGGATTCAATTGCTTCAACTAAAAAATATAGTGAAGAATTGTCTATGGCTGCTGCTCAAATGGAGTCATTAAACAGTTTATATAAAGTACAATTAGAAAGTGCTTCAAGAAATGCTGAAGCCAACAAAGAAATTGCTGAAAATGCTGGGAAACTAAAAGAGCAAATGCAATCTATGACTGCAAATATTGCTTCTTTAAACAGTGTTTATGGTGGTATGCTTTCTGCAATGAGTAACAAAGGATAATTAGTTTTTAACTATATATTAAAATTATTAATAAAAACTAATTAGAAAAAATGGCAGGAGGAAAATTAACCCCTAGACAGAAGATGATTAACCTGATGTATCTGGTTTTCATCGCAATGTTAGCAATGAATGTATCTAAAGAAGTAATATCAGGTTTTGGTTTATTTAACGAAAAATTTGAAACTTCAAATGCTACATCAATTACAAATAATACCTCTTTATTAACAGCACTAGATCAAAAAGCTGCTGAGGCAAAAGGAGAATTTGCTATTGCTGCAGAAACAGCTCATAAAATTGAAGCAATTTCGAAAGATTTTTATGATTACATAGGAACTTTAAAAGCACAGTCTATAAAAGGCTTTGAGGTAGATAAAGTAACGGGTAAATTACCTTATGAGTCTATGGACAGAGGTGATAATATCGATGACTGGTTTACTGGTGATGGGTATACAAAAAAAGGTAATGAAATTATCGCTAAAATTGAAAAATATAAGTCAGATATTAAAGCAGCCTTAGGAACAGATAAAAAATACGCAGGTATTATTTCTGAGATTGAGAAAAAATTTGATATTTCTGATGTTAAAAACAAGGATGGTATTAAGGAAAAATACTTAGCTTATCATTTTAAAGGTTTCCCTGCGATTGCATCAGCTGCTAAACTTTCAGCTTGGCAAAATGATGTTAAAAAGGTTGAAGCAGATGTTTACAATAGTGCTTTAGGAAAAGCGGCTGTTGCTGCAGCTTCTTACAGTAATTATCAGGCAATTGTAGTTTTAGATAAAAATGCTTATTTCCAAGGTGAAAAAGTTACAGGTAAGGTAGTTTTAGGGCGTTATGACGAAAACACTAAACCGACTTCATTTCAAGGGCCTGGACAAATTGTTAACGGACAAGCTGTTATTTCATTAACTGCCGGTGGTGTTGGAGAACAAGACATTAATGGTCAGTTTACTTTCTTAGAAGATGGAAAAAATATTCCATTGAAATTTGCTGGTAAATATGTTGTAGTTCCTAGACCAAATTCAGCTACTATTTCTGCTGATAAAATGAATGTTGTTTATAGAGGTGTTGTTAACCCTATCTCTGTTTCATTTGCTGGTGTTGATGCTAACAAAATTGTTGCAAGTGCACCTGGATTAAATTCTGCTGGTAAACCTGGTAAATATAACATGAGCCCTGGTTCAGGTACTGAAGCTACTATTTCTGTTACAGGAACATTGCCAAATGGAGATAAAGTTACTGATAAGAAAACATTCAGAATTAAAGGTATTCCTGGTCCAACAGGTACGATTAGAGGAGAAATGGGTGTTGTTAAAGGACCTAAATCTAACTTAGAGATTGCTACTATTGGTGCTAAATTACTTGATTTTGATTTCGAAGTTGGTTTAGATGTTGTTGGATTTAATTTGAAAATTGCCGGACAGCCTACAGTTGTTGTTAATGGTAATAGATTAAATGCACAATGTAAATCAGTTCTATCTAAAGCAGGTAGAGGAGATCAGGTTACTATTTCTGAAATTAAGACAAAACTTGTTGGAGCTGGTAGTTATTTATTACCAAGAACTGCTCCGGTAATTTATGAAATACAATAATAAAGTAGGTAAAACTACGTTCAATATCTTATAATGATATCATGATGAAAGTAAGAAATTTTTTAATAGCTATTATATCTATCGCAGGGGCTTTTGCTTCTAATGCGCAATCTAATTTGCTTAATGCAAAAACACCTGATCAGATAGGACTTAAAACTCCTGCACAGCTTATCTCAGACAATGACAAGCCTTTGGCTTATGGTTACGTAGATGATAGAGATGTATTAATGGGAAAAACTACTTGGGAAATTATTGATTTGAATGAAAAAATCAACTTTCCATTATATTTTCCTGTAGATACGGCTAATATTGGTTCTGACAGACGTTCTCTTTATGACGTTTTGACGAAGGCTATGAAAAATGGCAAAATAACTGAAGTTTATTCTGATAGTTATTTCAATACTAAAAAATCTTTGAAAGACATCGAAGGATCATTGTCTCGTATTGATACAACAGATGCAGGTAGAGAATTGATCAACCAATATCCGGATGATTACAAAACTCACGTTGTGAAGAAAAAAGTAGTTACTGGTACTGGTAAAAAGAAAGTAGTTACTTATGTTGACGAAGTAGTTGGTGCTACAAGAACTGTTCCTTCTGAATATATTTTGAAACAGGATCTTACTGCTGCTGATGTATCACAGTATAAAATAAAAGGATATTGGTATTTTGACAAACGTCAAAGTGAGTTGAAGTATCGTTTACTTGGAATTTGTCCAGTAACTCCTGATGTTTATACTATGAATAGTGACGAAAAGGATTATATTGAGTTATTTTGGGTTTTCTATCCAAACTCAAGAGCGGCTTTACATGAAGCTAAAGCTTTTAATGATACCAATTCAGCATTACCAATATCATTCGATCAAATCCTGAATTCCAGACGTTTTAACGCTGTTGTGTATAAAGAAGAAAACTTGTATGGAGATCGTGAGATTAAAGAATACATGAAAGATAATGCGCAAAATCAATTGTTAGAATCTGAAAGAGTAAAAGAAAAGATTCGTAATTTCGAACAAGATATGTGGAACTACTAAGTATCTATATTACATTATAACAAAAACTCTTACTACTTTTGTAGTAAGAGTTTTTTATTTTTACCCATACTAAATGTTAGATTATATAATTATCGGATCTGGATTGGCTGGGATTTCTTTTGCTGAAATTGCCCTTAATAACAATAAATCTATTTTGGTGATAGATGATAAATCCCAAAAATCATCCAGAATTGCTGGCGGACTATATAATCCTGTTATTTTAAAACGCTTTAGTGAAGTTTGGAATGCTCAGGAGCAATTGGTTTTAATGGATTATTTTTATGATCAAGTTGAAGCTAAACTACAAACTAAATTTAATTTTAAGCTTCCAATTCTTAGAAAA
>Ga0247810_10001417_pt1 | contig 15172 bp, 16 predicted proteins | sample UWRJL119311C1_FD_179918 | JGI IMG/M metagenome (GOLD analysis project Ga0247810, IMG submission 179918) | Plant litter microbial communities from Arlington Agricultural Research Station in Wisconsin, United States - UWRJ-L119-311C-1 | ecosystem: Environmental > Terrestrial > Plant litter >...
AGGATCACGTCGTAGATCATCGCGATGACCGTGTCGAGCAGCTCCGTCTGGGTCGGGAAGAAGTGCCGGAGTGACCCCGTGCTCACCCCCGCCTTCGCAGCGACGGCGCGGACCGACAGGCGCGCGGTCGGGTCCTCCCCGAGCATGGTGGCCGCGGCGATGAGGATCCGCTCACGGGGGCCGGGCTCGGTATCGGACATGACCCCGAGTGTACTAGCACAGCGTGATAGTCTCCCTTCCATCACTATCACGGTGTACTAGTTATGGGGGGAAGTCGATGTTCGAGGACTGGAAGCGTCAACGACAGGCGAAGCGCGTCAAGCCGGGCGACGGTCGCCCCCTGCCGCGCTTCCGCTGGTGGCAGATGCTGTCCCGGTCCGTCTTCACCCTCGAGCTGCGCCAGGCGGGCGGACGAGTGGCCAGCTACGCCATCGACGTCCGCCAGTGGGGCGACAAGGATGACGGCGAGGTGCGGGCCCGGCTCTACCTCGACGGCGTGCAGCACGCGGTCTCGAAGGTTCCCGCCCGCTTCGAGGTGCCCGGCGGGGCGATCGAGGTCGTCGTCGGCAGCTTCGGCATGAAGCGCTGCCACTTCGTCGCCGTGGACGGCGCCGAGACCCAGCTCACCCCGCACCCGCGATCCGCCGAGGGGCGCCGGGCCCGTTTCGACGGCGAGCACCCGGTCGCCAGTCGGGTGATCGGTGCGGTCTCGATGGTGGCCGTCCTCATCGGCGTCTGCCTAGCCCTGCTGGGGATCGCCGAGGCGGTGACCCAGGCGCCACCGATCGCCGAGGTCGTCGGCGTCTTCGACTCCCCGCTCGACCTGCCGCTCTGGCTGACCATCACGCTCGGTGTCGCGGCCGTGCTCGGCAGCATCGACAGGGCACTGCGGCTGCGGTCCTCCTGGCTGGACGACCTGGCGAGCTGAGCGCTAGCCCGCGGCGTGCGAGCGGATGAAGCCGACCGTGTCCTGCAGGGCCGTCCGTCCGGCCTCGGTCGTCAGGTCGTAGATGTAGTCGTGGGGGAGCGCGAGACCCGACCCCGTCCAGTAGCGACTCGTCACGTCGACGCCCTGGGCGCGCAGGACGGCATCGAGTTCGTAGGTCTGGGGTTCGAGCGGATCACCGTCGCCCGAGGTGAGGTAGGTCGGCGGGTAGTCGGCCGTCGCCGTGCGCGTGATCGACAGTTCGTCCAAGCGGGCGTAGTCCTGCCAGTCCTTCTGGCCCGTGTAGCTCCAGGCGAAGGCGCGGAAACCCGGGAAGCCCGCCCGGTCGACCGTGTCGAAGTCGTAGGGGCCGGAATAGAGCACCACGCCCTTCAGGTCGTCCCCGCTGACGGCGACCTCGATGCCCGTCTCGCGGGCGAGGGAGGGGTTGGTGACGAGGGCTGCCAGTTGACCGGCGATCTGGGCCCCAGCCGAGTTGCCGGCGACGAAGAGCTGGGAGCCGTCCCCACCGTAGTCGGCGGCGTTCTCGTGCAGGTGGTCCAACGCCGCAGCCGCCTGTCGGAGCGGCGTCGGGTAGGTCTCCTCCGGGGCGAGGGAATAGGTGAGGTTCGCGACGACGAAACCCTGCGCGGCCAGCAGCTCGGCATACGAGCCGATCTGCGACGCCGACCCCACGACCCAGCCACCGCCGTGGACCAGCAGGACCACCGGTCGGGGAGTGTCGGACGGGGTCGTGCTCGTGGAGATGGTGAGCCCCGCGTCCGGTGCTCCCTCCACGGGGATGTCGATCACCTCGCCGGTGGTGACGTCCGTCACGTCGTTCGCATAGGGGCCGAGCTGCACCGAGGTCTCGACCTGGCCGATGACGGCGCGGAACAGGCTGACGAACGGCCGCGGCGTCACCTCGTTCACGACGAACGGCGTCGCGACGAGAGCCGCCACGGCCACGACACCGATGATCGTGGTGCGTCGCGAAAAGCGACGGCGGCGACGTGTGGGGGCGCCGGCTTCGGTCGCGTCTCGGGTCGGCTCGTCGGTCATGGCGCGGTCTCGTCTCGTCCTGGTGGAGCATGATCGTCGGGCCCCTCCATTGTGGTGGGCTTTCGACGCTCACTCTCCCTTCGATGGGGCCTCTACCGCCACGGCGATCTCAACGTGATCTTCATGGAGGATGTACCGGGGGTGGGCGAGGTCGGGGATGAGATTCTCTTCCACAGAGATTCCGGTCAGATAGTCGAGCGCGGCGGCGAGGGCCACCATCGTGGGTGTTGCAGAGAGACGGACGATGCGCTCTCTCTGATGGGGCACGTCCCGGATCTCTGTGTTCGCGGGCAGCGGGAGCGACCCGTCTCCAGGACTGCGGAGATCGATCGCGACCATCCAATCCGCGCCCTTCCGCGTCGTCACCTTCGATCTGTCTTCGGAGGTCTCCAGCGCATACCGGCACCAGGCACGGCCGGTCGTCTCGATGCCGGCATCTGCCACGTCGCGTTGCAGAGCATCGGCCGCGGCGCGAACTCGCTCTGGAAGCACAGCGCCGTCCGCACCGACTGCTTCACCAGGCACTCGTCGAACGACGACCGTTGCAGCGACCCTGTCCCTGTCCTCCGCCGTCGGCCAGCCTGCGGCTAGCTGTGTGGCCTGCGCGAGGGCGGCGTCCTCCCGAGTTCGTTGGTCCTGCAGAAACGCACGGTGCTCGGTTATCAACCCCGGGAGCAGGTCCGGAGCACCCAGAACCGCGCGGATGTCACGGATCCGCACCCCAGCGCCGCGGAGCGCAACGATCAACAGCGCTTGGTTGACCTGATGGAAGGCGTAGGCGCGGTAGCCGGTCTCCTCGTCGACCTCGGCTGGTACGAGTATTCGTTTGGAGTGGTAGTAGCGCAGAGTTTGGGGAGGCAGCGAGGTCGCCACCGCGAAGTCGCCGATCGGGAGGAGAAGTGGATGGGTCATGCTTCCACCCTGCGGCATCTAGTAACTGCAAGGTCCACTGAAAGAGTTATGCAGTTCTGAGATCGGTGAGCGATGTCGGTCCCCGCGCGTAGCCTGGAAAAAACTCCGCGACACGCCGAATTCACTACATGTTGTGGAATGACACCGGTGTCATTCGCGTTATATAGTGAAGCTCTGCTCGCAGCCGCGGGTAGCTACAGACCACACAGAAGGAGGATCGCCATGGAGAACGACGACTTTGTCGGCGGCTACGCAGTTCCCGTCGACCCGATGGATCTTCTGCAGTGCGACAGCTGCCAGTAGGCGCGCCACACTCTAAAGAACCCCCCGAAGCCCCGGCACCGCAAGGTGACCGGGGCTTCGTCGTGGGCGCCCGGAGACGCGATGGCTAGACTTCTCGGGTGCCAGTGAACCCCGACCTCCAGGGCCGCGCCTTCCCGGCGACGGAGCCCTACCTCGTCGGTCGCGAGAAGGTGCGCGAGTTCTCCCGCGCCGTCCTCGCGACGAGTCCCCTCAACCACGATGTCGACGCCGCGCGCGCCGCCGGCCACGCCGACGTGGTCGCTCCGCCGACCTTCGCGATCGTGCTGCAGCAGCTCACCCTCGACCAGCTCGTGGCGGTGCCGGACAGCGGCATCGACATGACGCACATCGTCCATGGAGAGCAGCGTTTCGCCTACACGCGCCCGATCGTCGCCGGCGACGAGCTGGTCGCGCAGCTCGCGGTCACCTCCATCAAGACCCTGGGCGGCAACGCCATGGTGACGGCGGAGACCGCCATCACCGACGTGACGGGCGCGCACGTCGTGACCGCCACCTCCGTTCTCGTCGTGAGGGGGGACGCATGATCTCGCTGACGGTCGGCGATATCGTCGCCGAGAAGACCTACGCCATCAGTCGCGACACCCTCGTCCGCTACGCGGGCGCCTCGGGTGACTTCAACTCCATTCACTACCGCGATGACGTCGCCGCGGCCGTCGGCCTGCCCGGTGTACTCGCACACGGCATGCTCACCATGGGCATCGCCGTCCAGCCGGTCGTCGAGTGGATCGGGGACAGCTCGAAGGTGCTCGAGTACGGGGTGCGTTTCACCCGTCCCGTCGTCGTGGATCCGGAGAGCGGCGCGATCGTCACCGTGGTCGCCAAGGTCGGCGCGCTCGACGGCGACGTGGCCCGCATCGACCTGACCGTGACCTACAACGGGGACACCGTGCTGGGCAAAGCGCAGGCACGTGTGGCGCTGACGTCAGAAGCATGACCGACCTCTCCGCCCTCACCACGATGCGCGTCGGCGGGCCCGCCCGCGAGCTCGTCGTGGCGGCCACCGAGGCGGAGCTGATCGCCGCCGCGCACGAGGTGTGGGGCGGGGTCGAGGACTGGCTGCTGCTCGGCGGCGGCTCGAACATGATCGTCGCCGATGAGGGCTTCGACGGCACCGTCATCCACGTGGCCACGCGCGGTGTCGAGCGTCTGCCCTCCGAGGCGGGACGCGTGCGCCTGCGGGTGCAGGCGGGGGAGCCGTGGGATGCGCTGGTCGCGCACGCGGTCGACCAGGGCTGGGCGGGTATCGAGGCCCTCAGCGGGATCCCCGGATCCACCGGGGCCGCGCCGATCCAGAACATCGGCGCCTACGGTCAGGAGCTGTCGAGTGTGCTCGTCGCGATCGACTTCCTCGACTACCTCGACGGGGACGTGCAGCGCCTCTCCACCGCCGACCTCGCGCTCGACTACCGCACCTCCGTCATCAAGCAGGGTCGCCAGGGCATCGTCCTCGCGGTCGAGCTGGAGCTCGTCGAGACCGGCGACGGACTCGGCACGCCCGTCGCCTACGACCAGCTCGCCGGAGCCCTCGGGGTCGCCATCGGGGAGCGGGTGTCGCTGCGCCAGGCCCGGGACGCCGTGATCGCACTGCGCGCCTCGAAGGGCATGGTGCTGGACCCAGCCGACCAGGACTCGGTCAGCGCGGGGTCCTTCTTCACCAACCCGATCGTCGGCGAGAACTTCGCCCGCACGCTGCCCGAGGCCGCTCCTCGCTGGCCGATGCAGATCGACCCGGCCGATCAGGTCGTGCCGCTCGGCTACGAACCCGCGACGCCGCTGCAAGCGCACGACACCCGCGTGAAGCTCAGTGCCGCCTGGCTCATCGAACGGGCCGGCATCGGCAAGGGCTTCCGTCTGCCGGGCTCGCGTGCCGCCGTCTCCAGCAAGCACACGCTCGCCATCACCAACACCGGCGGCGCGACGGCCGACGAGGTCGCGCAGTTGGCGCGCTTCATCCACACCCGCGTCTTCTCCGAGTTCGGGGTGCGCCTGCAGGCGGAGCCGAACCTCGTGGGGCTCGAGCTCTAGGTACCCCGCTCTGGGGGTGGGTGTCCCCCAACTCTGGGGGCGTGAAACCGGTCGTCCAATTCCACGTCGCGACGTAGCGTGGAACGCGTCCCATCCTCACGTTCTGGAGCATCTCGTGCGTCGTCGCCTCTCACTACTCTCCGCCTCCGCCATCGCGCTCGCTGCCGTGCTGGGCTCGCTCGTCGTCTCTCCGGCCGCCGCGGGCGCGCTGGAGTACACGGGCACGCCCGATGACAGCTCGTATGTGTGGCGCGATTTGACGCTGACCGCTCCGATCGAGAAGGGGGTCGCTTACTCCTCGTCGGTGCAGGCCCCGACCAACAGTCACCCTTACTTCACCTGGGACGTCTCGGGCCTCCCGGAGGGCCTCACCGGCTCCTTCGACGTCAGCACGGGCATCTACACGGTGAGCGGCGTCCCCGAGGAGAGTGGACCCTTCGAGTTCATCTTCACGGTGACCGCGTCAGAGGACACCTGGACCCTCACCTTCTCGGACATCGACGTGGAAGCCGGCCTCCCCGACACCACCACGACCCTGACCGCGCCCGTCGTCGCCCCGTACTGGGCGATCCCGCTCTCCGCCACCGTCGCCGGTGCGACGCCGACGGGAACCGTCGACTTCGCCATCGAGGGTTCGGGCGTCGGGTCCGAGGTGCTCGCGGCCGGCGTCGCCACGCGCTCCGCCTCGATCGATCCCGAGTACATCGGCAGCACCGTGAAGGTCGGCGCCACCTATTCGGGCGACGCCGCCAACGCATCCTCCAAGGCGACCGCGGCATCCACCTACATCTACGGCAGTGACACCGTCTCCGGTACCGTGACCGTGAGTGGGACCCCGCTCGCCGGCACCACCGTGCGCCTGGTCGACGCCTCCCTCACCACCATTGCCACCGCGGTGACGAAGGCGAGCGGCCGCTACTCGATCCACCTCGAAGGGATCGACACCCTTGCCGAGGCGCAGGCCACGTACTACATCGCCGCCACCCGCAACGGTGTCGACGCCTACTACCGGGTCGCCCCGACCTCAGCGACCAGCGCCGCCGATGGCACGATGACCGGCCCGAGCCAGTGGCTCGGCGACGTCGGCTACGACCTGAACTTCGTGGGCGTGAAGCCGGTCTGGCCGGACACGGTCATCGGCGACCTGCAGGTCGGCAAGGCATTCACCCAGACCCTCGCCGCCGCAGGTGACGCGACGATCACCTACAGCCTCACCGAGGACCGACTCCCCGAAGGAGTCACCTTCGACGCGGCCACGGGTGTCCTGTCCGGCACGCCCGTCCACGACGGCAAGTGGCGGGCCACCATTCGCGCCACCAACGGCTTCGGCACCGACGACCTCGAGATCAGCGGCTACGTCGATCCGGCCCCGGAGCTCGACCTCGTGCTCGAGTTCGCGGCCGGCGCGACGATCGAGGACGCGAGCACGACCATCTCGGCCGGCGGGCTGCAGGTCGGCTCCACCTACACGCTGACGATGTACTCGACCCCGCGCGTGCTCTACACGGGCACCATCGATGCGTCGGGTGCCTTCACCCACGTGGTCACCCTGCCGGCCGACACCCCGGTCGGCGCCCACCGGCTCGAGCTGACCGGTGTCGCGCCGGACGGCACCGTCATGACGGCGAGCGCATGGTTCACGCTGCTGCCGAACGGCACGATCGGTGCGATCTCCTACACCGGGCCGCTGTCCTTCACCCTGGCGGCGGCGCTCGCTTCCGCCGGTGTCGACCCGCTCGCCCCGCTGTCGGCAGCGCTGCTGCTCACCGTTGCTGGCGTGTACCTCCTCCGTCGTCGCCGGGTCGCCTAGGCGTACAGTCACAGCATGACCCCCGAGGACGCCGCGAGCATCCTCGGGGTCATGCCGACGGCCACGGCCGCGGAGGTCGAGGCCGCCTATCTCCGCCAGGCCCGACGCACGCACCCCGACCGCTTTGCCGGTGCGGGGGCCGAGCGGATCCGGGAGGCGGGCGAAGCCTTCGTCCGGGTCGGTCAGGCCCGTGCCGTCCTGCTCGCTCACGGAGGGCGCCCGGTTCCCGTCGCGCCCCGGGTGACCTCCGCCCCCGTGATCGGGTCCCTCGCCAGGACCCTGCGCACGTGGACGATGCTCCTCATCCCGGGGACCGCCTTCGCCCTCTCCGGCTCGGCCCTCGACTTCCCGTTGGCCCTCGCCGTCGTGCCGGTCGTCGCGCTCGCGGTGTGGCTCGCGATCACGGGCGACCGGCGCGTGTTCACCGCCACCGTGATCGCGTCGATCGGCTACGCGGTGGTCGTGGCCGCGAACGCCGACTTCAGCGCGCTGCTCGCGCTCGCGATCCTGCAGCCGGCCGTCATGGCGATCCTCATCCTGCGGCGGCCCTGACCCCGATCAGCCGTCAGAGCAGCCCGAGCTCCATCGCCTTGGTGACGGCGCGGGTGCGGTCGCCGACCTCGAGCTTCTCGAAGGCGTGCAGCAGGTGCGTCTTGATGGTTGCTTCGCTGAGGAAGAGTTCCCGCGCGATCGACGGGTTGCTGTGCCCCTGCGCGACGAGCCGCAGCACCTCCGTCTCGCGGGCGCTGAGCGACACGGCGGGCCGCTGCACACGCTGGACGAGTTTCGCGGCCAGCGACGGCGCGAGGGCGATCTCGCCGCGGGAGACGGCGCGGATGCCGGCCAGGATCTCGCGCTCCGGGGCCGCCTTGAGCAGGTAGCCGCTCGCGCCCGCCTCGATCGCGGTGAGGATGCTCTCGTCCGTCTCGTAGGTCGTCAGCACGACGACACGGATGCCGGGGCGCGCCGCGAGCACGCGCGCGGTCGCCTCGTCCCCGTCGATGCCGGGCATGCGGAGGTCCATGAGCACGAGGTCGGGCTCGAGGGAGAGGGCGAGGTCGACGGCCTCGAGCCCGGTCGCGGCCTGGCCGACGACCTCGATGTCGTCCGCCGACTCGAGGAGGGCCACGATGCCGCCGCGCACGATCGGGTGGTCGTCGGCGACCAGCACCCGGATCACGACGAGCTCCTCGGCAGGGTCACGGTCAACACGGTTCCATCCTCGTCGCTCGCGACGTCGAACGTGCCGCCGACGAGCGCGAGACGCTCGCGCATGCCGGCGAGACCGAAGCCGCTCGTGGAGACGCCCGGGTCGAATCCGTCACCGTCATCATGGAGACGGAGGCTGTGCTCGGCCGCGTCGAGAACGAGCGTCACGCGCACCCGGCCTGCATTCGCGTGCTTCCGGATGTTCGCGAGCCCCTCCTGCGTACACCGCAGCAGCACGACCTCGAGGTCGCGCCCGATCGAGGCTGACACCCGCGATTCGACCGTCACCGCGACGCCCGTCTCCCGCTCGAAGCGTTCGCCGAGGCGGGTGAGGGCGGCGCCCACGCCGTCGGCACCGAGGCCGGGGGAGGCGCTCGCGGCGACCAGCGCGCGGGTCTCGGCGAGGGCGGTGCGGGCCGACTCCTCGAGCGAGGCGAGCCGGGCGGCGACGCCCTCGGCGTCACCGCCGGCCATGTCGCGGGCGGCCCTCTGGGCGAGAAGCACGATGCCGGTCAGGTCCTGCGCGATCGTGTCGTGGATCTCGCGGGCGAGACGCTCCCTCTCGGAGCCGGCCCCCGCCTCCCTCCCCAGCGCCTCGATCGTCTGCTGAGCCTCACGCAACTCGTCCACGAGTGCCTGACGCTGTTCGCTGCGGGTCTCGATGCGGCCGATCCAGACCCCGATGAAGAGGCTGAAACCGAGCGAGAGCGCCTCGACGACGATCGCCTGCAGCACATCACCGTCGTGGACGACCTGGCCGACGCCGACCGCGACGGCGACGGCGACGTTGCTCACGACCGCCTGGCGGAAGGTGACCGCGGTCACCCAGGCGAGCGGGAAGATGATGATCTGGAGGGTGGACAACCACGGGCTGACCCCGGCGAGCGTGCCGCCGATCGCCACGAGCAGGATGGCGAACAGGATGGATGCCGTGCGGTTGCGTTCGCCGTAGCGACCCAGTGCGAACCATCCGCCGACGAGGCTGATCGCGGCGGCGAGGCCGATGCCGGAGAGCAGCGGGTCCTTCCACGGAAGGAGCGCCACGACGACGGTGGCCGTCGCGCAGATCGCGACGTGCCACCACCGCTGCGTGCTCATTCAGCCATCCTTGCGGATCCAGCGGAAGGTGAGGCGGGCCAGGACGAGACCGACGACGAGCCAGGCGGCGAGTGCGATCACGATGCCGGCCAGGTTCCAACTTTCGTTGATCTCCATGACCTCGAAGGAGTCGGGGAGGAAGACGTTGCGCATGCCCTGCGCCATCCACTTCAGCGGGAACATGTTGGCCACGTTCTGTAGCCACTCCGGCAGGTTCGAGAACGGCAGGTAGACACCGGAGATGAACTGCAGGACGAGGGTGATCGGGATGATCACGGCCGTCGCCGACTTGCCGCTGCGGGGCAGACCGCTCAGCCCGATGCCGAGCACGGCGCTCGTGATGACGCCGAGGAGGAAGACCCAGGCGAAGGTGGCCCACCTCTCCGGCTCGGTCGGCAAGGGGACCCGGAAGACGATTCCCGCGACGGCGATGAGCAGGGCCGCCTGCAGGATGCCCGTCACCAGCACTTGGCCGATCTTGCCGATGAAGTAGCTCACGACCGGCAGCGGGGTCCCGCCGAATCGCTTGAGCGTGCCGTCGCTCTTCTCCATCGCGATGTCGATCGCCATGTTCTGCAGGCCGCTGAGGAGCAGGCCCGCCGCGAGCATCGCGGGGAGGTAGAAGGTGGCGGCGCTGACATCGTTGCCGTCGTCGTCGATGCCGAAACTGGACTCGCTGAAGGCGACCGAGAAGATCGTCAGCATGACGAGGGGGAAGAGGAAGGTGAAGAAGACGGAGTCTCCCTGGCGGAAGTACGTCTTCACCTCGTAGGAGGTGCGGCGCGCGCCGAGCGTGAGGGTCCTCATGCGGACACCTCCGCGCCGTCAAGGCGGGTCTCGCCGTTAAGGCGGGTCGAGCCGCCTTCGCGGGTCGAGCTTGTCGAGACCCCCTCCGCCGACACGAGCCCGAGATACACGTCCTCCAGCGACGGCCGGATCACCTCGAGCGCCTCCGGCTCACCCAGCCGCGCGACGACGGCGCCCGGGGTTGTGGTGCGTTCCTCGTGCCGCCCGTCCGCATCGCGCCAGCGCACGATAGGGACGCGGGCCTCGGCCCCGCCCAACTCGTCGATGGCACCGATCGCGACCAGGCGACCTCCCGCGATCACCCCGGCGCGGTCGCCCAACTGGGCTGCCTCGTCGAGGTAGTGGGTGGTGAGGAGGATCGTCGTGCCCTCGGCCTTGAGGGAGCGGATGAGGTCCCAGAACTGATGGCGCGCCTCCGGGTCGAAACCGGTCGTGGGCTCGTCCAGGAAGAGCAGCTCGGGGCGGCCGATCACGCCGAGCGCGACGTCCACCCGGCGGCGCTGCCCGCCGCTCAGCTTGCGGATGAGGGTGCCAGCCTTCGCCTCCAGCCCCACAGCCGCGATCGTCTCCTCGACATCGCGCGGGTCCGGGTAGAAGGAGGCGAAGTGCCGCAACTGCTCGCGGACGGTCACGTTGCCGCTCTCGCCGCTTGACTGCAGGACGATGCCGAGCTTCGCCTTCCAATCGAGGCGACCGTGCTGGGGGTCCACCCCGAGCACCCGGGCCTCTCCGCCGCTACGGTCGCGGTAGCCCTCGAGGATCTCGATCGTGGTGCTCTTGCCGGCGCCGTTGGGGCCGAGGAGGGCGAAGGTCTCGCCGCGGTGGATGTCGAAGTCCACGCCGTGCAGGGCGGTGAAGCTGCCGTAGCTCTTGCGCAGGTCGCGCACGCTGACGACGGGGTCGGTGGTGGTCATGGGTTAACCATGCCGGTGCACGGCCGCGCGAGGCAGCCGTGCACCGGATGGTTGGGGGGTCAGTCGACCGGTTGATGGGTGGGGGTCTCGACAGGCTCGACCCGCTGGGTCGGCTCGACCCGCTGGGTCGGCTCGACCAGCGGGGACGGCTCGACCTTCGGGGGCTTCACGGCCCGGGCGATCGCGCCGGCGAGGGCGGCGACCACGAACAGGCCGCCGAGGGCTACCGCGACCCAGGCGGGGAAGCCCTGGTCGACGGCCGGTGTCGCGAGGGTGGCGATGGCCACCCCGGAGACCACCAGCAGGATGGCCCCCCAGACGATCGTGGTCACGCGTACGGGCCTCATGAACGGTCTCCCTTGTCCTGGTGGAATGTGACTTCTCCGCCGCCGGAGACGACGGTGATCTGGAGGCTGCGGCCCGAGTCCGGGTCGCCCTCGGGGCGGTCACCCTCGTAGATGGTGTCGCCGAACATGATGATCGAGCGGGTGCCCACGTTCTCGTCCGTCGGCAGGTACACGTCCACGTCACCGGCGCCGACGATGAGGTAGACCTCGTCCTCCCCGTCGGTGGAGTTCTTCGCGTAGTAGCCCTCCAGGTCGACGACCCCGCCGCGACCGGCGACGTAGACGTCCGTCGTGTCGCCCGTGCGGTTCTCCGGAGAGAAGGCCGCGGCCGAGTACTCCAGGTGCGTGTTCTGCGGCAGCACCGCGAAGAAGATGAGCGGGAGGAGCACGATCGTCGCGACGGCGGAGGGAGCCCCCGAGCGCTTGCCGCGCACGCCGTTGACGATGATGCCGATCGCCAGCACGGCGAGCGTCACGGCCAGGGCCACCACGACCGTGGGAACCTCCAGCTCCCCGTTCCCGACCAGCAGGGCGGTCGCGCCGCTGGCGACGAGGGCGACGCCGATGACGAGCAGGCTGAACAGCGGGTGCGGGTTGGCGGCCTTGTACTCCGCCTGCCGCTTGGCCGTCTGCTCCTTGTGGCGGGCCATCTGCTCCTCGTGCTTGACGCGCCAGGCGGCGGCCTTCTCGTCCGCCTCCTTGCGACGGAACTGCGCGTTCTCCTCGCGCCAGGCGGCCTGCTGCTCACGCCAGGCAGCGAACTCGCTCGGGGGCGCGTTCGACGGCGGGGGAGTGGGCCCCGTTCCCGTCTTCGGCAGGGAGTCGCGGCGCGAGATCCAGATGACGAACCAGATGGCGAGCCCGATGAGGATGAGCGTCCAGACCGTGCGGCCGAGCGCCTCCGGCCAGATCTCTACGCCGTACGGCAGGAACCAGAGGCCGTAGGGGACGGGCATGAGCGCCAGGACGAGCAGCACGCCGATGCCGGCGAGGGGTGCCTCGAACTGGCCCTTGGTGGCGCGCTCCAGGTGGATGGTGTCGTCCGCGTCCGGCAACAGCAGCCAGGCGACCGCGTAGACGAGCAGGACGGGCGCGCCGAGGACGGCGGCGACGACGAGGATCCCGCGGACGATCAGGGGATCGATGCCGATGCGGACGGCGATGCCGGCGGCGACTCCGCCGATCCAGCCCTTCTCGCGCTGGATGCCGAGCGACCGCATCCAGGTGAAGAAGCGGTCACCCGTCGAGGGTGGTGGGGTGGGCGTCTCCGCCTCGGTCTTTTCCATACCTCGATGGTGGCGCTCGGGCGGCGGTGCCCGCTATCAGGGGTCCCCCTGAACGCACCCCGAGAGACCACCCGGAGGCGGTTCGGGTCTGCTTGGATTGCTCGCGTGACCACGTCCACCATCCGCCCGCCGCTCGAGCGGTCGCGCCTCGCCGTCGTCGGCGGGGTGAGTGAGGGCCTCGCGCTCCACCTCGGATGGCGTGTGCAGACCGTGCGGGCGTCGTTCGTGGGGCTTACCCTCCTCGGGGGATCGGGCGCCCTCCTTTACCTGTGGCTCTGGGCTCTGGTGCCGCTGGTGGCGTCGGAGGAGGACACCCCGGTCCGGCGATCCGCCCCGGTGTCGCTCATCGCCATCATCGCGGCCGGGGTGGCAGCGGTCGTCGTCGTCGCGATGGCGGGTGAGGACGCCGTCCTCGGCTGGCTCGTGATCGTGGCGGCCACCGCCTCCGCCGCCGTCGCGTGGGAGCTCGCCTTCGACCGCACCGACCCGGACCGCCCCCTGCGGTACCGCCTCGCGATCCGCTTCACGGCGGTCGGCCTGCTCGTGCTCGCCGGGGTCGCGGCGCTGCTCAACCGTCCGTCCGCGCTCGCGGCGGTCGTCGCGGTCGGCATGATCGTGCTCGCCGTCGGCGTCGTGGTCGCCCCCTTCGTCGTGCAGCTGTGGACCGACCTCATGGGGCAGCGCGCGGCGCGTGTGCGCGAGGTGCAGAAGGCGGAGATCGCGGCGCACCTGCACGACTCGGTGCTGCAGACGCTTGCGCTCATCCAGAATCGGGCGGAACCCGGAAGCGAGGTCGCCCGCATCGCCCGCGCTCAGGAACGGGAGCTGCGTGACTGGCTCTTCGCGGGGGAGGCGACCCCGGTCGACGACCTGGCCGCGTCGCTGGCCGCGCTGGCCGCCACCATCGAGCTCGACTTCCCCGTCCGGATCGAGGTGGTCGCGATCGGCGCCTCCGTGCCCGGTCACCCCTCCGTCGTCGCCGCCGCGCGCGAGGCCATGCTCAATGCCGCCCGTCACGCCGGCGGGACCGTCTCCCTCTACCTCGAGACCTCCCCGGAGTCGGTCGACGTCTTCGTCCGTGACCGCGGGCCCGGCTTCAGCCTCGACGACCTCCCCACCGACCGCCTCGGCGTGCGGGAGTCGATCATCGGACGGATGGAGCGGGCCGGCGGCACGGCCGTCGTGCGGCGAACCGCCACCGGAACCGAGGTCCACCTGCACCTGGAGGCCAGCCCATGACCACCGTCGTGATCGTCGACGACCACTCCATCTTCCGCTCCGGCCTCAGGGCCGACCTCGACGCGGGGCTCGAGGTGCTCGGCGAGGCCGACTCCGTCGCCTCCGCTGTCGCCCTCATCGCGTCGGTGAATCCCGAGGTCGTGCTGCTCGACGTGCACCTGCCCGACGGCAACGGGGCGCTCGTCATCAAGCAGGCCCCCGGGCCGCGGTACCTGGCGCTCTCCGTGTCGGACTCGGCCGAGGACGTCGTCGGGGTGATCCGGGCCGGCGCGCGGGGCTACATCACCAAGGGCTCGTCGGGTGCGGAGGTGTCGGCCGCCGTGGTCGCCGTCGCCTCGGGGGACGCCGTCTTCAGTCCGCGGCTCGCCGGGTTCGTGCTCGATGCCTTCGGCGCTCCCGCCGGGGAGCAGGCCGCGACCGACGAGGAACTCGACCGCCTCTCCGCCCGGGAGCAGGAGGTGATGCGCCTCATCGCCCGCGGCTATGCATACAAGGAGGTCGCGTCCGAGCTGTTCATCTCCATCAAGACCGTGGAGACCCACGTCTCGGCAGTACTGCGCAAGCTGCAACTCTCGTCACGCCACGAGTTGACCGCGTGGGCGCTGGAGCGGCGGCTGCTCTGATCGTGAGCGCCGCTTGCTCTGAGGGTGGCTGGATAATGCGAGCTCGAGTGCGGTTGTCCGAGTCGGGTCTGAATAGGTGCGACTCGCTGAATCGTGGGTGGATTCGGGAGGGGTTCGACCCGCTGGTTCGCGAGGGGGTCTCGACGGGCTCGACCCGCTGGGGGGCCGCGACGCGCTGGGCCGTGGGGGTCGCGACGGGCTCGACCTGCTGGTCCGCGCGGCCCGTTGACCGGGCGCGACTAGGCGGCGTGGGTGCGGGCCTTGGCGGGCATCACCTCCGGGGTGCGGTCGACTCCCGGTGGTGGGGTGAGTGTGTAGGTCGCGCCGTTGCGGGTGATGGTCCAGCCGCGGTTGTGGAGTTGGAGGTGGTGGTGTCGGCAGAGGAGGATGCCGTCGGCGATGTCGGTGCGGCCGCCGTCTCGGGCCCAGTGGTTGATGTGGTGGGCTTCGGTCCAGGACGGGGGTCTGTCGCAGTTCGGCCATCGGCACCCACCATCCCTCGCGGCTAGCGCAATGCGTTGTCGGTGTGTGTAGAGACGGTGCTCCCGGCCCACGTCCAAGGGTTGCCCGTTCGCGAAGGCGATCTCGGTC
>Ga0247810_10001419_pt1 | contig 15162 bp, 16 predicted proteins | sample UWRJL119311C1_FD_179918 | JGI IMG/M metagenome (GOLD analysis project Ga0247810, IMG submission 179918) | Plant litter microbial communities from Arlington Agricultural Research Station in Wisconsin, United States - UWRJ-L119-311C-1 | ecosystem: Environmental > Terrestrial > Plant litter >...
AATGACCGAAAAATTAAAACAAAACCATAATGTTGATATTGTAATATCTGATGTAAAAAGAAATGACAAAAATGAATTAACAGCTATTAAAGTAGATATTCAAAAAGGAACCGGAGAAGATCAAACCATTCAGATTGAAGGCAACGAACCAATCAAAAGCTGCGGAATTATTATTACAACAGAAAATAACGGATCTAAAAAAATTGATGTAGTTACAAATGGCGGAATGGACAAATCAATGATTATTGGAGATAATCTTATCTTAAATGAAAAAAGCAATCCTGTCAAGGTAAATACAATTACATCAGTAGCTCCTCCTACTCCTCCAATTCCTCCTGCATTTCCAACTGGACCAATGCCACAAGCTCCAGCACCGGACATGTCAAAAATGCCAAAACCTCCAGTTACACCTTCAAATCCAAACGATAAAGCTGCTATGAAAAAATTTGAAAAAGAAATGGCTGAATTTGAAAAAGAAATGGAATCTTTTGAACCGGATATGTCAGCTTATGAAAAGCAAATAGAAGAAATCATGTCTAAACGTGAAGCTATTTTCGAAAAGGAAATGGAAAAATATGAAATAGCCATGGAAAAATTCAATGTTGATATGGAACAGTTTACTGAAGAAATTCAGGAGAAATACGGTAAAGACTCTAAGGAGTATGAAATAAATATGAAACAATATGAAAAAGATATGAAAGCTCATGAAAAAAACATGAAACTTCACGAAAAAGAAATGAAAAAACTAGAGCAAGAAAGTAAAAAAAGATCATAAATTATTTCGAAAGCTTACAATACAAAAAAAAGACTTTGCTTAACTGCAAAGTCTTTTTTATATCTTTGAAAAAATTAATTCCCTATGTACAAAATTTTAGCCAAAATAAATAAAATCTTTTTACCAAGCTTTACAAAACAAGGTTTAGATATTGCTAAAGCCAAAAAATGGCAAATGGCTATTATCGGCTATCGTGCCTATGTAACAAAACGAGCCTTAGATTAATTTACAAATATCTTTCTGAAATTACTCTCAAATGATGATTTTGATGTCCTGTGATGATAAATCCAATTGCCCTTACAGAAATAGCTGTATTTGAAGCTGTACCCAAAAACAAAAGTTGATCTTCATTCAGACTTTCAAAAAAACTAATTGTTGCTTTTCGGACATTTTCATATTCAGCCAATAAACTTTCTATCGAACGTGAATTAGCAAATGCAAATGGCACATAATCATTTTCTTCAAAACCCGGTAAAGGTGTTTTATCACCTCTGCTGATTCTTAAGGCGCGATATGCAAAAATACGTTCTGTGTCCATCATGTGCAGCACAATATCTTTGATTGTCCATTTTCCTTCTGCATAACGATATTCTAATTTTTCAGCCGGTAGATTTTTTACAAAATTAACCAACTGAGGCAATCCATATATTAAGCCGTCAAGTAATGTTTTATTATCAGCAGCTTTGATGTAAGTCGCATTAAAAACAGAATATTCATTTGTTGATAAATCTGAAGCTATCATAAATCTAAGATTTAAGCAGAGTTTCTACTGGCATTTGTATTTCCGAATAATGAACGGGTTACAATTTTTTCATATACTTTAACCAAATCCTGATCAATTACTTTTTCTTTGTTCAATTCATTAATTCTTAACAAAGCATATTGTTGTATCGTCAACAATGGCAACACAATACGTTCTCTTATTTGAATTGAGGCTTTACCATCAGGATAATTCTCCATAAGAGTTTTATGACCTGCTATTTTAAGCAAAAGACGCTCCGTTTCTATAAATTCATCGTATATAATTTGCCAAAATTCACCAAACTCAGGATCTTTTCTCATGTAAGCTGTTAATGGTAGAAATGATTTTGCCAATGACATCATGCTGTTTTCCAAAAGAGTTTTAAAGAATAAAGAGTTATGATATAAATCACTTACTTTGTCCCATTGGTTAGTTTCTTCGAAATGTTTTAAAGCTGATCCTACACCAAAAAATCCTGGTACGTTTTGCTTTAGTTGACTCCATGAACCTACAAAAGGAATTGCTCTTAAATCTGCAAAATCTAATTGTTCAGATTTGCTTCTTTTAGATGGACGGCTTCCAATATTGGTTTTAGAATAGTATTTTAACGTACTCATCTTCTCCAAATATGGTATAAACTTAGGATGATTTTTAAAACTTAAATATTTATCATATCCTAAACCTGCCAATTGAGTCAAAATTGCTGTTTCCTCAATGCTCAGTTCATTTTTTTCTTTACTAAAGACCTGATTTGTCACTCCGGCACTTAATAAATTTTCGATATTGTAACGACAGGAATCTAAAGTTCCGAAATTAGAACTGATTGTCTGACCTTGCACTGTAATCTGAATTTCGTTATTCTCGATTTTAGGCCCTAACGACGCATAAAATTTATGAGTTTTTCCACCACCACGAGCAGGAGGCCCACCACGTCCATCAAAGAAAATAGCTTTAATTCCATATTTTCTTGAAATTTCTGTAAGTTCAATTTTTGCCTGATAAATACTCCAATTTGCCATTAAATAACCTCCATCTTTTGTTCCGTCAGAGAAACCAAGCATAATGGTTTGCTTATTGTCACGAGATTTTAAATGCGCAGCATACTCAGGATTCGTATATAACTGCTCCATTATTTCGTGTGCTTTTTGCAAGTCATCTACTGATTCAAAAAGCGGAATAATATCAACCGTTGGATTTTCCCAATTATTTAAACGAATCATGGCAAAAGTTTCCATCACATTCAATGCACTTTCGTTGTTACTAATAATATAACGATTAGCACCAAATTCGCCGTTATTACCCTGAATTGTTTTAATAGCCTGCACAGACTCCAAAGTCAATTTAGTGATCTCATTTTCAAAATCAGCCGGATTTAAATCACCTTTAACCTTCGACAATACCACTAATTTTTCTTCTTCAGATAAATCAAAATAATTTACAGGGAATATCTTTGAATCAGAATTTAAGTAATGATTCACGACATCATGAAAAACAGCATTATGAATTTTACTGTTTTGACGAATATCCAAAGTTGCAAAGTGAAAACCAAACAAATTAATTTTAACCAATAAAGCCTCTAATTCATCTAAATATAAAGACTGATGTTTTTCTATAATTATGGTTCTGATATTATTTAACTGAGTCAATAATTCTTCCAAGGTTATGTAGATTTCACCTTTAGAATAAAAAACAGATCTATAAAGTTTATGTTCAAGTTCAGACACCAAAGTATCTACTCCTGAGAAAGTTAACTTTCTTTTTAAATTTCTCATTTCAACATAATAGCATTTTAAAATTGAAGTACGCAAACGTTCAGCAACTTTTAATGTAATGTCTGTAGTAACAAAAGGATTTCCATCACGGTCACCTCCCGGCCAGAAACCAAGTTTTATTAATTGATTTTGAATCGCCTCACCCTGAAGAATATTCTTTTGCAGATAATGAACTATTTCTCCGGCAGTTTCATAAAACACATTTTCTAAATACCAAATCAAACTCACCGCTTCATCATATGGATTAGGCTTTTCGTTTTGAATAAAAGGAGTTTTACCTAGTTGAGCCAATAGTTCTTTTATCTTCAACAAATCATTTGACCTGATTGCCTCCGTTAAATCATTTATAATACCAAGAACCGGTCCAGGGTAAAATTGCGTAGGGTGCGCAGTTAAAACAGTTCTAACGTTGAAGTTTTCAAGAAAATCAATCAATTCATCGTCCTTCTCTTTAGCATCTGACTTTTCTTTAATATCACGAAGCGAACCTCGTCCTTCCATGTTATTTACAACAGAAAAAGCCGCATCTTCAATAGCATCAAACAATACAATTTGACGTTCGATATACTGAATAAATCGAAACATTAAATCTATTTTTTCAGTCTCTGAAGCATTATTTAAAAACTTATTAGAGAAAAAATCAAAAATTTCTTTTGGTGTTTCCTGCTTTTTAAAACCTGTCTCGCATGTTTCTGTAAATAGAGGAAGTAAAACTCCTGTATTATCAATAGAATCAAAAGGTAATGTTATAAAAACACTATTATAAATATGATATTTAGAGAGAACATCCTGATTAAAACGTTCTATTTTAGGCAACGTGTACATAGTCCTTTTTTATAGTTGATTGGTAATTTAGTCATAAAAAAACCCCAAGAAAACTTGAGGTTATATTTTAATATAGCATTCAAGAAAATATTACATATTTTTAAAAATAGTATGCATCAAACGCTTCTTATCGTTAATACTTTCTTCTAATGAAATCATTGTTTCTGTTCTGTAAACTCCTTCAATATCATCAATCATGAAAATAACTTCTTTTGCATGCTTGGTATCTTTCGCTCTAATTTTGCAAAATATATTGAATTTCCCTGTTGTAACAGATGCTACTGTTACGAATGGAATTTGGTTAATTCGCTCTAATACAAATTTTGTTTGAGATGTATTATTAAGAAACACCCCTACATAAGCAATAAATGAATACCCTAATTTATCATAATCTAAGGCTAATGAAGACCCCATGATGATTCCGGCATCTTCCATTTTTTTTACTCTAACATGTACAGTTCCGGCAGAAATCAACAATTTTTTTGCAATGTCAGTAAACGGAACTCTCGTGTTGTCTATTAACATATCTAAAATCTGGTGATCTACTTCATCTAAACGAAATTTACTCATAATTCTTTAATTAATATTACTAATTTATGTAACAAAGTATAAAAATATATATAAAAAACAACAATTTCACATAAAATTTAACTTTTCATCAATCCGTTAACAAATTTAACGTTTTTATTTAAAAAAAAGTTTGCTTTTTGATCAGTTTTCGGAAAATTGGTAAAATCATCTGAGTACTCAGCTCCTTTTGCATCATATTCATAATGTCCAAAGTAATTTTCTAATTCTCCTACTTCAACTATGTAAGCATTAAATTGAATCTTGCCGTCAATCAATTCTTCTTTGTATTGAGCGACAAAATTCGTAATAATTTCGATACCATCATAATTTATTTTGATATTTTTATACATAAAATCATAAAAAACCACTTTATTTTGTGAAATATTCAAATAATCAACAATCCTATTATTAACTATATCGTTTTCGAAAAGCGCTTTGAAACTAGTGACAAGTGAAAAGAATATAAATTTTCTCGTAACCTCTCTCGAATAATCATTTTGAAAATGACCTGCTTCAAATAAAATTGTTGGTACTCCTAAATACTGAAAAGTATCTCCTATGCAGTTGATATTAAATGAATCATCGAATCGACCAACCTGTTCAGGTATATACTTTTGGAGTTCATCATTTATAAATGCAATTAAATTGATCGCTTTTAATCTATTTTCATTAATCTCCCTTTCTTCATTATAAGAAGGAGCCAAAAATGAGACAGTAGCCGGCTTTCCTGTTTTCCCAGCGCCAAAAATAGTACGCTGATCATGTAGATTAAAACAAAAATGAGGCTTAAAATTCTCAAATGTTTCACGTAAAACCCTGCTTTCTGGCTGAGTTAAATCTTGCGAATCCCTATTTAAATCAATTTCATTTGCATTTACACGGGTATATAAAGCTGCTCCATCAGGATTTAGTATCGGAATACAATAAAATGTAAAAGTCTTAAGCATGTCCTGAGCAAATTCAGAACCATTATTCAACATATTTATAAAATCAAATAACGCCTTGGTAGTCGTACTTTCGTTTCCATGCATTTGAGACCAAAGATAAATTCGAGTTTCACCTGAACCAATCTCATAACTATATATAGGTTTATTCAAAACCGATTTTCCAATAATCTTCACCTGACCATCGGTATTAATTCTATCTAATATTGGTTGAATATGCTCTAAGGTCAGGTAGCGCCCTTCAATAGATTCTTCTTTGTTTTGGTTAAATAATTCTTCTAAATTCATTGTATTATTAATTAGTTTACAAAAGTAAACATCTTTATATTCACATTTGTAAACGGAATAAATTAACAATAATTTATAATTGTAAACAATTTTTTATGCACTTACTCAATCTTTAGTACATGATTTACCATGTATGTTAATTTTACTACCAAATTATTAATAACTAATCAATTAAAATAAATTACTTATAGTTAAGAATTAAATAATAGAGGATTGAAATTCAATTTTAAAACAATAAAATAGGTCAGAGCGCTTCTTTTATTTACATTTGTAAACACTCTAATTTTATATTATAATTTACAATGGTAAACATAGATGATTTTGTAAAAAGGCTTGAAATTATGTTGGAATATTACGGTTTGAACGCCTCATCTTTTGCCGACAAAATTGGCGTTCAGCGTTCAAGTATGTCTCACCTTCTATCTGGAAGAAATAAACCCAGTTTGGATTTCGTCTTAAAAATTTTGGAAGTTTTTCCTGAAATTGATTTATATTGGATTTTAATTGGAAAAGGAAATTTCCTTAAAAGTGATAGTGAAGATGTAAATTTGAACACAGAAATTGCTTCTGAAACAACAAATGTAATCTCTCCTATTTATGATGAAAATATTGCTTCAGAAAATTTATTTTTAAAAATCAATAATTCTGGAGAGAAAGAAGAAAAAATACAATTACAAAAAAATACGGACTTTAAAATTTCAAATTTAAGTACAGAAAAAAACGAAGTAGAGAAAATAGTATTTTTTTACAAAAACGGAACATTCAAAACATTTAATCCGTAATTAAGATTAGTAAGTTTCCGAAATAGATAGAATATTTTTCATTTTAATGGACAGTTAAAAAACCGAAGGAAATTACAATTTAAAAGCATTTATTAAAATTTTACCCGAAACATCTTTATAATGATTTCCTAGAATTTGCAAATCGGCTTCATAATCACCAGTTGGAAAAAATGCTTGTCCTAAATTCACTTCTTTTTTACCCCAATCAAATGCAACAGGAATAATAGGCACATTTGATTTAAGTGCTATGTAATAAAAACCACTTCTGATTTCCGAAACCTCTTTACGGGTTCCTTCCGGAGCTACTGCTAATCGAAAAGTCTCCTTTCTCTCAAAAATAGAGGCAATTGCATCCACTTTATTCAAACCTCCTGAGCGATCAAGCGGCTCTCCTCCTACACTTCTAAAATAATATCCAAACGGAAATTTAAATAATTCTTTCTTTCCTACCCAGTTCATTTCTAAACCTGATATTCCTCTTGTAAAAATTCCCAGATAAAAATCGTGATTACTTGTATGTGGCATTACCATCATCACACATTTTTTCACTTCAGCATTTTCCAGCCCAACTATTTTCCAGCCCATTAGCTTAAAAAAAAGGAATTTATACAATTGTTTCTTCATTAAAATTTCATATTTCGCACAAAATAAAAAAAATTAATGCTAAATTTGGGTAAAAGCGCAAAAAATGATTCAAAAAATATTTAGTTATTTAATTCCAATCAAAATATTCAAAAAAAAATCAGCCCGGAGTAAAACGATTGAAGTTACCTGGGCTAATGGTGAATTAGTTTTAGATTCGGAAAATACAAATTACTCTTATGGGAGTTTGCAGCGAATATTAAGATATGGTTTAAGAAATATTGGCTATAAAACTATCCAGGAAATGAATCATATTTTGGTTTTAGGAGTTGCCGGAGGAAGTGTTATAAAAACCCTTGTTGATGAAATTGAATTTAAAGGAAAAATAACAGGAGTTGAAATTGATGCTGATATGATTCAGATTGCAAATGAATATTTTAATCTTTCCCAAATTAAGCAATTAGAAATTATTATCGATGATGCTTTTGAATTCGTTTTAAAAACCAAAAATCAATACGACCTAATTATCATTGATATTTTTGAAGATACCAATATGCCTAACTTTTTATTTGAAAGTTTTTTCAGCGAAAGGGTCTGTTCTATATTAAAAAATCAAGGCTTTGTCCTTTTTAACACTATGATTCTAGATGAAAAACATAATGTTAGAAATCGTAAATACATTTCAGAAATTAATCCTAAATTATATTCCACTAAAATGCTGCCCCGAGTAGAGCATCATAACGAGTTAATTATTATTGAAAAAGTTGCCTAAATTATTATGAAACCTCTTGCCTCTATATTAAAAAATATACCACCATCAAAAGTTATCGATTCAAATATTGATTATTCCAAATATATTACTTTGGATTTATCAATAAACAACCAGAATTTAACAGGAAGCAAATCTGGAAATTCAGCTGATTTTGAAGAATATATTACTAATTATTTAGAAAAAAATAATGCTGAAGTAGCTTTTGGCGGTTATATCGAAGGACGAACGTTGTATCAACGAAGTTCTATTTTCAAAAGTGATTTGATCCCTGAGCGCAACATTCATATTGGTCTCGATTTATGGATAAAAGCCGGTACTCGCGTTTTAGCTGCTCTTGACGGAAAAATACATAGCTTCAAAAACAATATTGGTTTAGGCGATTACGGTCCCACTATAATTTTAGAACATGAAATTGAAAATCAAAAATTTTATACTTTATACGGGCATTTATCGTTAGAAAGTATAGAAGGAATTAATGTTGGTGATTTTTTCAAAAAAGGAGAACACCTGGCAAAAATTGGGAATTCAGAAGTTAACGGAGATTATGCACCACATTTACATTTTCAAATTATTAAAAACATAGAAGATTATTGGGGAGATTATCCTGGGGTATGTAATACAAAAGATTTAAATTTTTACATCGAAAACTGCCCTGATCCAAATTTATTATTAAAAATAACATAAATGATTATGAAGAAAGCAGGATTGATTATATGTTTGTTGGTATTAATAGGCTGTAAATCTAAAACAGTCAGCAGAAATACTGAAGATATAAAAATTAAAAAAATTTCGGCTACAGAAGTAAATTCGAGTCAGGAAAATAAGGCCTATTCATTAGGAAAGAGAGTTCTTGAAACTTGTAACACATCAAAGTTTAAGCCTTTTAATGAAACGGAAGTAACTAAATCAGTGATGGAAAACACAACTGAAGAACGTTTAACCAAAACTTGTTTAAGGTTTCGACAATATTATGGAAGCTTTATTGATTTAAAATTAGATGGTGTTTATAAAACCAAGCAGGAAACTATTTACCGTTACCATGCGTTGTACACAAAAAAGGTAGCCAATAAAGAACTTCGTGTTTTTGTAAACGAAGAAAATTTAATTTCTGCAATAAAATCAATGGATTGGGATGAAAAATTTGACTCTAAAATAATAGAATAATACCTAATATACATATGAATTTTAAATTATCTTTCTTGTTATTTCTTTTGATTTCATCATTTGCTAATGCGCAGCAAACGATAACTGTTAAAGGCTCAAAACCATTTCCGGCAACTGAAAATTATACTTTTATTTGTGAAAAATATACTCTTACCGGAGAAGTTAATGTGCAGGTTGCAAAAACTGATAAGGGAGGAATTTTAAAACTAACAATAGTTACTGCAAATGATAAAGCCAGAATTTCAGGAGGCGTTTATGTTGATCTAGTTAATGCTGATGTAATTGCCTGCACTGATAAAAATAGTAAAGAAGTTGAAGAAGGAAAAACCACTTCTTATTATTATTTTACACCGGCTGAATTTTTAAAATTAAAAAAAACCGACATTCATGCAATTAGATTTATAATTACAGGTAATTCTAATGCATTTGGAAATCAAACCGGTTATTTTACAGCAGTAAACAGAAAAAATTATTTTTCGACAGCTTATGACAAATCCAAAAAAACTTTTGACACAGCTGCTTCAATTAGTCTTCTATAAAGATCATTTAACCAAAAATAATCTTACTTTTATAGTCTAATTTTGTTGAGATGAATACTAACGAAGCTTTAATTACTAAATTTTATACTGCTTTTGCAAATGCTGACGCCAAAACAATGAGCGAATGCTATCATCCTAAAATTCATTTTATAGATCCTGTTTTTGGACTTTTAAAAGAACAACAGGTTTCTAAAATGTGGGATATGCTGATTTTGAAAAGCAAAGGGGATATTATAATTAATTTCTCAAATATAGAAGCAGATGAATTATCAGGATCTGCCCATTGGACAGCTACTTATAAATTTAGTAAAACGAATAGAAAAGTAATCAATAGAATTTCAGCTGATTTTCTTTTTCAGGATGGATTAATTATTAAACACACCGATAATTTTGATGTTTGGAAATGGTCGAAACAAGCTTTTGGAATTACAGGATATTTATTAGGCTGGACCGGATTTTTCCAAGACAAGATAAAAGAACAAGCTTTATTGTCACTTAAAAAGTTTCAAGTTTCTAAATAAAATTAAGCTTTAATATAAAAAAATAATCCCGCCATAACAGGTGGGATTATTTTTTTATATTTCTAAAATTTAAATTTAATGTCCTATATTTTCTATCTCTTTAGGATCATGTTTATGTTTAAATAAAACAGCAAAAGCGATTGCAATAATTAAAGCATAAGCTGCAAAAGACAGCCAGATATTGTGCCAGTCTTTCATTAAAATTGGATTTGTGAAAATTCCATCTGAAGAAATTGAATTTCCCTGAGATTTTACAAAACCCAGCATTTTTGAATTTGAAATATCAGTCTGCAAAAATGTTGACAGTTCTGTAGTATTCGAAAAAGATTTTGTAAAATATTTATCAATAGCCCAGCCTGATGTCAAACTTCCTAAAACCGCACCTACTCCATTGGTCATCATCATAAATAATCCTTGTGCAGAAGAACGAATTTTAGAATCGGTGTTACTTTCCACAAATAATGATCCTGAAATATTAAAGAAATCAAATGCCATTCCGTAAACGATGCATGACAATATTATCATCCATAAACCCGTTACAGGATCCCCATAAGCAAATAATCCAAAGCGCAGAACCCAAGCCAGCATACTAATCAACATTACTTGCTTAATTCCAAAACGTCTTAAAAAAAATGGAATTGCCAAAATAAATAAAGTTTCAGAAACTTGTGATATTGACATAATAATAGTTGAATATTCAATTACGAATGAATCAGCATATTTAGGAAAATGTTTAAACTCATCGAGGAAAACATCTCCATAAGCATTTGTTAATTGCAAAGCACCACCCAAAAACATAGAGAATACAAAAAATAATGCCATTTTGTAATTTCCAAATAATTTGAAGGCTTCAAGACCTAAAGTTTCGACCCACGAAGCATCTTCTTTAGTCAAACGCTGTGGTTCACATTTTGGTAATGTAAAAGAGTAAATTCCTAAAATCAAGGCTCCAATTCCGGCTATATAAAATTGATATTCTGTTGCTTTGCTGCCACTTAAATTCGTAATCCACATTGCTGCAATAAAACCTATAGTTCCCCATACCCTAATCGGTGGAAAATCTTTAACTATATTTTTATTGTTTAATTTGAGTGAAGTATAGGATATCGAATTGCTTAACGCGATTGTTGGCATATAGCAGCACATTGCAGCCAGCATTACATAAATAAAATTTTCAGGAGTAGTAACCTGAGCTATACCAAATAAAACTAAAGCATATAAAATATGCAAAACACCGTATAATTTTTCAGCATTTATCCATCTATCGGCAATAATACCAGTTAAGGTTGGCATAAATAAAGAAGCAATTCCCATAGTTCCAAAAACAAGACCAAATTGGGTACCTTCCCAGTTTTTAGTTCCAAACCAATAATTCCCAATTGTAATTAGCCAGGCTCCCCAAACAAAAAATTGAAGAAAACTCATTACAATTAATCTGTTTTTAATTCCCATATGATGAAATTGTCTTTAAATAAATAAAGCGGTAAAACTACCATTAAAAATGAAACCTACAAAGAATTAAAGAGTTTTAACAACCTCATTGACCAATTCTAAAACAGCTGCAAATTGTTCTTCCTTATTTAAGTATGAATTGTCAATTTCAATCGCATCATCTGCAATTACCAAAGGAGAATCTTCACGGTGTGTATCTATATAATCTCTTTCGACCACATTTTTTAAAACCTCTTCATAAGAAACATTATCACCTTTTTGCTGTAATTCATCGAAACGTCTCTGTGCGCGGGTTTCTGCGCTTGCTGTCATAAAAATTTTGAGTTCAGCTGTTGGAAAAACTACGGTTCCAATATCTCTACCATCCATTACTATAGCCTTATTGGTCCCCATTTCCTGCTGCTGCTCTACTAATTTTGAACGAACTTCAGAAACTTCAGCTACTTTACTCACAAAACTGGAAACCTCTATTGTACGGATTTGTTTTTCAACATTCTCTCCATTCAGGTGCATTTCTGCAAAACCTAAATCAGCATTGTATCTAAACTCTAATTGAATTTCAGGAAGTGAATCAATTAAGGCTTTTTTATCAAAAAAATCGGCTTTAATAAAGTTGTTATTCATTGCAAAAAAAGCAACTGCCCGGTACATTGCTCCAGTGTCTACGTAAACATAAGCAAGTTCCTTGGCCAATTGTTTTGCTAAAGTGCTTTTCCCGGTTGATGAAAAGCCGTCAATAGCAATGGTAATGTTTCTCAAAGTGGTGATTTTAAATTAAGGAGTTTTTATTATTTATTTTAATAATAAATATCTAAAAGGATGTTTGATTTTGAAGAATCAATGATTTTTTCAATTCTCTTAAAAAATTGCTCATTAACCATAGGACAGCCATGGCTACGACTTATGTAATGATCTTGTTCTTCGTAAGGAACTGCTGAATAATGATGTAAAACTATTGCTCTTTTAAATGCATTATTATTAGTTTCATCCAGGCCGGACAATCGATATGCTTTTCCAAAAATCCCTTTATAATTGTTTCCAATAGAATATCTTCCTAATGAAGTGCAATTTGAATTGGGCATATTGCTAAATTTTAATTCTCCTTTAATTGCTGTTTCTGATCCACAACCATGAGCAACAAGACCCTGATCCAAAATTTTATTATTCTGTAAATCATAAACAAAAAAACGATTTTTTCCGGATGGAATTCTCATATCAATAAAAAATGCAATTTTAGGGTTGTATTTAGAATTAACATTCAACATTAATTTCATTTCATCAATTCTAAAATTAATTCTTTCGATTTCCAGACTATAAGGCTCATCCTTGAAGTAAGGCTTTGAACTGATTAACAAACCTGCTATTAATGCCACTAAAATCAAATTAAATATTTTCATATAAAATTATTATTGAAGATTAATATTTAAACCAAAAAGACTTGTATTTGCTGCTAATGTATATCTTGAATACGAATAATTAAATTTTAATCGATTCATTTTTAATCCAAAACCTAAGGAAACCCCTGAAAAATTACGCTGTTCCTCAATTCTTAATTCTTCTGCTCTTCTAAAATTATATCCTAATCGAATATTGAATGCTTTTTTAGGAAAAAGTTCTACACCAAAAACGACATGCCTCAAAGCATTATTTACAAATGAAACTTTATCTTCCTCTGATGATCCGTCAATATTACCTTCTCCACGGACCGGATTCGAAAAAGAGATATTCCATTGCTGCAAATTTTCCAAAGAAAGATGCCATCTAATTGGAACATGATCTAATTCCTGCGAAACGCCTGCTATAATTTCTAGAGGCAATTTTTCCTTTAAACCTGAATAAGTGGTAAATTGAGTTCCTATATTACGGATTGCCAAAGCCCAGTTTACATCATTTCTTTGATCAATGAACAAAAAACCTAAATCCAATGCGCCACCTACAGAATTATAACTCTCTAATGTTGAAGTAATTAACTTAACATTTGCACCAACATGTATATCCGTATACGGGATATTGTATGCGTAACCTACTGAAAGAGCCCCTTCATTTCCTGTAAAGTCTGACGTAGCCTGGCCATTTTCATCATATCCTTCAAAAGTACCGTAATTTACATAACTAATACCTGCATAAAATGTCTGTAAATGCCTGTCGTAAGTATATGCATAAGAAGCAGTTCCGTAAGAAGCTTCTCCATAATAATTACCGTAATTCATTGCCAGATGATTGTCCATATCTGCATTTAACGTGGCCGGATTGAACATTACCTGATTTACGTCATCGTCATAAATCGTAATTGATTTTCCTCCTAAAGCCGCCTGTCTTGGCGAAGTTGTTAAATTTAAAAATTGATATGCATACCGTCCTCCTATTTGACCAAAAGAAACGGAAGTACAAAACAAAAAAAACAGAATATTTTTATTCAACATGTATGTTTATAGGGAGCTTAATCTGTATTAGAACGTAAATACGAGCATAAAATTATAATTCTGAAACATTTAAATTTTAAAATATAATTTTTAACATATATTTTTTTTGTACTACAGGTGCGAAATTACAAAAAAACAAAATACTATTACAAAGAATTTAAGATTTTTTTGGGATCTAAAAGGCTATTATCACTCTGTATTTTAAAGACTTAAATCCTGAATATCATTATAATGTACTTTTTGAATGATAGTACCATTTTGAATAACAACAATACTCGGATTAGATCTTTCGATTGTTTTTAATGCTATAGCATCACAAAAATAAAAATCAACATTTAGGCCATATTGTTTTTTGGCATTTGCGATTATTTCAGCACTGGAAGCTGTCATTCCAATTACCTTATAGCCTTTTGTTTTAGCTTCCTGATTTAATTTTTCTAACTTTTTCATTCCGTCCGGATTGGATAATGTCAAATCATAAGTTACGAAAATCAGTAATTTTGGTTCTTTCAGCAATTCTTCTTTATAATCAGAATCATCTTTGGTCATTGTAAAATCGTGAATTGGCGGCACATAGCCTTCCGTAATTACTTTGTCTTTTCGATCTACAAAAGTTGCTCCTTCAGGAATATTCATTAAATCTTTTTCGGTAAATTCCTTCTCAACACCATTCACTTTGTAAATGAAAATCATTTCTACAACTGATTTTGGTGCACCTTCAGGAATTTCCATTGCTTTCTCTATGTTTGTTCCTACTTCATAAGGACGGAAATCTTTTATAGGATTATGATTCAATACCCAAACTGCTATAAATGCGCATAAAACAATACTAGCAAAAGTGATAATGTTTGTTAATGGAATTGAAAATAATGGTTTTACTAATTTTTTATTGATGAATAAAATCAGAATAAAGAATAGCAATATAACATCTTTAGTAAAAGATTGCCAAGGTGTTAAATGTAAAGCATCGCCAAAACAGCCACAATCTTTTACAACATTAAAATAGGCAGA
>Ga0247810_10001421_pt1 | contig 15148 bp, 17 predicted proteins | sample UWRJL119311C1_FD_179918 | JGI IMG/M metagenome (GOLD analysis project Ga0247810, IMG submission 179918) | Plant litter microbial communities from Arlington Agricultural Research Station in Wisconsin, United States - UWRJ-L119-311C-1 | ecosystem: Environmental > Terrestrial > Plant litter >...
ATGAAAGGCTAGACGCCTCCTGTAGGAGCCAACTTGTTGGCGAGGCGTCCAACCAGACACACCACCTCACTCACCCCCTGTAGGAGCGCGCTTGCCCGCGATAGCGCCAGTCCGGCCAACCCCTATTTCAATCCATTCCCCCAACCGCCCCAAACCACCTCAACTCCCGCCACCATGACGACGCTTCTGCCGCAAACCCGAGGAGCTCTATGCTAGATTCCGCTCAGTCATCACCGGATATTTCAGTCAGGGAGAACACCTCATGCTCGCAGTAGGCGTGGCGTTCATTGCAATCGGCCTAGCCATCAGCAACCCAGCCTTCTGGATACCCGGCTGTGTATTTATGGCAATCGCGTATTCTCAAAGAGTCAAAGGTCGGGACTGACCGTACACCGATGCGGCGACAGTTGTGCAATTTCAAGGAGTCAGCATGCTTGAAGTGTGGGGAAGACGCTCGTCGTTCAATGTTCAGAAAGTCATGTGGCTCATCGGCGAACTGGATCTGCCCCATGTGCATATCCCGGCAGGCGGCGCCTTTGGCCTAAAAGACTCTCCCGAATTCCTCGCTATGAACCCTCACGGTCGGATCCCAGTCATCAGGGACAGTGACGGCACCGTGGTCTGGGAATCACACAGCATTCTCAGGTATCTCGCAGCACGTTACGGTGGGCCCGAGCTCTGGAGTGACGACCCAGTGCGTCGCGCCCAGATTGACTGCTGGATGGACTGGTCTCAGACAACGCTGCAACCCGAGTTTCTAACCGGCGTGTTCTGGGGTTTTTACCGAACACCAGAAGCTCAGCGGGACCTCAAAGCTATCGAAAAAAACGTGGCGTTGTGTGCGCAATACTTTCAACTGCTCGACCAGGTATTGAGCAAGCAGGACTTTCTAGCCGGGCAACACCTGACGCTGGCAGATATACCCGCGGGCACCCACCTCTACCGCTATTTCAATCTGGATATCGCCCGCCCTGACATTCCTCACGTGGAGGCCTGGTTCCAAAGGCTGCAAACGAGTGCGGCCTTTCGGCAACACGTCATGATTCCTTTTGACGATCTCTTTGGACGGCTGGATTACTAGCCCGTCGACCTACCGAAGCAGCCGTAAGCTCACTTGAAACGCCTGAAGATCGGTTCGCCAGCGGCGAGGCAGATCACGCAAAGGCACAGCTGTTGATTGCGCTGACTGGGAAACCTGCCCCAGAATCCGCGCACAATTTCAGGAGCGAGCCGCATGACGACTGCCAGACACGACTTTACGACCCAACTTCTCATGGATGCAGGCATTGGCAGTGGGATGCGTGTGCTGGACGTCGGCTGCGGAACGGGCGACGTGGCTTTCCTGCTCAGTGGCCTGGTCGGGAATACTGGGGAAGTGATCGCGATTGACCACGACAGTGTCGCGCTCGCCACGGCCCGCAACCGAGCGGATACCAATCCGCAACCTGCACCCACCTTCACCCAAAGCGGGCTGCTCGACCTCTCGGCATCCCTCGGCGACTTCGACGCCATCGTCGGCCGTCGAGTGCTCATGTATCAGCCGGACGCCGTTGCAGCCGTCACGGCATTGGCGAAACACCTTCGTCCCGGCGGCGTCATGGTGTTTCAGGAACACGACACCACCATGGTCCCGGCCAGCGTCGACACCTTTACCCTGCACAAACAAGCGCAAGGCTGGCTGAAGCAAATGATCGCTCGCGAAGGCGCCGATCTGCATATCGGCTTCAACCTGCACGCCATCTTCACCAAGGCCGGGCTGGCCGTCGAAAGCGTGCGCGCAGAATGCGTTATACAAACCCCCGACAGCGCTTACAGCCTGGGCTACATCGTGCGAGCCTGCCTGCCACGCATCATCGCGCTGGGTGTGGCGACCGCAGACGAAGTCGACATTGAAACCTTGCAACAGCGTCTGGACGAAGAGCGCACCCAGTCCGAAAGCATCTACATCGGCGACGTCATGTTTGGCGCCTGGGCACGCAAGCCGGGCAGATGAAACAGGTAGCCGACATAAAGAGCCCGCCCCGAATCCACGGCTCGCTCTGCCAATGCAACAGACACACCGACAACCCCGGCCAACACAGTTAACTTAAACTTGGCGCGGTGTCATTCATCGGCAGCCGATCATCTCGCAGACAGGGTTCGATCGCAGCCGCACGTCAGAATTCGCGAAGATAAAATCCGTTTTCCTGAGCTTTCGAAATTGCGTGCTTAGCATTAGAAACTTCCAGTTTTTCAACTATGTTAGCCATATGGAACTTGACGGTCCTCTCGCTAATAGCTGCGATTAATGATATTTCTGCATACGTTTTCCCCTTACTAGCCCAGCGCAGTATCTCCTGCTCACGCTGTGTTAGAGATTCGACAGGACTTGGAGGAGAAAAGAAATCAATGATTTTAGGACAGCGCATCAAAAGTTCGTGCACGCGAATGAGCAGCATCTGAAGATCCGCTTTACGCCGCTCCATATGTGTAATGTCAGTGTTCTCGCTATCAGTAACACACAGCAGCGAGAAAAATCCGTTATTGTCATTAAGGGTGAATCCGTAACCGTCGGTATAAAAGTCCCCTCCTGATCGAGTTTGATTTTTATCTATTAGCCCCTCATTACCTTTTCTTAGACACTCTGCCCATGAGAAAGGGCGAACGGAATGCAATCCGTAGCGGACTATGGGGTCATGCAGTTGAGAACGGTTTTTCTTGTATTTTTCAACCAGATCGTTGGGGTAGTTAGTTAAAAACAATGCCGTGCTTAAATTTGATTTTTTGGCAGTAAATAGTGCGAATTTATTGAATCCTTGATTGCAGACTTCAGCTTCAAGTGCTTGTTTTATCTTCCCTAGCATAGAATCCTCCGTAAAACCTTTTGGCAAGCATCCCTAAGATGAGTTTGTCGGAAAGGTAGGGGAGTCATGATCGATTGCCAGATAGGATATGTCTATAAACAAGATGTTACGGTTTTGTTTATAGGTGCGACTAAATTTAAACTCGCCAGAAAGCCGGAATGGCTACATGTATAAAGTCTGAATCCTCTTGTGCAGTTCTTGAATTGTCATTTGTGTCGTGTTTGCCGTGTCTCTGTCGCGGGCTTTTATAAGGTCCTTACTGGATAGCTGATCATTCAACGTGATAATGATTGGCGTACCTACCTCATCGTGGTAGCTGAAGATGGTTTCAGGATCGCCTCCAATCTGAATGGCTATCTTGCCTTTTGCCGTTTTTTGAATGTCGATCTTTATCTTTCTCGCAAGAGAAATTGCGGCGGCGTCCTCGTTATTAGGGATGTACAAGCACGCTTTGAACGCAGCTAAGTGCGGTCTTATGGAAAGTACTACGCGTTGTTTGGCGCTGGATTGCTCAATCCTAAAGCTTTCGAGCAAAATTGCCATTAACCCCCTATCAACACCGGCCGCAGGTTCAATAGCATAGGGCGCAGTATAGAGTGCGTTTTCAGATTCCTTAATAGCCATTAGTGCTGTTGATTTAGTGTTTTTCCCAACAGTTGAATCTAGTGTAAGGCTCTCTTGAATGCTGCTATGTGAGCCGCAATCGAAATCTCCTCGGTTAGCAATTCCTTCGATCTCAAAAAAAGAATTGTCTTTTAGTTTGTAATTGATGTCGTAAGTTTTGCTTGAGTAGTGTGCAAGCTCGTCTGCGGGGACGTCATCAATAACAAGGTTGTTCAGGCTTATGCCTTGTTTTTCCCACCACTTTAGCCTTTCTTGTAACCAGAATTCATGCCACGTATTAGCTGATTCCTTGGCTACAAAATATTGAAGCTCCATTTGCTCGAATTCCCTCATGCGAACAGGAAAACTCGTGACATCTTTCTCGTTTCGAAACGCTTTTCCGATTTGAGCGATCCCAAATGGAAGAGTAGGAGAGTGGGCGGCTACAATATTGTCGAAATTCGCAAAACTGTGCTGCGCTGTTGTAACTCTCAGATGACATGGTTTCAGTTCACCCACTTCATCTTTCATAGCCGTTTCAAAAACGCCAAATTTATCGTAGTTTGCCCCAAGAAAGCCCGAGTGTTCATGGAGCGCTACAGGGGTTAGCAAAGCGGCTTCTATGCCATGTACGCTGAAGTCACCATATACAACGTCTTCCCACCAAGCCCTTCTAAGGTGCCGTTTTATTTCTGCCCCAATTGGCCCATAATCCAATATTCCGGGCAATCCTCCATACAAATGACAGGAGGGCGAAAAAACGTTATTCCTTTTGCAAATCAATAGTACGTCTTGAAGGTCCAGTCGGGTCATAAAGGTGATGCCTTTTTTCAAATAATCGATTCATTCAATCGGCGCAATCGGCTAGTAGTTCGATTGCACCGTTAAGTGTGATGGAATCACTTACTAAACGTTATGTTGTCAATTAGTCGAACTGATCTAATGTTAGCGGCACACAAAATGGCTATCTCGGATGATTCATCATTCACAGGTTCCAAGGTATGTGCATTGGTCAGACTTAGGTAGTCGGGCTCGAACCCGTGTTCTGTCAGTTCGTCAAGCCCTTCGGCTTCGAGTGCTTGGAAGTCGTTTCTCCCAGCAAGAACCTTGTCTCGGGTAGACTGCAGGACCCTATATAATGCGGCTGCATCTCTTCTTTCATTATCGGTCAGATAGGTATTCCGCGAACTTAAAGCTAACCCAAATTCATCTCTGACGGTCGGCACGCCAATGACTTGGGTTGGTATGTTCAGAGTCTCCACTAGCTGTCGGCACACAGCCAGTTGTTGGTAGTCCTTTTCCCCAAACAGCGAATAGTCTGGTTGCACGATATTTAATAGTTTGGTAACCACAGTAGCAATTGCGCTGAAAAAATGCGGCCTTGTTTGCCCGCAGTAACGTCGGCTTAAAGTTGGTGTATCAACAACTGCCTGACAACCTAGGCCGTTAGGATAGATCTCACTAACCGAAGGCGCGAATACGATATCGCATCCCACTTCCCGTAATTTTTCGCAGTCTGCTTCAAGAGTACGCGGGTAGGTATCAAAATCTTCGCCTACCGCAAAATGTGAGGGATTCAGAAAAATGCCGGCGACGGTAATATCCGCCAATTTTTTTCCATGCTCAACTAGGCTTGTATGGCCGGCATGCAATGCCCCCATGGTTGAAACAAAGCTGATGCTTTTGCCTGCTTTTCGCTGGCGAGCAAGGTGCGACCTTAGCTCAGCAATGGTGTTGAATATGATCACGATCTAAGTCCTTATAGTGCTGAGTTTTTGTGAGAATCGACGAGTTCAGACAGTGAAGAAAATTGATAAGTTGGTTTTTGCTTTGGTCTGAACCCTTTGTGGATCGATAGGGTCCCGTTGGCAGTGCCTGCACGATTAATCCAGGCGGTGTCTATCCCATGGGCCGCAGCAGGGTCAATATCATGAAATCTGCTGACACTGACATGCAGTATTTTCTCCCTGGGGATATGGAGTTGAGACAACTTATCTGTCAAATACCTGAAGTTGTTAGCAGAGGGCTTGAATGTTCCAATGGCTTGAGCGGTGTAGGTGCGAAAGAAATCACACCTCAGCCTATCTTTAGTTGACTCGATAGAGGGCTCATCAATGTTCGATAGCACCACCAGCTTGTGATGGCTTCCGAGGTATGACAATGCGTCGATGGTATCTGGGAATATCGGCCATCCAATTACGGATGCGCCGAAGCGGCGCGAATGTTCCTCTTTACACTTAACGCCCAGCTCGGCAAGGACACCTTCATAAGTTTTAGCAAGCGCCAAGCGATAAGGGATATCGGGTGTTTCAGATAGGATAGCGCTTTCATGAGATAAAAAATAACCGATCAGATCTTTGTCAAGGATGCCATCGCAACGCTCCTGACAACCCTCTCTGATGGATTTGACTATTCCTGACTCCCAATCTACCAATGTCCCAAAGCAATCAAAGCTAATTACTTCGTAATCATGCAACTCCAAAAAACCTCCTAGGGTGAGAGCTGGGTCTCATCTCGACTCGTCAATGGGTGTTGATTATGTCATCTCTAACTCTTCATAAAACCTGTCTCAAGGTACAGGTGCTTTATGAACGCTCAATTGATATCTTTGGCGGGATGATATGGGCTAAGGTGTTAAGTATGATTTTTCAAAGTAATGCCACTACATGGCTAGGTGTTGCTGTGGACGAAGTACGTCACAGATACATACTCGATCGCGGAGTTTTCCTTAGAGGGGAAACGGTGCGCCATTATATCTCCTGCCTTGGGGCAACTCACTCAGCCTTGGATGAGCTTAAGAGTCTTAGCAATAACTTGGTAGCAGATCCTACGCTGCCATTTAGAAGGTCGTGTAATGGACGTTTTTTGTTTGATTTTGCACGTCGCGAAATATCTCGACTTGAGGCGCAGCCTTTCATTCTGTCGCATGACGAAGATTTTGTGAGGTTCGATTCCTCTAGTTTGCGTGAATTTGATGAAATTAGCGGTGACTTACAAAATAATACAGCGTTCCAAGCGCTTCTTAAGTTGAAGCTCATGATCATCCAAGGTGTAGTTACGGAACCACGGAAAAATTTAGTAGAGTCTGCTCATCAAAGTATATGTACAGTATTTAACCTTAGGACGGTCACTAATAGCGCTCTGTTAGGGCAGCCAGCGTTGGAAGGAGTGCATAGCGATGGTGTAGACCATACAATGACTACATTTCTAGGCTCGAAGAATATGACTTCTGATAGTGCTGTTACTTTCATACATGATAAAAGGGAGGTTAATGGTACTCGCTGGGATAGCGCCAGCAGTGAGCACTTGCTGTGGAAGGCCCAACATCGAGATTTCTTAGATACCCTCTTAATTGTAGACAACGAACGCAAGCATAGTTTGTCGCCTGTTTATGCCGTTGATGAGTACGAGGATGCTACCCGGGATATGCTTATTTTCTTCACGCGCAAGCCTACAAATTCATTGCACGTAACTTATCCGTATGATTCTCGGGATGCTCATAAGTCGATGCCCCTAAATTTGTCAATACCGCTAGTTTAATATTGCCAGTTTGTCATTAAAAAATTTTGGAATACATTATGCTTATGAATATATCGAGTGGACCCTCTGTTTGGTGTTCTTCAACATTTGAGAAAAAAGAATCGTTTTTGGATATCCGCGAATATTTATCGGCGGTACACCAAGGGTTGGACACTGATGAAGTAATCAAAAGTCAGGCCCTAAGAGATATGGCTTCTCGCGTTGTTGATATCTGCGAGCGTGGCCAAGGCGTCGCTGTCCTGCGAGGTTTGGATATTAAGGCACATGCTAAATCTGAGCTGGTCGAGTTTTACGCTAACTTGTGTTCATTGATGGGAGGTGTTGTTTCACAAAATCGTAACGGGGACAAGCTTGTATCAGTATCCAATAAGCGAATGGGATCCTTATCTGATAGTAATGTCAGGGCGTATGACACAGATCAAGGGCTCAGTTTTCACAGCGACTCATCAGATATAACAGGGTTGTTATGTATTAATAATTCGCAGTCAGGTGGCGATTCGATGGTCGTAAGTGCGGGTCATATTCATAATCTGATCTTGAGTGATCATAGAGAGTTTCTAGCACTCTATTACAATGGTTTTCTTTATGATGCTCGCGGTGAGGAAACGTCTGGCTCTCCCGCATACCGTAATTCAGTATTTTATTTTGCTGAAAGCAGGCTCAGTTGTAGGTTTTATTTGGCTGACTATATCTCACCTGGTTTAGAGAAGTTGGGCCTTTCTCTGAGTGAAACAGAGCGTTCCGCTCTGCAGTTGTTCGCTGATTTGTGTGCGGATCCTGAGAATCATATTTCATTTAAGATGATGCCCGGCGATATTGTGTTTTACTCTAACAATGCGGTGCTTCATGCGCGTCAGCCATTCAGGAGTTGCGCCAATCCGGATGAGGACCGATTGCTTTATCGTACATGGATCAATCCTCACGATTTTCGCTCATTCCCTGCAGACTTTGCCAAATACCGTTTCGGCTACGATAATCCTCCTTCGGCGCCAAGGATGGCCCGCTAGTCATAGGGAGATCTTGAAATGCTGAACACGCCATCGGTCCATTTAAGAAGGCCTCGTTTGGAATTTAGTCTCAACCATTGGTTGAGTGTTTACCCAGATTATTTGAACATTGGTGATGCGTTTTCGCCGCTTTCCCACCTATTAGATCTTCATAGCGCCGCCACACGTTCGATGCAGCAGGTGCAGTCAACATTTCTAAAGCGGCCATTCACCAAACGGCCTTACATCATCGGGGTTTCTGGCAGCGTTGCTGCAGGTAAAAGTCATTTTTCTAGAGCTTTATCTATTGCTCTTGAAAAATGGTCCAGCCGACCGAGCATTCAACTGGTTACCACTGATTCATTTCTGTTCTCCCTCGCGACATTACAGAGAGAGGGGCTAGCAGGCCGAAAAGGATTTCCGGAATCCTACAATCGCCCGTTGATGTTCGACTTTCTCCGATCGATTAGTCGCGGTCGAAGCCAAACCATCCCGATCTACTCTCACGCCACATACGACATCATCCCAGGAGAACATCACCATGTTCAGGCTTCCGATATCGTAATTCTCGAAGGGGTGAACGTATGTCAGGTGGACACCAACTCCCGTGAAAACATTCTGGATTATGTGGATTTCTCTATCTACCTGCACGCGCCTGAAGAACACCTTAGAAGCTGGTACGTGGAAAGGTTTCTGCGTTTGAAGGCCGAAGCATCGCTGGAGTCCGGATCCTATTTCAGGCGATTCCAAGATCTTTCCTCCGATGAAGCCCAAGAGGTGGCTTTGGAGAGATGGGAGCGGATCAATCTCGTGAATCTGCAAGAGAATATTTTTCCTTCCCGCGACAACGCAGATCTCATCATCGAAAAATCGGCAAACCACACTATCGAATTTTTGAAACTTCGGGTCGTCTAGCCCATTGGTGTTATAGCTGGCGCGCTAGAACGCCCGCCAGCTGATTCTCTTGCTGCTTTTTCAATACAGCCGCCAGATTTCAACCAAACCCAACCCCCCGCCAAACAACCCGCCACCACGGCAACCGACCCTCAACCCGCCCCGAATCCCCCGGCACTTGCCCAAGCGGCAGCATCCTAGGCATATCCCGCAACCGAATCCACGGCTCACTCTGCCAATGCAACAGACACACCGACAACCCCGGCCAACACAACTGACTCAAACTCGGCGCACAGTCGTTCAACGGCAGCCGATCATCCCGCAAACAAGGCACCACCTCATTGGTGATCCAACGCCGTAAACCACGATTCTCCGCATGAAAGTGATGCACCAACAACTCATAAACCCCCGACTCACTCACCATCAACTCCTCCTCAACCCCGTAATGCGTCGCCAGCAAAATCACCCGCCGCTGATCCACATCCAGCTTGCGCGTCGTCCGCTCGTTTAGCGGCCAACCCATCAGACGGCTGAAATCTCGGGCACAGAACCAGGCCTGGGATTCGAGGAGGAGGGTGCGGAGTTGGCGGTTGTGGCGGTTGAAGGTGGTGGGGGTGAGGGCTTTGGATTGGGTTTGCCTGGGTGGGGTTGGGGTGTTGAGGTTTGGCATTCGTGTGATCTCTACATTTATTAGCTCTGGCGGAGCTAAGGCGTCGGGAGTTAAGAAACCCCAATGTAGGAAGGGCCGGACGTATTCCCCTTGCGGGTCTTGTATTAGTCCACTCCCGACATAGCAGAGATTTTAGGACGCGCAGCCGAAGGCCGCAGGTACAAAAGCCGCATTTTATCGGGGGCGGGCAGGCCGCTACATTGGGTTTCTGGCGCGTTTCTTAGGCGCGGTGCGAAGGGTAGAGGACGTTGCGAAGGTGAGCAAGAAGCAAGGTTGTAGGGCATTTCTGAAAATGCGTTTTGCGCTGTGAAGGCACTCCACTTCACCAGATGACTGCATGAATACCACCACTCATTTGCATTACGCTTGAGCGGAAGGGGGGCATTGGTTCTGATCAACAATTGCATCGGATTTGGCCAGAATTCGTGACCGGGATTGGCGGTAATCTGCGTATTGCTAGCTGGCGTGACCGGCAGAAATCGGCCGATTCTGTTGAAAAAGTCGGATGTGGTTTTCACGGCAGAAAAGTACGCGCATGAGATTGAAATCTTGAATCGCCGTAAAGGCATTCAGACCCAGATTTCACGTAGCAGTGCGTAAAAGAGGCGCTTTCACCGATCAGTCTTCTGGCAGTTTGAGAAAACCGACTTTTTCAACAGAATCGGCCAGAAGCGGACGTTTGACAGGACTACTTCCGGCCAAAACAGCCATTAATCCAGAATAATCTTCATCACGGGTGACATTTGGTGTATTCATGCGAGGCCCATTTTTGATTAAGGGGCTATAGCCCGTCCCGAGCGAGACGACATATTTGGGGAGTTAGTTAAGCCCTTGATTCGAGGTGTAGCACCTCCCCCAAAAATAGATAGGTATTGAGGAATAGTGCGCGCGCCTCTTCTGGAGTTACATCCTTATGTACACCAGTTGAGACCCTATCAAAAAGATTAGCAAGGTTTTGCCGGAGCTTCTGCTTTCTTGACTTGCTTTCACAGCGATGGTGGATATATGCGTTTATTCGGTTTTGATACTTTCCCGCATCTAGCTTTAGGATATTTCCACTAATATCAAGCACTTCATCAGTAGCTGGAAATATCGAATCGGCAAAAGATTCAATAATTCGTCTACAGGTTGTAAGCGCGTGACTGATTGGCTCTTGCTCTCCATGACTAAGTCGTTCCATCACAGAGGGTATTTGGTCTAGCACATCGTAGCACTTATCCGAAATCAAACTGTCGACATCTCGCTGGTATTGCTCGAATATCGACTCCGTTAGATTGTCAAAAAGTTTTTCATAGTAAACATCTGTTATGAAGGAGTGCAGTCTCGCGATGACTTTACTCCTAATGCCGGCAAAGCGAGATATGCTTGCCGAGGTCTCATTCATTGCCCTAGTAGCAACTACCACTGCGTGATTATAGTCGCCTGCCGAATCTGGTATACGCATGACGGATAGCTTAGATTTCTCTGCTTCTATCAACGCATCAATTTGAGCGAAAGGTATCCAATATCCTTTGTTTTCTTCTTTTTTGGTCCAGCGGCCAGTTATGCTCATATATTTCAAAGATGTCTCATTAGATGATTTGTAGCCGCCGAGCTCAAAGCTAAGCCATTCTTTGATCTCAGTATTTCCAACAATTCTCGCTAATCTTGATGCTTTTAGAATCAGGTTTTCCCCAGAAGATCTACTAAGCTCCAGATCGTCGAGGAGCTCTTGAACTAGTTCTAAGGTGTGTTCGCTTTTGCTGGCTGACATTGTTTTTCCGAAAGATATTTAGGTTTATTTAGTGAGCGAGCTTCGGCCCGCTCTAGGGGCCGGCCTGAACCAGTTGTCAGACGTTTTCGGCCAGCCAGGCCTCGAAGGTCTCCGCGGATTGACCAGTCAGTAGCTTAAGGAATATCTCTTTCTCTCCCAAATATAGGCAATGTCTAATGACTGCATATGGGTTGAATCTATCGCTTGAATCTTTATTTTCAATAAATTCCTTGTATTTTTTTACTTTGGATATATTCTCCCGCATATAGAAATTGAACTTGCCGCGACTTATATCTGGCTTGAGAGATACAATCTCTTCCGTAAACCCATCAACTGTACGTGCTTCAAAGTCAAACTCGTTGAAAAAGTGATGCGCGATTTTCATAAAGCTGAAAGCATTTAAGGATGAGAGCTTAAACCTAGCAGGTATTTCACCAGCTTCAATTTGATCAGACTCCCTAGTGATTTGCTCTTGAGGAACATCTTCTGCCTTTATACTTTCTTCTGTAGCATTACGAATCTCTCGAAACTCTCGGTCCGCAACCTCAAATAACGCAGCTAGGGAATTGATTCTTCGTTTAAGGTTGATTGGTATAGATTTCTTATACTTAATCTTGTGATCCAAGACGCTCCACGAGTCTTGAATTATCGTACGAACTTGAACCTCAAATCCCAAATCAACGAACTGCGAATATTCAGGGAGTCCTTTCCTTTTTTCGTTCAGTTTTAGATCTAAATGTAGACCCTTATAGCCGAAAGAATTCTCAGTGTTTTCGATTTGCGCAATTTTATCTGTAATATCTACAACCTCGAAGTGATCACTCAGAAGCTCTTTGATTTTTTCTATGTCATCTTCATATAGGCAAACCACACGCACACCGATTAGATCAGTGATGTGATCTAAAATTCGATACTCTTGAACATTGGTTTCAAGGCCGGCTCTGTATTTTTCATTGAATTTTTTAATGCATTCATCTCTTTCCTTAACACGACCTTCGATCTTTGATAACGCTAAGTCGGTTGAGCTTCTAATTAGAGAGTTAACTAATGATATAAAGGAGCTTTTTGCCCCATCTAGAAGCCCGTGACTCCCATTGTAATAATCAAGAAAATTTTGTTTTTCAAGCTCAAAATCTAGAGATGGCATTTGTTCTCCTTAACGGTTTTACCATAAATAGGCAACTAAATGGCGTAATGTCTACGCCGATTGTGCCTCATAAAGGTCCTTGTCCATGCTCAACTCCTTATTCAGCTTGAATTTCGCGCCAGAAGCGCTGCATGAGATGGGAAGGAGTGGCGGCATGACTACTACAATACTGATGCTCTAGCATCGTGTCCATGGTCTACTTATGGTCAGAAGCGGCCTCGGCTGGACATCTGAGTCTGGCCGATTGCTGCCAGTGACAAAAGACAGCGATCGTACCAGGCAGTAGAACTGGAGATATTTTTACATCGCCTATTGTCGATAAGTGATGTAGCCCGCAATTGGTCGGCAAGGATGCAATTTACTGGTCAGTAGCAATGTAAATGGATGGTCAAATCCAGTGCAATTACGCCGTGCACGTTCTAAAAGCTTTTAGCTAAAGCTGCTAGCTCTTTTAGATTTACGGATTCACGCAGCAGATTATTTTTCGCGTCACCTTGAGAACCATAGTGGATCTCTTTGTGGCAGGTAGGGCAGATTGCCCCGATGTACTTGGGGTGATCCAGTCCGCCGTCAGATAGACGATTGATATGGTGGGGTTCTAGATACGGTGAGCCTGCCTTGGTAGTGAAGGGCGCCGGTTGAGCGCAGCTTTCACAGATTCCTCCTGCCCTGCTCAACACATAATCTTTGACCGCTTGGCTTCGAGCGTGAATCGTGCGCGTTGATGTCGACGGCCCTTTGCTGACGGAAGCGACTGCTGCTTCGTAGGCTCGTTTTCTCAGGGTATTGATCTTTATCTCAGAGGTTTCAACCGGTAAATCGTCATCCGGTGCCGATTCATATGTCGCGAGGTCTGCTACAGGTACCAGGTGGAATATAACGATTTTTCGAATGTCTCCGTTTCGATCAGGTCCATCTTGCCAAGAGATATCTGCACAGACGTATTCTCCGACGTACAGCTGGCCCCTACCCTTACCTAGTGTTTTGAATAAGTGCAACGCCCGACCAGTAACTGCATGCTGTTGAACTGCTAGGTTTCCACGGGTCAGTGTCATGTTGCCGACCTGGCCCTCGCCAGCGTAGGAGTAAACACCGTGCGCGTCTACTTCGTCTGCATATCCATATTGCTCACCCGATTCTCCCGAAAACAGAAATACCACCCGTGCTTTATTAGACGGTGATATTCCACTCTGAGAGCTTCCGCCGAAAGGGCCATGGATTTCAGTCTGACGGTCATAGATCTCGCCTTTTACGAAATCGGGTTTTGGCGTCTCACGGAGATCAACGACCTCGTATTTAGAAGCTCGAAAATATCCATTTGTTGATTTTTTATTGGTGAAGTCACGTGCAGCAATGTCTGTTGCAAGTGAAATGATTTTTTTCGCAGGGTACAGCTTCCCACCAACGCGTATCGCGAATTGGTGTGCGCTGTTCGACTCCCATCCAGCCCATTCAGATTGTTCCCTGAGTTTTTCATCGAACTGGCCCAGAGCCTGCTGAATCGCTTTTTTCTCAACTGCTGGGATCGCCACTGCGTCGTCCTTGTAGGAAAAATCTCCTGCAACTGTACGAAATGGATGAGGCTTATGGCTACTACAACCAGCGCTTTCGCTGGAAAAACTAAATACGAATCTTCAATCAATAAAAAGGCCGCCTTTCGGTGACCTTTATTTAGCGAGACGAATATTCGGTTGCCGCTACAAAATTTTCGGTCATCGCTCATCACATCTATTCCCTCACCCCCTTCAAAAAATAAACCACCCGCTCAGTCTCCTCAAACCCCAGCGCCTCATGCATCTTATGACTCACCTGATTCTCCACCAACGCATCCGAAGCCAACTCAGTACACCCCATTTCCCCAGCCCACTGTTCAACCCCCGCCACAAGCTGCCGCGCAATACCTTGTCCGCGACTGTCAGGCTGAACGTATAGACCTTCAAGAAATGCCACCGGCGAGGAGTGGGTGCCGTTGACGTAGTCGGTTCGGATGGATGCTTCGGCGAAACCTAGGGCGTTGTCGTTTTCATCAGTGAAGACGAGTACCAGGTAGCGCTCGGGTGTGCTGAGGATGGTCTTTATTTCATGGGAGGCGTCAGCGGCGGAGTCGGGCCAGAGTGCGGTGCGCAGGGGGAGCCAGCCGTTGTGGTCGAGTAATGTGCAGCGTTTGATCATTGCGGAGCAACCGTGGGATTGACGATTGGTGATCATAAGGCGTGTTCGGGCTGGCCTGATAGGGCGGTTTTGTGAGGTGGATCGCCTCGCGAACAAGTTCGCTCCTACAGGGGGGGGCGTATTTCAGGGCAATAAAAAGCCAGAAGCGTGATGCTTCTGGCTTTTTGGTTACCGCTTCAAGGCTATGCAGCCCTGATATCAATCCCAGCTAAGTGCGCCGCCGGTTTGGTATTCGATAACCCGCGTCTCGAAGAAGTTCTTCTCTTTCTTCAAGTCCATGATTTCGCTCATCCATGGGAATGGGTTGGTGGTACCTGGGTACTCTTCTTTCAAACCGATCTGGCTTAGGCGACGGTTGGCGATGAATTTGAGGTAGTCCTCCATCATCGCGGCGTTCATGCCGAGGACGCCGCGGGGCATGGTGTCGCGGGCGTATTCGATTTCCAGTTGGGTGCCTTGCAGGATCATCTGGCTGGCTTCTTCCTTCATTTCGGCGTCCCACAGGTGTGGGTTTTCGATTTTGATCTGGTTGATCACGTC
>Ga0247810_10001424_pt1 | contig 15114 bp, 16 predicted proteins | sample UWRJL119311C1_FD_179918 | JGI IMG/M metagenome (GOLD analysis project Ga0247810, IMG submission 179918) | Plant litter microbial communities from Arlington Agricultural Research Station in Wisconsin, United States - UWRJ-L119-311C-1 | ecosystem: Environmental > Terrestrial > Plant litter >...
AGGCCTTCCCCCCGTTGGGTTTTTTAGTGGCCTCAAGCCTCAAGGCATCCTTCGCTTAGCTCCTTCATCCCATCCCGTCAAAGCAGCTTAAAGAAACGACAGACAGCCGCCGCCCGCGTCCTTCTTCCATCTCCCCAGAAGAATAGAATCTGCTCCTAGCATTTCTCATCGACCGGCGTCTGGAAACTTGAGTGGCTTTTCCTCTCTCTTCCTCTCGTCATTTCCTGGTTCCTTTCTTCCCTTCTATCGTCTTTATCATCATCGTCGTCGTCGTCGTCTCCTCGTCTCCGCGTCTCCTCGTCTTTATTTTCCAAACTTCTCTCGGTCATCGCAACCTCCTCCTTACAAGTCTTTTCCCCCGACACCCACCTATCAGCTTCCATTTCGACTCACTTGTAGCCCACTGTTTTAGTGTTGCGATATATTCACCACTTTCCCGACGCTCTCATTCCGCCGAGTTGATTACGCGCTCCCTTCTCGTCGAGTCGCACACTTGCCTTCCAGCTTCGCAGTAGTACAGCCCAGCGTTCTGTTCGGTCAATATCATCTTGGTCTACGCCAATCCTATCAGCGCCTTCTTGGAACTCGAGCCTATTGCCTAATTTGTCAATTCAAATAGCTTCTTTGCACGAACCAAATTTCGTCCGATCCGAAACCGTCAATATGTCGGACAATGCTCCCCCTTCGAATGCACAGCTCCCACCTCCTCCGCAACCATCTGCTGGTGCACCTGGCTACGAGAATGGTCATAATGGCAACCCACATATGCCTCCTCCACCGCTTGCTCCCGTCATCATTCCGCAAAACACGAATCCAATTCCAACTGCCATCACGTCGCCTATGGGAGAGAATGGCGTGGTGATGTCTCCGGACAGTGCAGGTGGCTTTGTTAGACGTGCAGCCCCAGAGCCAAACAAGAGAGCTTTATACGTTGGAGGTCTGGACCCGCGCGTCACAGAAGATGTGCTCCGGCAGATTTTCGAGACAACTGGTCACGTTCAAAATGTCAAAATCATTCCTGATAAGAATGTAGGTGCTGTCAGTATCACCGTTTAATCTTTGTCAAATCCTTTGAGAATTCCCTAGCTTTCTCAGGCTCCATGTCCTGCCTACAGGCGTTCACATTGAATTTCAGCACACTAATCGCATCTAGTTTCAGTCAAAGGGATTTAACTACGGATTTGTTGAATACGATGATCCAGGAGCAGCGGAACGCGCAATGCAGACTCTGAACGGCAGACGTGTTCATCAAGCGGTACGTTCGCATGACCAAGCTATTCGTCTACTGCTGAGATACTCATAATTTATTAGGAAATTCGCGTCAATTGGGCATATCAGTCAAACACTTCTAACAAGGAAGACACATCTAACCACTTCCACATCTTCGTTGGGGATCTTTCCAACGAAGTCAATGATGAGGTACTTCTCCAGGCTTTCTCGGCTTTCGGCTCTGTTTCTGAAGCTCGGGTTATGTGGGATATGAAGACCGGTCGATCTAGGGGATATGGGTTCGTAGCCTTCCGTGAACGCCAAGATGCTGAGAAAGCTTTGAGCTCCATGGATGGCGAGTGGCTTGGTTCTCGTGCTATTCGCTGCAACTGGGCAAACCAAAAGGGACAGCCATCAATCTCCCAGCAACAAGCTATGTCAGCAATGGGAATGACCCCAACAACTCCCTTTGGACATCATCACTTCCCAACTCATGGCGTTCAGAGCTATGACATGATTGTTACGCAGACTCCCGCCTGGCAAACGACTTGCTATGTTGGCAATCTGACTCCATACACCACCCAGAATGATCTCGTTCCACTGTTCCAAAACTTCGGTTTTGTTGTTGAGACGAGGTTTCAAGCAGATCGAGGTTTTGCATTTGTCAAGATGGATACTCACGAGAACGCAGCAATGGCAATCTGTCAACTGAGTGGCTATAATGTCAATGGCCGCCCCCTCAAGTGCAGTGTAAGTCTTCACCAGCATACCTAGTAGATATTTACTAATAATTCGCGCAGTGGGGTAAAGACAAGGCACCACAGGCAGATGGAACTAGCGGTGTTGGACTAGGCTATAGCCCTCAAGCAAGCGGAGCGACCCCTGGTGGATACCCAGGAACGCCATCCGCCTATTTCCCTCAATATGGTGGTATGCCTCAACAACAAGGACCTCAATCAGCCGGACCGATGGCTAACCAACAGTCAGGCCAATTCCAAGGTCAACAAGGATATGCTGGTCCTCCAGCACAATCCCCAGGCCAGTACCCTAATCAACAGATGGGCTATGGAGGTCCTGCGAGTGCTGGTGGCTACGGCCGTGGCGCGCAGCAGCCTCAGAACACCCAACAGTGGAGTGCTCCAGCAACCCAAAATTTCCAGAACGGCTTTGGTGGTTACCAAGGTTGATTCTTCATTTATGACTAGACCAGTAACCACTTGTTGTGCGTATGCATTTCTTCGTCAGCTATGCTCGGTTTCTTTGAGGGAAGGGATATTTACTCGGGAGCCTTACTTTCTTACTGTTATGTTGCGTTGCGTTTCCCATTTCTTGGGATATCGGCTAGGCCGTACAGCGTAATTTGCATAGGGATTTCATTTCACAATACTTTTTTTCTCTTGACGTTGCAGTCGTGCCGGCTTTTGGATAGGTGATTGGTTTTGCGTCGTCAAAAGTTGTTTTCATAGGTTATAATCCGTCGCCGTTGGGTTTCTTCGGCATGATTGTAGCCATTCTCATTCGCTCTCGTCTCATGAGTTCACGAATCTACTATAGCGACCATACCCCGTTCATATTGTGTTGTGCCGCAACTTCTCGGCCATAATTTGTCGTTATCAAGCTGGCGAATATTACATAACATGTAGTAAAGAGAGATTGTATTAGCTATTGTGCTCACTGTATGTAAGATATGAGTTGAGCCAGAAAGCATTTGAGAACACGTTGCCAATGACAAAAGAATGGAGATGTGCCATTTTGATATACTATCTACATGAATAAATATGTGAATTGAAGTTAGGTTAATAGTGATCAATTATAATTCTCCACTCAAGGTATCGCATTCCAACTCACCCATGCACTCTATGGACAGGGTTGCACGTGATTTGCTTAGCACGGTTATCGATTTGGACGCGACTCGCGATTTTGAGCTTTGGTTTCTCCACAAGTACACGCGTGGGAGAAATCAATTCGGATTGGGAGATAAATAAACCCCTTCCCAGCATTCAACTTAAGGTGTATGCCGGCTAGCTTGGTACGCTTTCCGGCCCTTTCACTTGCAACTCGAGGACTGCTCGCGGGTAAGGTTAGCTGGAAAGCACGAATACCTAAACCACCACCTCGATCTTCGACAACCTTCATTCTCCAAAACCACGTCTCAAGAAGGCCATACTCTTCGATAGCAGACGCAATGTTGGGAAGAGCGCTAGCCAAGGAGGTTCCTCCGCCCCCTAAGAAAAGCGAATTGGCAAAGCAGCTATTTCCCTCCAGCAGCCCTGCACAGGATGGCAATATAGAAGATGGATTCAAGAAGGCCCGGCAGCCTACGCATTCTATAGCCGGCTTCGTTGGGGGTACGAATACCACAAACCTACTGCGGCCCAGATCACCAAATAAGCAAGGGGTGAAGAGGAAATCGGAGAGCATGACATCAACATCATCCTTGATGTCGAGAGTCAGTGGCACTTCTGTGTTTAGCAGAGCAGATTCTTTCCAGGACACCCAAAGTACCACAGGCTTTCAAGAGACAAGACCAACATCGAGACAATCAACTGTTAATCAGTGCAGCCAAGCCATTCAAGGTTTCAATGAGAATGACTTCGACTCGGACCCGGACTTAGACTTCGAACCTATCGAATCAATGCCCGCACCACCAAAGCCTTCATCCCAAAAACTCCCCAACCAAATTCCCCTTAGTTCATCACAACAATTTGGAGGGGGGAATCCTTCTTCCGGTGCCATTCCTTGGTCCTCTTCTCCAGCATCACATTATGCGCCCCCTCCCTCACGAAACGAACAAGATAAAATTCCTGTAATCGACCTTGATCCGGATCCACCGACCAAGAAACTTCGTAGAACTCTACCTTGGGCACAAAAGAAGGCGGAAGAAGACCAAATTGCGGCTAGGATTGCGATGAATGATGAGATGTTGTCATCACAAGCGACATCGTCGTCAGCACAAGCAATGTGCTTTAAGTGTAAGCAGATGGGCCATTATGTCAAAGATTGCCCAACTCTTGGCAAAGCAGGAAAGGCATATGAGTATACAGCATCACTCAAAAACAAAGCTGAGAAGCCAGTACCATGGAACCATACAGCTGAAGCAATGGGTTTAGAGAGGAAGCTCTTTAACAAGGCCTCGAAGAAGAAATTCGATGAGCAAAAAAGTGTCACTGATCGTCATACTAAGACCAAGAAGGTAGTCATGGCACCATTCACACTCAGTGACGAGCAGAAGCGGGTTCAAGATTTAGTTATCAATGACTCCAAGAGCGTGTTTTTCACAGGTTCTGCGGGAACAGGAAAATCCGTTTTAATGAGATCAATCATCCAAGAGCTACGAAAGAAATACGTAAGAGAACCCGACCGCATTGCAGTGACCGCGTCTACTGGGTTGGCTGCCTGTAATATTGGTGGTGTAACTCTCCATAGCTTTGGAGGTATTGGCTTGGGAAAAGAGGATGTCCCCGCTCTTGTGAAGAAGATAAAGAGGAATCCGAAGGCAAAAAATCGCTGGATCAAAACTAAGATTCTGATTATCGACGAAATCTCCATGGTAGATGGAGATCTGTTCGATAAATTGGAGGGAATAGCTAGAGCACTGCGAAATAATGGTCGTCCTTTTGGTGGAATTCAACTAGTTATCACTGGTGACTTCTTCCAATTACCACCGGTTCCAGATTATGACAACAAGGCTAGAGGAGCCAAGTTTGCTTTTGATGCTGGTACTTGGAATACCACCATTAACCATACTATCGGTTTGACCGAAGTGTTTCGACAAAAGGATCCCGGTAAGATTCGTCATTTAGTTGTATTTCAAGTCGACTAATATTCATAGTTTTTGCGAATATGCTGAACGAGATGCGCTTAGGCAAAATCTCAGAAGAAACAGTCAAAGCATTCAAGCTACTGAGCAGAGAAGTTGTCTACAATGATAGTATTACTACTACAGAATTGTATGTATCACCGCTTTACAAACCGTCAAGTACTTACACTGGACAGATTCCCTACGAGAAACGAGGTTGACAACGCGAACAATTTCAAAATGCGATCAATGAAGGGTAAATGTTACACATATCCTGCTGTAGACAGCGGTACTATCACGGATGAAACAATGCGAGACAAACTTCTTTCTAACATGATGGCGCCCAAGCTGCTCGAGGTCAAGAAAGGTGCCCAGGTCATGCTGATCAAGAACATGGACGATACTCTAGTAAACGGCTCTCTGGGAGTTGTAATGAGCTTCATGAGCGAGACTAAATTTGACATATACGACAAGCATTCAGAAGCTTTCGATTTTGATATACCAGATGAGGAATTAGAAGATACTTTACGGGACTTGCGCAACAAGTATGCATCTAGGAACAAAGACTCTCTTCCCGATACGGGCAGGCAGTTTCCCGTTGTTCGATTTTCTCTTGGTGATGGCATTACTAGAGATCTCCTTGTTCAGCCGGAAGAATGGAAAGTCGAACTTCCCAATGGAGAAGTGCAAGCACAACGTCAACAACTTCCACTAATCCTTGCATGGGCACTCTCAATTCATAAAGCTCAAGGTCAAACCCTCGAACGAGTCAAAATTGATCTTAAACGGATTTTTGAGAAGGGCCAAGCTTACGTTGCTCTCAGTCGAGCTACAAGTCAAGCTGGCTTAGTGGTGCAAAACTTCGATAAAAGCAAAGTTATGGCTCATCCCCGAGTTGCCCAGTTTTACAACAGTTTATATAGCGTGAATAAAGCAATGGAGCACCCAACGGTTGCGACTCGACCAACGAATCCCATTACTCAAAATATGGCTGTGAAACGTCGACCTACACATATTATTGACGCAGACGATGAAGAGGAAATTATGCGCGCATATGGTTAGACTTGGTGTGGGATTCATGCTACACTGCTTATTGCACATTTTGGAAGGAGTCTATTAGGCGTTGAAACAATTGGGAGTTATATGGTGTCCCTAACCGTATTGGACGGCGAACTCGGCTTGCATTTACAGAGAGCTCATTTTTGGCATTAGAACTGTTCATTAAGCTACCTATTCTTAGTGATCTAGAAATCAAGACACGAATATAGGATATTTTCAAACTCTGTACTCTCCTCATGGTAGCATATTTGCGTGTGTAGGATTATTCTGATCTTACTGATTGGAGATGAATGTTATGAGTCTGCAAAGTATTCAAGGTGAGACTCAAACTGCTAGTGTCTTATACACTTATAAACTGGTGAACTGATTCAGAGTAATGCTTATATAAAGTATAGTTTTCAAACTATTGCTACCTTCTCTCAACTAACGGATATCGAGTAATCCCTACTCTCATCACCACCACAAAACGCCAACGCTAAAGCCAACCCAAAATTCAGTATACACGAGTTCTTTTTTTCAATAATGCCCTATAAAGAGAGCCCTTAGTCGGAATTGCCTTGGAATCGCATGCCCAGAACCCAAGTTCCATCAAATTCAACTCCACGTCTGAGCCGAGTGCCAGACTTTTTCCAAACCGCTGCACCAAGACCTATATCCGCGACAAAAAGCTGCCATTCTTCTCCGTTCCCAGTACCGTTGCTGTCTACAGCGCCTTCTCCAAAAGCCATTGCTTCTAGTAGCCCTTTCTTGGGCGCACCCATTGCAACGACATATTTGGCGTGCATATATAATTGGCGTCCATCTATTATGCTTACCTTACCTGTAGATGGATCAATGCCGGTAGGGATATCAATGGCCAGGACTGCAGCCTGGCTACGATTAACGAATTCGATAATCTCGTAGGCCGTTGCTTGATCGCCTGTTCGTAATTCTTCAAAAGATATGGTAAGTCCGAGGAGGCCATCGATGAAAAGCTCAACGGGGGCGTTGAGGGTCTTGTTGTACTCGAGAAGCTCGGATTTATTAACAACTTTACCACCAAAGCTACGGTAGACTTTAAGTTGGCGCCTCAAGCCCACGAGAAACTCGCTTTCACGCTCGAGGCCCAGAACACAGACAATAACGTTAAGTCCGTGGTTTCGTAGATGTCTTGCTGAAGCTACTGCTCGTAATCCACTCTTGTTGTTCCCGGCAAATACAGCAATAGTAGGAATGATGTGGCTTTTCCCTTGGGTTAAACCGCGTCCTCCACCGCTAACAGCAGATAGAGCAATCTCGGCAATTCCTCTTGCAGCATTCTCAGCCATCATGTCTTCCGAGAGTCCGAGATCGTTTTCTGCGATATTCTCTAGGTTTAACATTTGCAGAGCCGATATGGGTTCGCAACGCTGGTTAGATGGTACCAGGAAAAAAGAAGGTTTTAGTGCTGAAACAGATATCTTCTCCAAGTTAGCTATGCCTATCTGAGAAGCCATTCTAGAAGTATGGAGACTCACAGAAAGAGACCGTGGAGGTGGGGCTTGAGCGGCATTTGTTGTAGAACTTCCTTTACGTGATGTGGACTTCCTCTTCGCAGGCAGCTTGCTCTCCGCTCTTCGAGACGCCCTACCACTTCCAGCGTCTCTATGGCTTATCCTTTCATCTAATGCACTATCATCTGCGTCGCTTACCCAATCCTCGGGCCGTATCTTGAGTGTCCCGTTGGGGCTGTCTAAAACGTTTTCGGTGTAGTGTAGATTCTTGCCTCCAGCTGTTCCTGGTTTTGCGCGTACCAGCCGATTGTGGGATACCAATCGATCCTCATCCGCTGTTCCATCTTCTGCTTGAATCTGGGTAAAGACACTTTGTTTGTCGAATTTAGCTAGGCTACCGGCAAAATCGAAGTCGCCCATATCTTGTACATCTGTAGCATCTTCGGTTCCCCATCCATTTTCGTCAAGCTGGACTTTTCTTGTATTTCGTCCCCGCCGGTTTTTCTGTAGCATTTCGAAAGGCTGGAATGATGGATTTGGTTCCAGCAACGGTGTCTGCCTCCAGCCTTTTGATCGTCCCGTCGATTGCTGACTCCGCTTACCCTCACCATTCTTCGATTTCGCAGGAGTGGCAAGCAAGCCTTCTTGCTCTTCTCCAATTCTTTGCCTACCCTGTATCCGTACGTTCTGTCTCACGGACTTCGCTAGTATGGCTTCAGAATCGTGCGTTACTTCCAGAACCTTCTTTCTCCTTGTTTTCTTCACCACTTGCTTCGCCTCTACCTGTGGCACCGTCGAGACTTCCGCATCTCCTTCTAGTTCACTCAATATGATGCTCTCGGGAATGCCCTCTGCTTCCACCTCCGCAATATGAACATCATGCAGTGAATCTGCCAACGATATTGTAGGTGTGATATCTCGGAGCGCCCGATCATCTCTGCTAGTAACTGTCCGTGCAGAGTCCTCTCTTTCCATAGACGAAGAATTCCATTGTTTGGGGATTGGCATATGTTTTTTGTTGACAGGTGTAGGCCTCTTTCCCATGCTAAGTATGGCAGGATCCGCAAAAGTAGCTCTTGGTTGGAGGGGTATCGGCGCAGGAGGCGGATTGGGATTAATGTTCTCATTCGGGGCCTCTACAAGCTCTGCGATCTCCGAGGCATTGATCGTAAACTCCTTTACATAGTTGCCGTTGAAGAGGGACGTTACTGAGTGGTTCTGTTAGAATTTTACAGTTTTGGAACCAATGAAATCTGCTTACCATCTCGCAAAGTCAAGCTCTTGCCTGGCTCGATACTATTGACAATTCCTCTCAATTGTGCACCGGGGGGAGAGCTTAGGGTGACCAGCATAGTCAACCCAATGAATTGGTTCGACATGTTGACTTCGGGAGCTCTTCAGGCGCAGCGGAACCGTTGAACTGAATATTTGTCTGGCCTCTAGATCTGCCCTAGATAAATCGAGTCCCCACCAAAAATAAACCGGCAGAGCTGCGAGATGGTCGTAGTACAGACGTTTATTGACGCTTCAGCTTGAACTGGAGGGGAGCAATAGGCAAGCCGACACGGGGTATGGAGGGGAAATACAATTTGCGGAGTTGCGGATGCAGATATCTTTTCTTTTGAGTACATGTATCTACCCCTGTCCTGTCGAGCCAGCCGTCTCGCTTAGGAGTAACAGCCCATAAAACAGATGTACGCAGTACATCAAACCTAAAGAGCTAGAATACGCGAGTGCCTTAACCATCATGAAATAATCATATATCACGAAGGAAGCACGAGAAAGCACGAGAAGTGGTGTTTATCTCTGGAATGGATTGAATAGCTACGATACCGAGTCAGACCTTGAATTATATGATTTGAAAATTCCCTCGTGCCCCAAACAAAGAATACCGATTACTTTCTAAGAGTATTAGACTTTCGGGTTTAGATGCTCCAGTGAGTGCCTCGTGCGCCATGAGATGTAGAACAATAATCACAAAAAGAAAAGACAACTAGCCCGGGTCCACTGTATCATCTCTGGCGTATATTGAATCCAACCAGCCTCGTCTCCTCAACTTTGATGAATGGACTTGGCTGAGTTATTGGCAAGCGCACATAAGCGTTAACCATCGTGTCACCATGAAATCCAAATTAACCACGAAATGCGGTGTCTACAAATTTTCAGATTGGTAAGGATTCTCCTTTTGGTTGGCGCACGTAATCAGGCTTTGTGAAGTGCATATGGCGCAAGCCCTATCTAAACAAACAAGCTAGGGCTGTATTTTGGAAATACTGCTTCTCGTTATTCCATCCGCTTACGATCATGTCTCTTCCTATCGCAACTACTCCTTCAACTTGCCTGTCTCATAATTAGTATGTATTCAATATTTGAATGATAAAGACCTTGTGGTCATGAATTTGACAGAAGCTAAACCTACTCTTGCGTGCCCCAGCCTTCAACACTGGTTCCCCAACAGATCAAATGATTACCTGTATGGACTGCTGTCTTAAAAGCCTTGCAACTGTATTAGACGTATACTTAGATTCAATGATATTTAATGCCTTACTAGATCCTCTGGGATGCTGCCGTAGCCATCCATAAGACCCTCTATAAGCCAGATTCCCGCATCGATATTCTATACTTATATTAGATTCATATCTCATCTCGAAGGTACAAAAACTCAGGTAGTAGAGTATTTTGATCAAAGGAAAATTACCTTGAAATGCTTGAGTTCGAATAGCTCTGCGAACATTTGACCTAGAGAATTGTACATGAAAGGTAGTTCATCAAGAAGGTAGAACTTGGATAGATTTACCAAGATCCCATTCTATCGACCCTATATAACTTAGTTCCCAATCGACGACATATATTAAAACGTCTTCTTCGGTGAGTGGCTTTTTAGGGACGACGATGCTTGATCCAATTAGCCGCGGAAATACTTGGGACATCGACAGAGTATAGGCATTTGAAAGCTCCGACAAACTTACTTTCCACTCCAAAAGTCACCATGAATCAATACTCCTTCCTCAGTGTCAAATCTATTTGAGATCAGAACTAAAAATCCGAAAGCCGACGCATTGATGCTAATTAGCACCAGACGATGTGACCTACCTCTTTCTGGCATCATCCCTAACTTCGTGGAACACGCTTCTGCTACCAGCCAAAATCTCAGGAAACTGTTCAATTCTGGAAAGCAGGGTTTCATAATTGATCTGGAATTTCAACTCCTTCATAGCAATATTTCCTTTCATGATCTCTCGAAGCCTCGCCTGAGCAGGCTCTTGTGTCCAGAGATGGAAACTTTTGGCCCAAAGACCAAGACTGCGACCCAAGCGAAGGCTTTGGGGACGGTCGAGAGCATGTTCGAGAGCGAAGTTCTTCAGTGATGTAGAAGCGGGAAGATCGCTATAGATTTGGGTGTTGGTACCTTGGAAGAAGTGGTACAGATGGGGGGGTTGAATCGTAATGCCGGAATTTGGTGTTGAGGATGGATGGAATGTGTGAAGAGCAGAGAGAATTGACTCTTCGAATTCCTAGGTAGAGTAAGCCACGTAAATATAACAATACAGCGCAACCAATTTCACACATGTTACACCTGAAGGTGGCGATACTTCTAGAAGTAGCCTCGAAACAATACATCCACGAGCAGAGAAGCATGCAAGGTCGACGCGATAACTGAAAACTTACACATCTTGTGGCTGTCAATTTGAAGTCAGGATGTGCTGCAACATAGGGCGGAGTATGCTTGATGACCACCGTATTACAACCATCTAGTTCAAGGGGTTTTGCCAAAATCCCTCTAAATACGTAATTCGCAGTCCCTCCAGACAGCTTCTCCAGAGAGCGGCAAGCGTATATGCTGTCCTTGAGGGAGTCCAGCAGTTTTGATGAAACGTCTTGAAAGGCCATTTCTGAGGACTTTAATGCGAGTGAGCAGTTTTACACGCGTGATATGTAACTTTCAAGCAAAGGCGCTAGGGTTAGTACTACTAGTATCAATAGATGTACAATGTACGACGACAAGCACGGCGGAGTACTACAGAATAAGACAAGCGAATCTTCCTGTGACCTTTATACTAGAGTTCCAGTTGGCAGTTATAGTTCATTTGTCCTGAACTACAATTCAGCTCGTTAAACCCCGGTGAGTCACGCCGTCTGCCTATCTTCGAATTTCAAGAAACCGAATTGTGTGATCTCGCGAAAAAAAAGTTGGCATTTAAATATTTTTATCACGCCTAAAGGATGAGAATATATTTATTTAAAAAAAATGAATCCTAATGATGCCGTAGTTCTCAAAAGCTTTTTCATGTAGTCAAGAAATGTCTGGGGAAGTGGGTCAAAAGTGGGTCAACAATTCTAACACTTTTTCGAGCTGAAGATATACGATTGGCAAAAATGCTAGACGGAGGAAAGTATTTATTTATGTTCATTTACGATAAGCAATACAAAACAAATAAACATCAAAACTGAGCACTGAATAGATCAATAGGTGATCATATGGGATATGAGAAGGATACAAACTATTGAGGAGAAAGACTTGTCAACATTAGGGAAGCTATCTGAAAGTCAAATCTCAACTATACTATTCCTCATCTACCACTGAGGACAAGTGACTGGCATTTGCTCCCCACAAGAACTTCAAGTAGTTTTATCATCTGAAAGGCATCATAAACTTCTAAAAGCTTAAATTTAGTGTGTAGTTATGCTACTCTAAGCATCTTTGTATTCCACCACCTGCCATTAGTGGTCCTATCAACATAATACACCGAGTTTCCTCGACCATTTCGAAGAAAGATATATGTGATTACAACCGCTTAGTATCTGTTTCCTGCACCTGGATAGCCAGGCTCGCCCTGTGGACCACCAGGATAACCCGGTTGTCCTTGCTGATAGCCGCCTTGTTGGTAACCGCCTTGGTAGCCCCCTTGCTGATAGTTTCCCTGCTGGTTATTTCCCGGTGGTCCTTGGTATCCTCCGTAGCCACCTCCATATTGAGGCTGCTCGTTTGGGTATGGAGGAGGTGGACCTTGTTGAAATTGAGGCGGTCCTGGAGGCATTCCGAAGGATGGGGGTTCTTGGCCATAACCAGGATTTCCCTGTTGTTGGTAGGTTGATTGGGCAGGATGGCTTTGATGTTCTACGTGCTGGGGATTCAGATGGTTTGGTCGGTAGCCACTGCCGGGCCGATTTTCATATCCGAAATCTTGGTTCTGACCTGAGAATGCTGGTGAGCCTGGCTGCGGAGAGGAAAGATATGAGCTATGTGGTTTTATATCACCGCCTTCCATGGCACTAATATCACGGGTTTTTATCTCGGTCCAAATCGACCCAGACGTTTTTCCATGCCCACCAAGACTGCCATGATCATGAGCACCTTTATGACCGTCTCCAGCATGGTTACGGCCAGCTTTCACAGATGCCGATCCTAGGATGTGATTGAGACTATTACGGTCAGGTTGCTCCTCTACCCACTTTTTCACAGTGCTGAACATGTTGCGATGCACCTCATTGTGCTCGTCTCTTAGCGTCGGATGGTGGAAAACATGTAAGATATCATTCATAACTTCGTCTACAGAGATGCCAGGGTTTTCCCAGGCATATAAGATACGTCTACAATGGTTAGCTTCGACAGCACTACGGAAAGTAGTACATACGGTGTGACGTATTGCAAAATGGTAGCCGCTACACGACCTGCAACACCATTGAGTTTGTTCGAGAAGTGGTCTTTGGACAACATGGAATGAGTTGGATTCGTGCAATGGGGATCGTTCCAGGGTTCAAATTGAGAGTTTGCACTAATAAATATCAGCTTCGTTCTTGAGATCACCATTAGTGTACTTACCTCGCTTCAACAACTCCGGTTGATCCTTCCTTTAAGGATTTGGAGACAGCAGTGATGATAGGTCGGACAAATGGTGCAAGTAAAGACAGCACAAATACTGTCAATGTTTCGCCTATCTTCTCCACCACGGCTTCCAAGCCGGGAATTTTGGCAATTGTAGAACTAATTGCTTTCACAATGTTATCTCTAAACTCAAGGATTGGATATATTTGTTTAGCTGTTTTGATTGGATCAAAATCAGGACTCATGCCAGGAATAGATCCACCCTGTTGTGGGGGACCGTCGAATTGGGGGGCACTTCTGGTCGTGCTGTTCTCGTACTCCTGTTGAGCAGATCGGGTCTGCAGATCACGAGCTGTACTCGCGAGTCCTCCACCCAGTCCGGGGACCTGGGTTAAGAGACTTGCAAAATCATTTCCACCGCCGCCAAACAAGCCGCGCTGGCCGCTGCCGCCACTTGCTTGCTGTTTCTCCGCGCCCAGAAGAGCCAGATCCATCTCCTCAACTTCAGTCTGCGTGAAGTGATCAGTTGCCTCTCCTAATACCGAGTGCAAAAAGTCAACCGCACCAAATGTACCCGTCTATACGAATTTGGTTAGCGTATTGAATGAAGCGTAAAACCAAAATTGAAATATCAAAGCTTCGGATATTACCACCAACAGAGTGGTGGTGGAAATCAATGGCTGGTTGCTGAGTGCATATCAGTGCAAAGATAATGCAAGTTCTGACGAGATAGCCAGTTTCATTTAATCTGAAACTATTCACGAATTGAAACCCCATAGTGCTTCGTAACGTTAAAATGCTAGATTTCGGCACAGAAAAGACTTACGACTAGGGGAAATACTCGGTGACCCCGAATTGTAATCTCTGTAGAATGACCGGTATGAGGGAAGACATCCCGATAGCCAAGCTCTCGAAGGGCCAACTCGACGTAGTTCGTATGTGCGCCGAAATCCTGGTATAGATCAGTAGAGTTAACCAATGGCTGCAGACTTCGTCACCTCTAGACAATGTAGACCTTGACCCAAACATCGCAGAGCCTCACAAAGATCTTCCTCTTTACCCCGTGCGTGCCCTGTTCCATTTGTATAAAGGCGACCAAAGTGTATTGATCTGGCAAAACTGAATTTGACATATCCTGCACTAGTTGCCCAGCCTCCATGCTCATTTGCGATATAATTTTTCATGCCAGTATTCATATCCACCTCGAGTTCAGCACTCTGTACTGGACCGCGTAGTCGAGGGTCGAATTTTCGCGCATCTGCATTATCTGCATAATCCTTGGGATTGTCGATGTGCTCTTCTGGCCGATAGACACCTAGGCGCTCCTCTGTCACTTCAAATTCGGCAGTGGCATATCCAAAAGACAAGAAACTCAACACCCAGACCTAGAGCCTGTTAGAAAGCCATGATGAGCAGGAGGGTATTCGCGTACCAATATTCGAATGGTAGGTGCATTAACGCCTTTCAAACTTCCAACGTCAACACTGGAAGGGTCAGTAAATTTGAGTTTCCATTTTTAGTAGTGCTCCTAGTGTAGACCACTTGCAATGCAAAACACTGAGTTGCAACACTGTGTAAACACATGCTTAGGGGCAACCCAATGTGTCACGCCGTATGAGACAACAATATCAAGCTTTTGGGCAAGACGATCCAATGCAACGATCATGAAATTATTGGATCGAATGTCTTCTCCCTCATAGCCAGACACGGTCGAGCTTAGCTTTTTTTTTTTTTTTTTTAAACATAAT